>ODAI013156688.1_pt1 | contig 10037 bp, 12 predicted proteins | sample 1539321 | NCBI WGS metagenome assembly ODAI01 (sample SAMN02144231, study PRJEB22623) | gut metagenome | biome: sheep rumen | host: Ovis aries | place: New Zealand | reverse complement strand
TCGCCCCGAATACAAGGTGGACGACCGCCGACTGTTGCATCTCATTGATTATAAGAAAGGTACTATAACCATCGACGGCAAGGAATACGCCCTCTGCGACCACAATTTCCCCACGATAGACCCCGCCGACCCATACAAATTGAGTAGCGAGGAGGAGCAATTGATGCAGCAACTCTACCATTCATTTACCCACAGCGAAAAACTCCAAAACCACATGCGCTGCATCTACAAGCACGGCAGCCTGTTTCTCGTCCGCAACAATTGCCTACTCTACCACGCCGCAATCCCGCTCAACGAGGACGGAAGTTTTACGGAAGTAAACATCGACGGCAAAAAATACAAGGGTCGCGCACTCATGGAGCGCATCGACCAACTCATCCGCCGCGCCTACTTCGGTCCCGAAGGCACCGACGAAAAATCCAAAGCCCTCGACTACATGTGGTACCTCTGGTGCGGCCCCGATTCGCCGCTCTACAACAAGGACAAGATGACCACATTCGAGCGTTATTTCATCAAGGACGAACAACTCATCAAAGAAGAAAAAGGCCCATACTACATCCTTGCCAACAACGCCGACACCTGCGACAACATCATGCGCGAATTTGGGCTCGACCCCGAAAAATCGCGCATCATCAACGGACACATCCCCGTCCGCGCCACTCACGGCGAATCTCCAATGCGTGCGGGCGGCAAGCGTCTTGTCATCGACGGCGGACTTTCCAAACCTTACCACAAGACCACCGGCATTGCGGGCTACACGCTGATATACAATTCTCACGGACTCCAACTCGTTCAGCACGAGCCATTTGAAAGCAAGGAAAAGGCGGTACAGGAAGGCTCGGACATCCACAGCCGCGTCCAGCTCGAAGAGTTTAAATACCACCGTATGCTCGTCCGCGACACCGACCGTGGCAAAGAACTCATGGTACAAATCGAAAACCTCCGCAAGTTGATAATGGCTTACAGACAGGGACTTATCAAGGAGAGATAATTACCCCTCGTGCGCGTAATTCTGAAAATTGCCGAGAATTTGCTCGATATGAATCACTTCGGGACACGAATCCCACGACACTCCTCCGCCGATGAAGTAGTAGTTTTTACGCTCCTTCACCGGCACTTTTTTTAAACTCGGAAATGCCGAAACAGGCATTATAATAATGCGTCCATCCTCCAAATCCACCTCAAAATAACCACGCTTAGGGAACGAGAGGGATTTAATTTTCGGAGTTACGTTGAAATATCCTTCGGGTGTGAACATAATGGTTAAAGTTTACATATCTTTCACCACGTCACGTCCGATGAGTTGTTTGAGTTTTGCGCCCTCAATTTCATCGGAATAGATTGTTTCCCAATGGTTTTCATAAAGAGGTTGATTTCGATTGCTTGCTCCATCTTTATCAACCTTATAAAGGATTATCCTTTCTTTGTCGCAAATTCCCATTAGCGACGAACGTAACATTCGTGCATACGAAAGAGCCTGAGCAAAAGCCTTTTGTTGCTCGGTAATAAGCGACATATCAAATTTCGCTTCTATCAACATCGGGGCATTTTCAAAGTGTTTTTCACCGCGAGGGAAAAACACAAAATCAGGAATTGCTTTTTCTTTGCGTCCAGCCTTTTGAGAAAGTTGACGCGACCAATCATCCGATGTGTAGCCAATTTTTTCGAGAAAAGGAATAAGAATCTTTTCTTCTACATCTTTTTCTATTTTCAACTCTCCGAAATTGACATTTCCACTTTCAAAAAGTTTTGGCAAAGCACTAATGTCGCCGCCTTTTTGCCTTACAAAACGGATTAGTTCAGAATAGTCCTGTGCCGTAAATTCTGTTCCCTTGATACCTTGCAAATTTTTACGAACTATCGGAACTTGCGAAAAATACGGGTCGGCTTTCAATTCCTTAGATGTTATCGGCGGAATTTTGACGCCTTCACAGACATTAACGCGACAATGATAATAGTCAAACGGATTAAAGATGCCATCCGTCCGCGCCCTCCAAATTGAATGGATGTAACTACGCGGTGAAAGACAATAAATCACCACAATATCTCCGCGTTTAGTCCTTTCGTTGCAAGCCCAAACAAGGCTCGGATTTCCCGAATTGTCGCCTTGTCCAAGTTCGTCAAGAATATCAAAATCTCCTCCCGAAGCACCTGTCAACCAAACATTAACGGGTTTTGGCAATTCAGGAACTTGTTTGTCGTCAACAAGCATTGGCGCATAATCGTAAAGACAAGCACAAAACTCTGCGTCAGAAAGTTCATATTTATCCTGAAAAGCCTTGAATGCCTCACAGATGTCATAATAATACATCAAATAATCTTTGTAATCCTTCGACCTCGGAATCGGCGGCAATTCCAAACCTAACGCATCACAATTTTGTTGGATAATATCAAAACGAAGTTTATTGAAGATGGGTTTGAAAAATTCATAACTGTAATAAAGATAGATTGAAAGCATATCAATAAGATTTGCTTTCCAACGATAATCTTCCTTTGGTGCAATTACACGACCAATGTATTTCACTTCCTCACCGGAAAAATCGGCTTCTTCGACATAAAAATTTTCAACGAATTCGGCAAAAACCTCTCTTGAAACATTTTCAAGTTTTTTGTCGAAACCATCTGTAATGAAATTTACGGTGAAGTGGTCATAGCACCAAAGCACTGTATCCGAATTATCATCTACACCCCATTTTTTTGCGTATGCAAAAAGGTCGGTAATACTTTTTGCATAATCCTCAGTTTCAGGATTGAAAAGTTTTATTACCGTCATTCCTTGTTCTGATTTCTTATAGAAATCCCACATCTTGATGTTCATAATTCAAATTAATTATTCTTTACACTTTGCAAGTTCTTATCAATATTGAATGTAAAAGTGAAAACTTCGGGTTTGAAAGGGATAGCAATGCTAATATTCTTTGCCTTATCAATTTCAGAAGTCAAATCATCGTTGAAAAGTATTGTTGTACATTTGCCGGTCAACAACTGTTGAAACATGAATCCTGTATTCTTTTGTTTTGAAAAATCCTCGTATCTCACGAAAAATGTGTTTTCCATGTGTCGGCGGTCGATATTCTTGTACATACCATGTATTTCGTCGTCAATTACCATACTAATATTTTCAATGTCGTCGCAATCAATATCAGGGATAATCAACATTGTACCTTGGTCGATAACCATGGACAGCAATTTTGCATAAACCGCTGTGGTATCGTTTGTTTTGTAACAATTATCGCTTGTTATGGAATAAGCATACACAAGACTTTCCCTATTCCATTCTTTAACAGGAGTCAGTTGAGTTGTTGCTGCATCTGTTGATGGTTGAGATGGAGTGCATGCAACAATACACATTATTAATCCAAATAATATCAATTTTACATTCATAATATTGACAATTTTGATTATTTCTATTTAAAGTCTTCTATTGTAAATACGTTGAAGAAATCGTTATACGTTTCCATTCTCTTGATGTAACCCGGTAGTTGTTCGCCAATTTTGTCAAGTTGCTTTGCCAATTTCTCGACAATTGGACGAATAGACTGTTTCAAATTCTCAGTCTTTTCAGAACCCTTTGGAAAGTTTTTGAAAGACTTAACAACTTCATTGTTGAAATTGTTAACCAAACGTTGTTTTACATAATCAACGTTGCCCGCAAGTAGATTTTTTCGGAGATAGTCGAACTGCGACTGCGAATCAATGGTGTACAAGTCGGTTAATTCATCGTTGAGCAATTTGTTTTTGATTTTCCTAATGTCATTGGTCATTCCCCAAACCTTGAAGAAAAACACCAAACTTATGATTCCAAAAATCACATAAACAACAATCAGTGCATCCATTTTGTTGAATTTTTTTTATGCCAACCCCGCACAACAGTTAACAATCATTTTCATTAAGCCCCATAAAACAAAAACGTGGGATTGCACTGTCCACTCGTCCCACTTTCAAAGGCTCTTGCATTGCCCATCCTATCAGAAACGAGCAACACTCAAAGCCCACGCAATATGTACTCATACGTATATACGTATGATTGATACATAAACCGTAGGCATTACTGTGTTGCTTTGATTTGATAGGATTCTGAATTTGCAAGATTCTTGAAAGTCAAAACAAAGCGTAAGTAACGCCTTTATTTTATAAGTCTGTTCATTCATTTGAAAGAACGCCACAAACATAATATTTGTTTGTGAATTATGCAAATATTTTAGCAAATATTTTTCATTTTTTTTATATCTATTTGTTTTTCAAGGCATTAAATAACATCAAAAATAATTATTGTATTTCTGAAAAAAAAATCTTAACTTCGCAGCATCATAACATTATAAAATAAATACCATGACACAACTCACAGTATCCATAGAAGACGTTTCAATGCTTGACCAAATCCGTCAGGTCATCAGTCTATTGCACAGCGTTGTGGATGTAAAACTGAACCACGTAACGAAATCCAAAAGCAATGACTACTATTTGAAACCATTGACAATGGATGAAATCAACGCCAAAATCGACCGTGCAGAAAGAGAATCCGCAGAAGGCAAATTCCACAGCAACAAAGATGTGTTCAAAAGTCTATTGACAGATGCAGAACTAAAACAAAACGAAATATTTTAGGGTGTAATAGCGTTTTATTTCTATCGTTCAGGTATTAAAAAACTTTTTGCATTTCCGAAAAAAATACTTAACTTCGCAGCATCATAACATTATCAAATAGACAATACTATGGAACCAATGACAGACACAATGACCGCCGAACCAAAACAAAAGATTTCGAGGACGGCAAGATGGGCGATGGCTCATCCACTTATGATTTACGAAGTAACAGACCCCGAATTAAGGTCATTGCTTTGTTATTATAGGAACAAAGACAAGAAGAAACAACAGGAACAGACACAAAATCAAGAGGCTTACAATGAAGAAACTAATGCTTGATACGTGTGTCGTGGTTGACATGTTGCTTGATTACAAGGGGATGGACAATAGCGTTAAATCCATATTGAACGATCCTCAGTACATGCTTTGCGCAAGTTTTGAAACTATGCGCGAACTTGTCGTACTTTTCAACAACAAGAAGTTGCTGTCAAAATATTGGCAGTCCGCCAAGGATGTTATTGACTGTGTAGTCAACGACCTTGAAATTGAATTTCTGCCGCTGCGCCCTCACACGGGATACACATATTCGCTATTGACATTGAACGAAGAAATGAACCACAAAGACCCAAGCGACCACGTAATTATCTCGCACGCAATCACCGAACATATTCCATTGCTTTCAAGCGACCAAAAATTTGCATTTTACAGAGAACAAGGTCTCGAACTTATAGAATACTAAAATGACACCACTCTCCCCCACCGCCCGCCAACAATCGGCGACCAACTTTTTCCTTCAAGGCTTCAATTGTTGCCAATCCGTATTATTGGCTTTCAGCGACATATTGAAGGTTGACCAAGAAACATTGAAAACCATTGCGTCGGGCTTTGGCGGCGGAATGGGACGGTTGAGGGAAGTATGCGGCGCGTTTTCTGGAATGGTGATGATGGCAGGATTCATATCGCCCGCCGCCGACCCATCAATCAAGGAAGACCGCACTAAAAATTATGCCTTGGTGCAGCAATTCGCCGAAAAATTCAAGGAATTGAACGGCGGGAGCATTGTATGCCGCGAACTCCTCGGTCTCGCCAAAAACGCCGCAAAAGAATCGCCCGTGCCTTCAGACCGCACTGCCGATTATTATAAAAAACGCCCCTGTCCCATAATCATCGGCAACGCTGCAAAAATCATCGCCAAATATCTCGCGAATAAACAAGAATAAATGACAGGCAACGCCTTGCGGCGTTGTTTTTTTTGAACATAAATTAAAACGAATCATAACGAATTAAAGCGAATTTATTTATGGAAAGAAATTCGTTTTAATTCGTTATAATTCGCCAAAATTTTCGTTTATAAAAAAGACCGCCAATGAACATTGGCGGTCTTTTATAATTGATTGATGTTTAGACTGTAACAAAAATTACATAGCCTGTGCAACTGCAACGGCTACGGCAACTGTTGCGCCTACCATCGGGTTGTTGCCCATGCCGAGGAAGCCCATCATCTCAACGTGTGCGGGAACGGAAGACGAACCTGCAAACTGAGCGTCGGAGTGCATACGACCCATTGTATCGGTCATACCGTAAGAAGCGGGGCCGGCTGCCATATTGTCGGGGTGGAGTGTACGGCCTGTGCCGCCGCCCGATGCTACTGAGAAGTACTTCTTGCCCTGTTCAACACATTCCTTCTTGTATGTGCCTGCAACGGGATGCTGGAAACGGGTGGGGTTGGTGGAGTTGCCGGTGATGGAAACGTCAACACCTTCCTTGTGCATGATTGCAACGCCTTCGCGAACGTCGTCTGCGCCATAGCAACGTACACCGCCGCGTACACCGTCAGAATACTTGGTCTCGTTGATTACCTTCACCTCGCCGGTGTAGTAGTCAAACTCGGTCTGTACGTATGTGAAACCGTTGATACGCGAGATAATCTTGGCGGCGTCCTTGCCGAGGCCGTTGAGGATTACGCGGAGGGGTTTCTTGCGAACTTTGTTTGCCATTTCAGCAATCTTGATTGCGCCTTCTGCGGCTGCGTAGGATTCGTGGCCAGCGAGGAATGCAAAACATTCGGTCTCTTCGCGGAGGAGACGTGCGGCGAGGTTGCCGTGTCCGAGACCTACCTTGCGGTCATCAGCAACGGAACCCGGGATGCAGAATGCCTGCAAGCCTTCACCGATTGCCTCGGCAGCGTCGGCAGCGTTCTTTACGCCTTTCTTGATGGCGATAGCCGCGCCTACAACGTAAGCCCATTTTGCGTTCTCAAAACAGATTTTCTGTGTGTCTTCGCACATTTTGTAGGGGTCGATTCCCTTGGCTGTGCAGATGGCCTTTGCTTCGTCGATATCTTTGATGCCGTACTTGTTGAGGGCAGCGTTGATCTGGTTGATACGGCGCTCGTAACTTTCAAATAATGCCATAATGTTTCTTATTCTTTACGTGGATCAATATATTTAACTGCGTCTTTGAAACGGCCGTATGTGCCTTTGGCCTTCTCGATAGCCTCGGGACCGGTTGCGCCGCCTTTGAGTGCGTCCATAAGTTTGCCAAGGTTAACGAACTCGTAGCCAATCACTTCGTTGTTGGCGTCGAGAGCCATCTTGGTGCAGTAGCCTTCGGTCATTTCGAGGTAGCGGCTGCCCTTTGCCTTGGTGCCGTACATCGTACCAACCTGGCTGCGGAGGTTCTTGCCGAGGTCTTCGAGCGAGCCGCCTACGGGGAGACCGCCTTCCGAGAACGCCGACTGTGTGCGTCCATAGACAATCTGCAAGAAGAGTTCGCGCATTGCGGTGTTGATGGCGTCGCATACGAGGTCTGTGTTGAGGGCTTCCAAGAGGGTCTTGCCGGGAAGAATCTCAGATGCCATTGCAGCCGAATGGGTCATGCCCGAGCAACCGAGAGTCTCCACGAGGGCTTCTTCAATGATGCCATCCTTTACGTTGAGGGTGAGTTTGCAGCATCCCTGTTGGGGAGCGCACCAACCGATACCGTGTGTAAGGCCCGAAATGTCCTTAATCTCTTTTGCATGCACCCATTTGCCTTCCTCGGGGATGGGAGCATTGGCGTGGTTTGCGCCTTTGGCAACACAACACATGTGCTGCACTTCGTTAGTGTAAATCATATAACTATCTGTTTGTTTGTTTGTTTGCATTTAATAACGCTTTCGCGCTAATGTCTGACGGCACAAATTTAATAAATTTTCCTGAATCGGCGCAAAGAATCGGCAAAAATTTTTGCGATTTTTTTTACCCCTACCCCCTCGGATAGCACATATCCACCAATGAAAACATCCTCGAGAGCGGCGCGTAGTTGTCGGGTGTCTTGCAACTGTTGGTAGCCTTGGTGATGAAGCCTTCGAGTTTTTGCAAATATTCGCCCTCGCCGATTGTGCCCTCGGCCACCATATTGAGACCTTTTTCCCAACTTGCTGTAAGTTCGGGATTTAGGAGCGATTTGATGGACGCCTTCACAACCTCATACACCAATTCGCCGAGGCGGGCGGGTGTGATGATTTGAGTCTTTTTGTTGAGGTTGAGATATTCAATCTTGACAAGTTTGCTTAGAATTTCGGCGCGGGTGGCTGACGTACCAATGCCGCGCCCCTTTACAAGCGCACGCAACTCCTCGTCTTCAATGAATTGACCCGCATTTTCCATCGCCAAAATCAGCGAACCCGAATTGTAACGCTTGGGCGGCGAGGTCTCTCCGTCCTTGATTTCATAGCCCGCAACATCAAGCACAGAACCCTTTTTGAGTTTTGCAACGGCTTCAAAATTGGTCTCCGAAACCTCCTCCTCCCCTGCCCCGTCAGACTTTTTGTCATCGGATGCGGCGGGCTTTTCGTTGCCATAGACCTTGAGGTAGCCAGGATTTTCCAACGCCTTGAAATTGGAGAAAAAAGCCTCGTTGCCCACCTTCAATACTATCGCCATCTTGCGGTACTCCGCCGGCGGATAGAAAATCGCAAGAAACCTCCTCACAATCCTGTCATAAACTTTTTTGGCGGTCTCATCCAATCCCGTCAACGCCTGAAAACCTTGACCAGTAGGAATTATGGCATAGTGGTCGGTGATTTGCTTGTCATCACAATAACGCGACTTTTCAATCTTCGCAAACAGTCCGTGCTGTTTGATGTCCTTCAAAAAATCGAGATATTCGGGGCGCGTCGCCAAGCCATGAAGATTTTTAGTAATTTCCTTCGACACCGCCGACGACAGCACACGCGCATCTGTACGCGGGTATGTAACGAGTTTTTTCTCATACAAATCCTGCACAACCTGCAAAGTTTGGTCGGGCGAAATCTTGAACAATTTTGAGCACTCGTTCTGCAATTCGGCGAGGTTAAAAAGCAACGGCGGATTCTTCTTTTCTTTCTTTTTCTCAATGGTTTCCACAGTTGCCGTCATCGACGTAGCCTGCAAATCCTGAATCAATTTTTCGGCGTCAGCCTTCTCCTTAAAACCGTTTTCCTTGTATAATTTTGGACTGTTGAAATAATCCGAACCTTCCACTGCCCGCCATTCGCCGTCTATCGCGCCGTCGCCGACTGTGAATTTGCCCATTATCCTATAAAAAGCCGTCTTTTTGAACTTCCTGATTTCCCGCTCCCTGCGCACCACCATTCCAAGCACGCACGTCATCACACGACCAACGGAAACCACGGCATTCTTGTCAAGTTTCAGATGACTTTTGAGCATATTGCCATATTTGATGGTCAAAATCCTCGAAAAATTGATGCCCATCAAGTAATCTTCCTTGGCGCGGAGATACGCCGCATCCGAAAGATTGTTGTAAGCGTCGAGCGGTTTTGCCTCACGGATACCGCGCCGGATTTCCTCCTCGGTCTGCGAATCAATCCAAACCCTCTTGCGCGGTTTTTCGGCGGGAACATTCGCCATCATGTCCACAAGCCTATAAATATACTCGCCCTCGCGCCCCGAGTCGGTGCAGACATAAATGCAATCCACATCCTCGCGCAAGAGCAATCCCTTCACGACGTCAAACTGTTTCTGGACATTTGGTATTATTTCATACAAAAACTTTTGCGGGATAAAGGGCAACGACTCCTCCCGCCAACGCTTCAAATCAGGATTGTAAACCTCTGGATAACTCATAGTTACGAGATGCCCAACGCACCAAGTGACGACGGTCTTCTGCCCTTCGAGATAACCGTTGTATTTGGTGTGCGTATCCTTCAACGCCTTCGCAAACTCCTGAGCCACAGATGGTTTCTCAGCGATAAATAAAAACTTTCCCATAATTAAACCACCGCCTCCACAATCTCCTTGTCGCCGAATTTAAGCCTTTTTACAATGCCCGTTTCCTTCTTCTGATTGAAACAGAAACTCAGCATATAAGCTTTGTTTACGTGGTAATAATCAAGGTATTCGGTGAGTTGTTGTTCGCCGCGCTCGTTGTTGGCGTTGCCGCGCCAAATTTTCATTTCAATGATGTAT
>ODAI013079502.1_pt1 | contig 10037 bp, 7 predicted proteins | sample 1539321 | NCBI WGS metagenome assembly ODAI01 (sample SAMN02144231, study PRJEB22623) | gut metagenome | biome: sheep rumen | host: Ovis aries | place: New Zealand | reverse complement strand
TGACTGTACTGGAGGAAGCTGGCCCCCGGCTCAATATAGGATGCGAGCTGCCCCTGAGGGGTATCCGCAAAGCGGACACCGCGCATTCCGGCATTGGGGGTAAACAGGACGGCGCAGCAAAGTGCCGCCAGCATTCCAAGGCCCGCCAGAGCAGTGTCTGTCCGCTGGGAGATGGTCTGCGGGAAAAGGCGGCTGATTTCCCAAAAGAGACAGTCTGAGATGCCCTGCAGCGAAAAAAGGGTAAATGGCGTCAGGATCAGCAGCGAATACAGCCACATCCGTCCAAAGACAGTCAGGACCAGCAGCTGGAGGACAAGGGGGACCAGCAGGAAGCGAAGCTGCGCATGGCGCGCGTACCGGACAGCGCTCAGAAGGAGCACGGCGAGCATCAGGAGGTTCTGCCGCAGCATGTAGAGCAGTTCCCAGGCATTGGGCCGCTCCCCCGCATAGAGGAAGATATTGTTGGTGATATAGGCGGTAAAGAAATCGGAAAGCGCACCGTGGACGGCAAAATACAGGAGCCACATGCCGATCGGGATCAGCATGCCGGCCAGAAACGCGGCGGCCTTCTGCGCGGTCCGGACAGGCCGCTGCAGGCCTGTCAGAAAGGGGACGCACAGACACAGGCCCAGCGGAATGCCGAGAATGGTAAACTTGATGGTGGCAATGATTCCGGAAAGGAACCCGAGTTTCCCCATGTCGGCACAGGTGAACCGGCCGCAGGTCCTGTGGCAGATCATGATCATTGCCATGATGCAGGGCAGACAGAATTCCTCGGCACTGTCCCCCCGGCAAAATGCACCGCAGGCGTACGTGCCCGCGGCAAAAACCGCCGTTGTCAGCAGCCGCCCGGCCACAGATCCCGCTGTGCATCGGTAGGCGCACAGGAGCGTCAGAAAGCAGGCCAGCACCTCCAGAAGGAACACCCCCAGGAAACGGCCCCAGGCGGGCATGACAAAGGCCGCCAAAGCATGCAGTGCATACAGTGTCGGCCCCTTCTGTTCATAGATATCCCTGTACAGAACGGCGCCGCTGCGCATGGCACGCCCGACGGTCAATAGGCAGTTGGCATCCTCCCAGGTATTGATCGGATACGCGGGACTGCTCTGGCTGCATCCGAAGAGAATGGCCAGGGCCAGCAGAAAAAGAATTCCTGCCGGCAAAAGATGATTCCTCCTTGTCATTCCGTCAACCCCTGCAAAGATTTATTGATGAGCAGCACCCGGCCCCGCCATGGTGCTGCTCTGTCTGACCGACTGAGCACAGGGTCTGCCGGCCTGGTGCTCAGATCACTTTTTCTTCACTTTTTTCGCGGCATTCGCGCACATTTCCGTCTTTTTCACATAGAAAGCGATGGTCGTCAGGAATGTATCGCCATACCGGCGCATCTTGTTCTCGCCGACACCGTTCACCCGCAGCATTTCGCTGCGGTTTCTCGGTTTGCGCTTTGCCATATCCTTGAGCGTTGCATTGGAGAAAATCACGAAAGGCGGAACCCGCTGTTCCCGGGCAATGGCCAGACGAAGCTTGGACAGAATCCGGAACAGTGCCTCGCTTTCCTCTTCCCGGTGCTTGGGAATGGGCACCTGACGCCCGCCGCGGTCCAGCGGAATGCGGACCGGCCAGTCGCCGCTCAGCACATCCTTTGCATAATGTCCCGCAATCAGGCAGGGATATTCCCCTTCTGTCTGTGAGAGGACCTCACTTTCCAGAAGTTCGTCGATGATGGCATAGATATTCCCCTCGCCCAGAGAGGCCAGTGAGCCAAAGGCATTATGCTTGTTCAGTCCGGCCGAAATCAGCCGGTCGTTCTGTTTTCCGGAGAGGATGCCGGCAATCATGGTGCGGCCGTATTTGCCGTTCAGCGCCATCACCAGGGAGACGATCTGTCCGGCCTCGCGGGTCACATCCTGCTCGCCCTTCTTGGAGAGACAGGCCGAACAGTTGCCGCAATAGGTCTGGGTGGTCGCCTCACCGAAATAGGAGAGGATGCGGTTGCGAAGGCAGCCGCGTCCGGTGCAGTAATAGACAATCTGACGCAGCCGCTCCTCGGCCTGTGCCCGGACATTCCGGGCCGTGGCAATATCCAGGGTGGCATTGTCAAGGGAGTGCTCAATCAGATAGTTGGCCAGCGGAATATCCTGCGCCATGTAAAGAAGGCAGCAGTCTGCCGGCTCCCCGTCCCGACCTGCACGTCCGGCTTCCTGATAGTAGCTCTCCAGATCCTTGGGCATCTGGTAGTGAACGACAAAGGAAACATTGGATTTGTCAATGCCCATTCCAAATGCATTCGTTGCCACAATGACCGGCACACGGTCCTCGATAAAGTCCTCCTGTGCCTGCGTCCGCTCATCATCCGACAGGCCGGCATGATACCTGGCACACTCAATCCCATTGGCCTTGAGCATCTCCGAGGTCTCCTCGACTGCCCGTCTCGTGACACAGTAAACAATCCCGCTCTGCCCGGCATGCTTCTGCACAAACTCAAGCAGTGCCGCATCCCGGTTGGAAGGCCGAAGGACCTCAAAGAAGAGGTTCGGACGGTCAAAACCGGTCAGGATTTTCACCGGATCATGCAGTTCAAGAAGCTTCGTGATATCCTTCTGCACCGCCAGGGTGGCCGTGGCGGTAAAGGCACCGACCACCGGACGCTTTTTCAGTTTTTCAATGAAAGGAGCAATATTAAGGTAAGCGGGCCGGAAATCCTGTCCCCACTGAGAAACGCAGTGCGCCTCATCAATAATGACATTGGAAATCTCGGCATTCTGAGCAAAATCCAGAAATCCTTCTGTATTCAGCCGCTCGGGAGCAATATAAATAATCTTATAGGCACCTTTTCTGGCATTTTCCAGCGCTATGACCTGCTGTTTGTTTGTCAGTGTACTGTTGATATACGCGGCTTTCACATCGAGCTGGAGCAGTGCGTTGACCTGATCCTTCATCAGTGATATGAGGGGTGAAATAACAAGTGTAATCCCACTTGAGATAATAGCCGGTATCTGATAGCACAACGATTTCCCTGCGCCGGTGGGCATGATGGCAAGAACATCTTTCCCGTCTACCAGTGCCTGAACGGATTCCCGCTGACCCTGGCGGAACTGTTCATAACCATATACCGATTTCAGCGTAGCCTCCGCTTGCGCCATAGTTGGCATAAATACTTTCTTCCTTCCTTATCGTTTTCCCAGTGAACTAGTATTATATCTCCATTTCAATGGAAAAGCAACATTGAAAAATACAAAAACCCGCTCTTTACATTGTAGAAAACGCAATTCGTTGTTATAGTGCACAATTATTTCATCTGAAATTTGGTTTTATTTGCATTATCCTTAAATCAGGCCGCCATTTTTAGATAACTTGTCTGTTCTGGAAGGTTTTTTTCTGCCCGGAAGCGGCGTTTCAGGTCTGGTTCAGATGTTATTTTTGTAATAGATACAAATTCCCTCCGCGGCGGTCCCTGACCGGATCAGGGGATGGACGGGTCCATGGTCATTCGTCTCAGTTCATCGGTATTCCGTTTTCCCTGCTCAACGGACAGAATCCGCATCCGGTCCTCTTGGATGGCAAAAGCCATGGCATCATTGATCCCCGAGGTATAATGCCGGTAATCGTAATAATTTTTGTAATCGGTCACCCATTCCCGCATCAGGGCAAAATCGTACAGACGCACATTGGCATAATCCGTTACGCACTCAATGATCCGGTCCCGGCACTCCATATCCGCCTCAAACTGACCGTTGTTCATCTGATTCCGCCAGTAGCTGAGGGAATACGGCGGGAAAAACAGGTCAAATTCCGTATCCGGGTGTGCCTCAATGAATGAGACCAGGTTATGCTCGATGTTCATCTCAATGAGCTCCATCCGGGAGGGCTGCTGGGCAGGAACCGGGTCCGCCACCTTTACCCGCAGAGACTCCGGGGACGGCATCTCCGGCGGATCCCAGGCATACATCCAGTCCCGGATCCCCTGCTCATTCATTTTCCCCGGATGCCTGAAGGCGTACGGGATTTCCTTAAAAAGCACATCCTCATTGAACCAGTAATAGACATCATTCAAAAGATCCGCATCGTACAGGTAGTTCGGCGTCGCCATTTTCTGGTTGGTCCAGTACACCGGATAGGCAAAGACGTCGATCCCGTATACCACCCGCCGGATCGTATGCGTCCTGAAGGCCATTTCCAGCATGCGCGCGTGATCCATGGCCGTTCCGCCGTTCATGCAGAGCTTGACGAACCGGCCGCCCAGCGCCGCTTCATATACGCTGGGGGTGCTGTTCTCCGTCACGGAGGAACCGACGAGGACGCTGTCGTAGTCAAAGGATTTGGCCACCCCCGCATTGCTGTAACTCTGGATTTCACTCCGGAAGGACGGAATGTAAAACAGCGCCCGGTGATAGATTTCAAAGGGATCCACCAGAACCACCAGGCCGATCACCAGCAGCAGACAAAGGAGAGTCCCGCCCAGCGTCAGCTGGCAAAAACGCCTTGCTGTCATTCCTTTCCTCCCTTCCGCCGCCATCGGCAAATTCCAGATTGTTTTTTCGAAACCGTTGTGATAAGATACTCGCGTCAAATTACAGAACCCCTGGAGGTAAGAAGCAAATGTCTGAAACTACTCAGTTTGTCACAAAAGACATGATCATGGGTGATATCATCCGTAAATATCCGTCTTCCGTGTATGCCCTCATGGCAAGCGGACTCGGCTGCGTGGGCTGCCCCTCCGCTCAGGGAGAAACCCTGGAGCAGGCAGCCATGGTTCACGGCCTCAATGCCGATGAAGTGCTGGCCAATGTCAACGACTGGATTCGTGTAAAAGAACCGGTCAACGCCTGAGTTTTCCATTAAAGCAGCGCTGTGGGCGCTGCTTTTTCCGTACCCCGGCACAGAGCCTGTGCGCAGCGTTCCATGGATCGCTGCAAGGCTTACACCTCGTCCAGCAGTTCATCCAGCGTCTCCCCATAGGAGGGGAGGAACTCCTGCACAAAGACCGGCACCTCGGGCAGTTCCGCGCTGATCACCTCAATGGATTCCCGGGTCGTGCGGGCAGCTGTCCGGAACTCCGTATTCCCCGCGCGTTCCTCTTCAATGCACTTGATCAGCGCCGACAGCTTGTCGGCCGCCTTGACATAGCGGCGCAGTTCCCGGTCCTCCTCCGAATCCTGCGCCTTGAGAATCTGCGCATAAGCATCCCGCAGATCCTCCGGGAGACCGGACAGGAGGCGCTCATTGGTCAGGGCTTCCACGTCTTTATAGGCCGTGCGGATCTCGTTGCTGAAATACTTGACCGGTGTGGGCATATCCCCGGTAATAATCTCACTGGCATCGTGGTAAATGCCGATCAGGGCTGCCCGCTCCGCGTCCAGCTGCTTTCCGAACCGGACGTTGCCGATGATGCACAGCGCGTGGGCAATCATGGCCACCTCAAGGGAATGCTCGCTCAGGTCCTCCAGGCGGGAATTGCGCATCAGGGCCCACCGGTGGATGTATTTCATCCGTGACACGGTGGCAAAAAAAGGATAATTCTTCATCCGTCTCAACTTTCTGTCATTCGTTCGTTACATGGAAAAGAGCGCATTAAGCGCTCTTGTTGTCTTTCCAGGGATGATATGTCGGGACCACAGAGGCAATGACCTCCACCGTTCCCTCATCATTTTCATCGCTGACGGCCCGGAGCTGTGTGAGCATCCCCTGCAGCTGCTCCTCATCCACCGGATCCACATGCGCCACAAAGATCTTCTTGTGGGCCGTTTTGGTCATGCGGCTCCGCTCGGAATCCATGAGCAGTTCCTCCGCCAGCTTCTCCCCCGGCCGCAGGCCGATAATCTTGATGGGGATATCCACATTGGGCTCATACCCGTACGCGCGGATCAGCTTTTCCGCCAGGTCCATGATCCGGACCGGATCTCCCATATCCAGCACCAGAATGGTGCCGGATTCCGTAAAGGCTCCCGCCTGGATCACCAGCTGCGCCGCCTCGGGAATGGTCATGAAATAACGGGTCACATCCGGATGCGTCACCGTCACCGGACCGCCGGAGCGAATCTGGCGCTCCATCAGGGGAATGACGCTTCCGTGGCTCCCCAGCACGTTGCCAAAACGGACCGCCATGCATTTCATCTTCGTTCTGGCTCCGTAAGACTGAATCAGCATTTCGGTAATCCGCTTGGTGGCTCCCATGACATTGGCCGGATTGACCGCCTTGTCCGTGGAGAGCTGCACCAGACGTTCCACGCCGTGGCTGCTGGCCGACTCCAGCAGATTGAGGGTTCCGAACACGTTGTTCTTAATTGCCTCCGCCGGACTCCGCTCCATCAGGGGCACATGCTTATGGGCCGCCGCGTGGAACACCACGTCGGGATGATACTCCTCCATCACCTCATCCAGCCGTTTCCGGTCACGGATCGACCCGATCAGCACGATCACCGGGCACTGCTCGCCGAACCGCTGATGCAGTTCATATTCAAGCTCATAGGCACAGTTTTCGTAAATCTCAAAGATAATAAGGAGCCGCGGATTGTACCTGAGAATCTGCCGGCACAGTTCCGACCCGATGGATCCCCCGCCGCCGGTAACCATGACACACTTTTTATAGAGATATCCGGAAATATTTTCCGTATCCAGTTCAATTTCATCCCGCGAAAGGAAGTCCGAGATGTTCAGTTCACGGATCTGCGGGGCTACCTCGCCGTTGGGACCCAGATCGGTCGGCCCGGAAAAGATCCGCGTGTGACAATGGGTCTGGTTGCACAGTTCCAGAATCCGCTGCATTCGTTTGGTGGCATTCAGGGACGGAATCGCCACAATGATCTCCCGGATGCCATAGCGGGTCACCAGTTTCGGAATATCCTCCGTCTTGCCCAGCACCGGCGTATTCTGGATTCTCAGTCCCTGCTTGGTGGGATCATCATCCACCAGCAGGATCGGCTTTCCCATCCGTCCCGGATTCTTGTTGCAGATGTTGACCGCGTACGCACCGGATTCACCCGCGCCCACAACCATCACCGGCATCGCATCGCTGGCAGAGGCCGCAATCCGGTCTTTGGCGAAGATCCGCCAGATCAGGCGGATTCCGCCGACAAACAGCATGGAAAACAGACCGGTCAGAATCAGGACGCTGCGGAACAGGTCCAGATTAAAAAAGCGGTTGCAGGCCAGCGAAAAACCGCAGGCAATGGCCGACACAAGAAACAGGCGCATCAGATCCCGGACACCGGCAAAGCGCCACATGATCTTGTAGACGCCGCCCAGGTAAAAGGCCAGCATATAGGAGGCGACCAGAAGCGGCAGGACCCGCATCATGCTGACCACGTGCCGCTCCGGGATATACATCTCAAAGCGCAGCTCCATGCTCACATAGACTGCCAGCATGACCAGGACAGCATCCAGAACGGCCAGGGCGCCATGACGAAACCGGGGACTTTCCTTCAAGTCTTTATTGATTTTAATCATATCGACATCAGACCGGCATCATCACTGCGCCTTCCGGACGGATCATCAGAGAAATGCAGCTGCCCTTTCCAAATACTTTTTCCATGCAGGTCATGTACCCATCCAGCATGTCAAGCGGGACATAAGCCTGAATGGTTCCGGCAAATCCGCCGCCGTGAACACGGCAGGTTCCCTTAGCCCCCAGATAACGCCTTGAAATGGCAATTCCCAGCGCCATCTGTTCCTCTGTCGGCCGGGCATAGACATTCTGCAGCCGCTCCCAGCTGCTGTCGCCGGACCGGGTCACAATGGAGAGGAACAGATTCAGGTCATCCCCGTTCAGCGCCTTCACCATGGCCCCCACGTTTTCATTCTCATCGTAGTAATGCATGGCCCGAAGCAGTGCGCGGTCCCCGACCTTTGCCCGGATCTCCGGCAGCTTCGCCTCAAAGACCTCCCGGGGGATATCCCGCAGGACACGTCCGCCAAGAGCCTTTGCCACCGCTTCCATCTCTGTACGGATGGCCGCATAATCATCCGTCAGGTCGCCATGATCGCCGCCGGTATTGACCACACAGAGCGCATACCCCTTTGCGGCAAAATCATAGTTCAGGGCGGTTACACTGGCCCGGGGCTTCTCAAAATCAATGGCCACCAGTCCGCCGACGGAGGAGGCCATCTGGTCCATCAGGCCGCAGGGCTTGCCAAACCACCGGTTCTCCACTTCCTGCGCAATCTCCGCCCGGGTCTGGGCATCAATGACAAACCCGTTATACAGGCCATCCAGAATCGCGGCAATCAGTACCTCAAAGGCGGCCGAGGAGGAAAGACCGGATCCGCGGGCAACCGAGGAGGTAATGACCGCGTTGAATCCGCCCACCTTCATTCCCCGCTCCTTGAGCGCACCGGCCGTGCCCCGGATGAGGGCGGTCGTTGTTCCGAATTCGGCCTCATTCACCGCAAGGTTGTCCGTGGAAATCTCCATCGGTGGGAAACCTTCGCTGTCCACGCAGATCACGCCGTCATCGCGGGGCGTGACCACGGCCACCGTATCCAGATTCACCGCTGCCGCAAGAACGCAGCCATTGTTATGGTCCGTATGATTTCCGCCGATTTCCGTACGTCCGGGGGCAGAAAAAACAGTGACCGGCCCTGCAAAAGGCCCGAAGCATTTCACATAACGCTCTGCCAGTGCCTCATAGCGCTTTTTCTGATTCTCTACCTCTGCCGCACCGTACAGTGCAGCCATTCGTTTCTCCGTTTCAGGATTCTGCCAGAGCGATTTGAGTAGATCGGACATAAATACGTTCCTCCCGGGACTTTCATCCCTCAAAATTGCCGACAAATTGTCGGCGTTCATTTGATTTGTTTATTCAGAACACGCAGGTGCTGCATCACCATCTGCGCAACCACACCTGTCAGCACACCGGTGATCACACCGGAAACCATCAGCACAGGCAGATACGTAAACAGCAGTCCCGGTGTCCTCAGCATCAGCACGGCCATCATGATCTGACCCACATTGAAAAAGACGGCGCCCACGGCACTCACGCCAATGGCGCTGATCCCTTTTACCCTGTACAGAAGCAGCATGGAAGCGACCGAAAGGACGCCGCCGGCCAGGGAGTACAGCATGGCATTCAGGTTGGTATAGATTACCCAGCTCATGAGTGCCTTGAGCAGCATCAGGATGAGTGTCTCTTTCACCCCAAGCATGTAAATGGCATACAGCAGCACTGAATTGGCAAGACCAAGCTTGATTCCCGGAATGGCCGTTGTCAGCGGAAACTGACGTTCCACCAGTCCGAGGACCAGCATGAGCGCCGTCAGAAGGCCGCACAGGGCGACCCGTTTTGCATCACTGTTTCTCATTGGCCCCCCTCCGGCTCACTGACAGGAACCATCTCTACCGTCACACCGTTGGGCAGGCAGACAATATACGCACCGAGGATTCTGCTGCGGTAATTCTCAAGAGTCACCATTCCCTGCCCGACACAGTCCTGATTCTCGCAGGTGGAGGATTCCATATGGACGCTTTCCCGGGTAATATGAATCCGGTTAATCGTATGGGCATCCTGCCGCACCGTAATAATCTTGTCCATGTCCATGGGAATCGGGTCGCCGTACTGCTGTCCCTGCACCATGATGATCACATGTCCCTTCACCGGTTCCTGTGACCGTTCCAGCACGGGGCCCATCACGGGACCGGCGGCCGGCTTTGCCGTCTCCGGTGCCGCCGTTGCGGCTGCCTCTTCAGGTTCTGCAGTCTCTGCACCCGGCGTCACCGTCGGCGTACTCTGGACCTCAGGCGTCGTCTCTGCAGGTTCCGCTGTTGCTGCACCCGGCGTCACCGTCGGCGCAGTCAGGGTCTCAGACGTCGTCTCTGCAGGTTCCGCCGACACCGTCGGGACATCCCTGACATCCTCGGCCTCTGCCGGTCTCGCTGTTGCGGCAGGCACTGCCTGAACGGCAGGGACTGTCTTCGCCGGCTCTGCGGTCACGGTGTCCTTTGTCACAGCCGGTGCCGGAGTCTGTGAATCGGACGGCTGCTGCAATGCAGACACATCCGGTTTTTCCGTATGTTCAAGTACTTCAATGGCATCCGGGGC
>ODAI013385439.1_pt1 | contig 10038 bp, 8 predicted proteins | sample 1539321 | NCBI WGS metagenome assembly ODAI01 (sample SAMN02144231, study PRJEB22623) | gut metagenome | biome: sheep rumen | host: Ovis aries | place: New Zealand | reverse complement strand
GCCTACGGCCTGCTGAACGGCACCAGCCACCTCGGAGTTGCCCAGCTTGGTCTTGGTCTGTCCTTCGAACTGAGGCTCTGCCACCTTGATGGAGATGACTGCCGTCAGACCCTCGCGGAAGTCCTCGCCTGCAATCTCGATCTTCGCCTTCTCGATCTGCTTGGAGATCTGAGGATCGGCATCGGCGTATGCCTTCAGGGTACGGGTAAGAGCCGCACGGAAGCCCATCAGGTGGGCACCACCTTCGATGGGGTTGATATTGTTTCCGTAAGAGTGGATATTCTCTGTGTAGTCGGTGTTATACATCACAGCCACCTCAATCGGTGTGCCCTGCTTCTCGGTCTTCAGGTAGATGACGTCGTCGAAGAGGTGGGGGCGGTGGCGGTCGATGAACCTGACGAACTCCTTGAGGCCTTCCTTGGCGTGGTAGGTCTCCTGGCGCGTCTGTCCGTTCTCGTCGGGCCTCAGGTCGGTGAGGGTGATGGTGATGCCGGCGTTGAGGTAGGCCAGTTCGCGCATGCGCCGTGCGATGATGTCATACTGGTAGACGGTGGTGGTGAAGATCGTGCTGTCGGGCCAGAACTGCTGGCGTGTGCCCTGCTTGTCGGTCTCGCCTACGATCTTGACGGGATAGAGGGGCTTGCCTTTCTCGTATTCCTGCTGGTAGATTTTTCCGTCGCGGAAGACTTGCGATTTCATGTGCGAGGAGAGGGCGTTGACGCAACTCACACCTACGCCATGGAGACCGCCGCTCACCTTGTAGGAGCCCTTGTCGAACTTTCCTCCGGCGTGGAGGACGGTCATGACGACCTCGAGGGCCGACTTGTGAAGTTTCTTGTGCTCGTCGATGGGGATACCACGACCGTTGTCCTGCACGGGGATGGAGTTGTCTTCGTTGATGGTCACCTCGATATGGGTGCAATATCCGGCCATGGCTTCGTCGATGGAGTTGTCGACGGTCTCATTGACCAGGTGGTGGAGTCCTTTCTCGCTGATGTCGCCAATATACATGGCGGGACGCTTCCTGACAGCCTCCAGTCCTTCAAGGACCTGGATACTTTTGGCGGTATAATCTTTTTCCGGTGTCTGAATGTCTGACATGTTTTTTGTTGCTTTTTATTAGTGTGCAAAGTTACTAAAAAAAAGAGAAAAACGGAAATTTTTCAGAGTGAAAAAACCTTTATGTGGCGTGGGTTTTCCTTTATTTTTTGAATTGCCTGAAAACCGTCGGCAATTGCCTGAAGACAATGTCGGACCAGGGGCGGAAATGATGGTTTCCCGGTCTGGAAACGAAGGCAAAACGGGGGTGAAAAATGCTGATGAGCCGTACTGAAAACAAACAGGCCACACCCTTGGGGCGCGGCCTGCAGTTATTTTTAATCCGGCGTTTTTATGCCATGCTGTTAATCTGGCGTGAGAGACTCGACTTGAGGTTGGCAGCCTTGTTGCGGTGGATAATGTTGGTTTTTGCCAATTTGTCGAGCATTTTCTGGACAGCGGGATAAAGCTTCACAGCTTCTTCCTTGTTGGTCATAGCGCGGAGCTTGCGCACGGCATTGCGCATAGTCTTTGCGTAATACTTGTTGTGAAGTTGCTTCTTTCTGTCCTGGCGGATTCTCTTAAGTGATGATTTGTGGTTTGCCATCTTTTATGTTTCCTTTTTTTTATTGTTCTTGTAGTCCATAGCAGAGTCGAACTGCTCTTTAGAGAATGAAAATCTCTCGTCCTAACCGATAGACGAATGGACCGTTGACTTTATTAGCGGATGCAAAGGTATTGCTTTTTGGCGAACCGACCAAATTTTCTTTGGTTTTTTTTTCGTAAATAGTAGATTTTCTGATTTTTATTGCCATTTTTTTGTTTTTTCCGGCTTTTTTGGCGTAACTTTGGCGTCATGATGATGACTCGAACGCGTGCTTTGGTACTTCGCACAGTGAAATATGGCGAGAGCGGTCTGGTGGTAGACATGCTCACTGAGCGGCATGGCCGTGTGTCGTTTATGGTGAAAGTGCCTCGCACGTCGCATGGCAAACTGCGGCGTCAGTTGTTCATGCCGCTCACGTTGCTCGAGGTGGATTTCGACTTCCGGGCGAAGGTGTCGCTCCAGCGTCTCCGCGAGGTGCGCATCTTCCAGCCTCTGCCCTCGTTGTCGCAGCATCCATTCAAGTTGTCGATGGGCCTCTTCCTCTCGGAGTTTCTTTGCCATGCCACCCGCGACGAGTCGGAGAATGAGTCGTTGTTTCAGTTTGTGGCCTACAGCCTGGAGTGGCTCGACGGGGTGGAGGAGGGCTTCTCCAATTTCCACTTAGTGTTTATGATCAGGCTGTCGCGCTTCATCGGTTTCTATCCCAACACCGAGGATGCCCCTGAGGGTGGCTATTTCGACCTCCTGAATGCCTGTTTCACCCAGTCGGTGCCACAGCACAGCCATTTCCTGGCGCCTGCCGAGGCCTCGAAGATATCGCTTCTGATGCGGCTGAACTATAAAACGATGCACCTCTGTGCGATGTCGCGTGATGAGCGCAACCGTTGCACAGAGGTGATTTTGGAGTATTACCGGCTTCATGTGCCGGGGTTCCCCTTGCTCAGGTCGTTCGATGTGCTCAAGGAGCTGTTTGTGTGAGCAGTTTCTTGGGGGGGTAGGGGGTTGGTCGTTTAGTCGTTTGGTCGTTTGGTCGTTTGGTGGTTTGGGCGTTTAGTCGTTTAGTCGTTTGGGAGAGTAAGATTTTAGGAGTTTGGGAGTTTGGGAGTATAGGAGTTTAGACATTAGTCTTGCAAATCGTTACCCCTATTAACGGGGAGCTATCTTTGCTATTGTCTAAACTCCTAATCTCCTAGACTCCTAATCTCCTAATCTCCTAGACTCCTAAACTCCTAATCTTCTAATCTCCTGATTCTCAAGAATTCGTTATGCGAGCAGCCGTTTGACGATGGCGGAGATGGTGCGGCCGTCGGCCTGTCCGGCCAGTTGCTTGGAGACGATGCCCATCACCTTGCCCATGTCTTTCATGCCCGAGGCACCCGTCTGGGCGATAGCCTCCTTGACGGCGGCCTCTATCTCCTCCTCGCCGAGCTGCGGGGGGAGGTAGCTCTCGATGACGGCCACCTGGGCCAGTTCGTCGTCGGCGAGGTCCTGGCGTCCCTGTCCGGCGAAGATGGCGGCTGCCTCACGTCCCTGCTTGGCCAGTTTCTGTATGATCTTGATAGCGTCGGCGTCGGAGAGCATGTCGTTGGCTCCCGGAGCCGTCTTGGCTTCGATGAAGACCTTCTTGATGTTGCGCAGCGCGTCGAGGCGCACTTTGTCGCGGGCCTTCATGGCGGCCTTGATGTCCTCGCTGATTTGGTCGTAGAGTGTCATGGCTTGCTGGGATTAGAATAAGATTTTGTTGGTGCCTGCTCCGCCGTTGTCGCCGTCCTCGTCGCTGTTGTCCTCAGCGTCTCCTAATGAGAGTTTCACGATGTCCTCATAGTTCTTGCGGGTGCGGCGGTAGGTGGGCACACTCTCCACGGCGAGGATGACGTCCTCGTTGTCGAGGTCTTCCTGCTTGAAGTGGTAGATGAATGCTCTGCGCTTGTGCGGAGTGGTGTTGTCTTTGTAGTACTTGCCACGGCGCTCTGCGAGGTCGGCGCGCTTCTCCTCCTCCAAGTGGCTGTTCTTGGTGACGTGGCCGTTCATGCCGTCGACATTCTCGATGCCGAAGCCAGTGGCGAGGATGGTAATCTTGACTTTCTTGCCCAGTTCGGGGTCAACGGCGAGTCCCCATTTGATTTCGAAGTCTTCGCCGAACTTGGCCATGAACTCGTTGACGTCGTTCATCTCCTCCATCATGAGGCCGCCGATTTCCTTGTCGTCGCAGTAGGTGATGCTGAGGAGGATCTTCTTTGAGTTGTAGACATCGTTGTCGGAGAGCAGCGGTGAGTGGAGGGCATCCTCGATGGCCTTCTTCACGCGGCCTTCTCCCTCTCCGTAGCCGGTACTCATGATGGCCACGCCACCGTCTTTGAGTACGGTTTTCACATCGTTGAAGTCGAGGTTGATGATGCCTCTGACGGTGATGATCTCGGCGATGCTCTTGGCGGCGATGCTCAGAGTGTCGTCGGCCTTGGCGAAGGCGTTGGCCACAGAGAGGTCGGGATAGATCTCGCGGAGGCGCTCGTTGTTGATGACGAGGAGTGCGTCGACGTGCTTCGACATCTCCTCGACGCCGTCGAGGGCCTGGTCGATTTTGTTGGCTCCCTCAAACTTGAAGGGGATGGTGACGATGCCCACGGTGAGGATACCGTTTTCCTTGGAGAGGCGTGCGATGACGGGTGCGGCTCCTGTGCCTGTGCCGCCGCCCATACCTGCGGTGATGAACGACATCTTGGTGCCGTCGTTGAGCATGCGGCGAATCTCGTCCTCGCTGTCTTCGGCGGCCTTGCGTGCCACCTCGGGTTTGTTGCCTGCTCCGAGTCCTTCCTGTCCGAGTTGGATATGTACGGGCACGGGTGAGGCGTCGAGGGCCTGGCGGTCGGTGTTGCAGAGCACGAACGTCACATCGTGTATGCCTTCACGGTACATGTGGTTCACAGCGTTGCCTCCGCCGCCGCCCACGCCGATGACTTTGATGATGCAGTTTTCCTTTGGGAGTTCTTCGAAATCAAGACTCACGGGTTTATTCTTGTCTGGCATATTCTTGTTTTTTTGATGGTGTATGGATAGGTGGAAAGTGGTTTTGCAATGTTATTTCGTCTCGTCCTCTTCAGACTCCTCAGAGATGAGTTTCTTGCCGAATTCTTTCAGTTGGCCGAAGGTGCGTGTGAAGAAGCCGCCTTTCTTTGCGGCTGCGGCTCTCTCCTGCTCCTGACGCTCGCGTTCGATACGCTCGCGCTCGGCTCTTTCGGCCTCCTCTTTCTCGCGTTGCTGTTCGATCTTGCGGCGGCGCTCTTCGAGTTCGGCGGGGCCAATGACTTTGCCTTCCTTATCGACAGAGGTGCGGCCCTGTCTGCCGGTGATGTCGGCGTTGGGGTCGGTGGTGTTGCCCGTCACGTCGAAGAGGTCGACCTTGGGGTTGATGGCCGAGCCGGCGCAGTTGATGTCGCCTTTGGCGAGGAGTCCAAGGGCGGTGTTCATGGTGCCTTTGCGGTCGTTGATCTCCTTGTCGGTCGAGGTGACGTTCTGTGTGACGGTGCCGGCGATGCGGATCTTCTGGCTGCCGGTGATGTTGGCGAATGCCTTCTTGATTTCCTTGAGGTTGGAGCCGCCTCCGGTGAGGATGATGCCTCCGGTGAGTTTGCCGCTGTATTCTTGCGGCACCTGCTCCCATGCGTTGGTGATGATCTCGTTGACGCGGGCCTCGACGATGTCGACGAAAGTCTGCTGGTCTACCGAGCGCTCGTTGTCGATGGGCAGTGTCTTCTGCGAGTCGATGTCGTTGTAGTCGGTATATGCCACGGCATAGTCGAGTTTCATCTGCTCGGCGGTGCTGTCCTCCATCTGCAGCGATGCGATGTCTTTGGTGATGTTGTTGCCTCCGAGGGGGATGACAGCGAGGTGGCGGAGGATGTTTTTGTAGTAGACGGAGACGGTGGTGGTGTCGGCGCCGAGGTCGACGAGTATACATCCGCTGCGTTTCTCTGTCTCGGTGAGCACGCTGTGTGCGAGTGCGATGGGGGCGAGATACATCTCAGCGATGGAGATGTTGGCGTTCTCGAAGCACTTGTTGAGGTTGCGGTAGAACGACTTGCGGTAGAGGATGTTGAGGAAGTTGCCCTCTATCTTGCTGCACTGGATGCCGACGGGGTCAATCTGGTATTGTGTGCCCACTTTGTATTCCTGTGTGGCGGCGTCGAGGATTTCCTGGTCGGGATAGACCATGCTCCTGTTGTTGTCCATGAGCTCGTTGATGAGGTCCTGCGTGATGATGGTGTCATCGGGCAGGTTCTTGGGGATGACGTTGCGCACGCTTCGGATGGACTGTCCTCCCACTCCCACATAGACCTGCGAGATTTCCGATTTGAGGAGAGTCTTGAGTTTCTTGATGATGTTGGTCAGACAAATGCTTGTCTTGTCGATGTTGTAGACCACTCCCTTGCGGATGCAGGAGGTGGCGTCTTCCCTCACGACGGCGAGCACCTGGAGGTTGCCGTCCATACTCTTCTTTCCGGCGATGCCGGTGATCTTCGAAGAGCCCAGTTCGATTGCTACGATGAATTCCTTTGCTGCCATATTGTCTTTATGTTTTTATATGATCTTGTTGATTGTCTTTATGCTTATTGTTCTTCTTCGACGGATTTGGTCTTGTGCTTGCTTTTGCGGCAGATGACCTGGTTGTCGAACTCGAGGTTGATGTATGCGTATTTGTTCCATCCCACCTCATTGAGCCCATAGCGGTAGAACTTTTCGAGGCGATGCATTTTTTTCTGCATGAAGGCTTCGATTCTGCTCTCCCTCTTTTTTATGTCGTTGGTCTCGGGCAGTCGTCCGAGGCACACGATATGGTTGCCGATGCGCGGTATGATTTCGATGTTCTTGTCGGGGAGCACGTTGATCTGCTCCACCTGGTTGCTCCACAGTTCGTGGTCGGTGAGCCACTGGCACACGGGCTTGAGGTAGTTTTGCGCATACCACTGGCTGACATTGCCCGTGGTGATGATGAGGTCGGAGGTGTATCGTCCTCTCTGGATGATGTGGCCGTCGACATCGATGTAGTAGTCTTCTCCATTGTCGGCCTTGACCCTGAACAAGGGGAGGCGCTGTGTGATGGTGATGCCCACATAGCCGTCGTCGGTCTTGTGGCATTCCACGCCGTTGATGAAATTATTCTCGAGGAGGGTGTTCTCGATGGCCCTGAGGTCGACGAGGTCGAGTTTCTTCCCTTTGGGGTAGAGATGTTTCTTCACGAGGATGTTTTTCACTTCGACAGCTTTGAGGAATCCGCTGGAATCTTTGTCGGCGATGGAAATGCGCACCTTATCGCAGGTGAGCTGGCTGCGGTCGGGTCGGTTGAACGACGTGACCGCGAGCACGAGGTATGCCGCGAGCGCTGTGTTGAGCACAGCCATGATGGTCTTGTTCCAGTTGATGTACATTTACTTCTCTTTGATGATGTCTGCTATCTGGTGGCTGTAGTTGTCGAGGTCGCCGGCGCCGAGGATGACGAGCACGTCGAAGTCGCGGCTGCGCACAAAGTCGAGCACGTCGCCGGTCTTTATCATCTGGCGTTTGACCTGACTTCCGAGGTTGTCGTAGATGAGTCGCGACGTGACTCCCGGTATGGGTTGTTCGCGTGCGGGGTAGATGTCGCAAAGCACCACCTCGTCGAGGATGCTGAGGCTGTTGGCGAACTCTTTGTAGAAGTCGCGTGTGCGGGTGTAGAGATGGGGCTGGAAGAGTGCGGTGATTTTGCGGTCGGCATAGAGTTGCCGGATGCTTTGCGCGCTCTGCCTGATCTCCATGGGGTGGTGTGCGTAGTCGCTGATGACCACATGCCGGCTGTCTTTGAGGATGAAGTCGAACCTGCGGTCGACGCCTCCGAAGGTGCTGATGCCCTTCTTGAGTTCGTCGGGGGTGCATCCGTTGAGCCATGCCATAGCCATGGCCGCCACGGCATTGTCGATGTTGATGGGCACGGGCTGTCCGAGGCTGACATCGCTGACCGTCTCTTCGGGTGTGACGAAGTCGAAGGTGATTTCTCCGTTGCTGATGCGGATGTTGGCGGCATGGAAGTCGCCCTCGTCGCGGCTGTAGGTGTAGGTGGCTACGCCCTGCGGCGTGTCGGGCTTCATCTCGAGTCCGGTGTGGATGATGAGTGCCCCGCCCGGCTGTATGAGGGTGGTGTAGTGGCGGAAGCTGTCGAGATAGGCCTCCTTGGTGCCGTAGATGTCGAGGTGGTCGGGGTCGGTAGAGGTGATGACGGTCATCCACGGCCTGAGCCAGTGGAAGGAGCGGTCGTATTCATCGGCCTCGATGACGACGTAGTCGCTGTCAGAGAAGATATAGTTGGTGCCGTAGTTCTTGGTGATGCCACCGAGGAAAGCGTTGCAGTCGAGGTGGCTTTGGTGCATGATATGTGCGCACATCGATGATGTGGTGGTCTTGCCGTGTGTGCCTGCCACGCAGAGTCCTTTGTGTGTGGTGGTGAGCATGCCGAGCACCTGTGCGCGTTTGAGCACCTGGAATCCGTTGCTGCGGAAGAAGGTGAGTTCGCTGTGCGACTCAGGGATGGCGGGTGTGTAGACCACGAGTGTGGTCTCTTTGTGTGTGAACGGTTCGGGGATGAGGGCGGTGTCGTCGGTGTAGTGGATGCTCATGCCTTCCTTCTCCAGTTGGGCGGTGAGTGCCGAGGGGGTCTTGTCGTAGCCCGCCACGGGAAGTCCCTTGTGGAGGAAAAACCGTGAGATGGCGCTCATTCCGATGCCGCCAGCTCCCACGAAATATACGCTTTTTATGTCGTTCAGTTGAGTCATCTGTTGTTAGGAGTAAAATTTTTAGCCATTTCTATGACAATGTCGGCGATTTTTTCCGCGGAATTGTGCTTGGCCAGTGTGAGGATGTGGGTGTGCAGGCTTTCCAGCCGGGCGTCGTCGGCCACGGTCTCGAAGGCGGTCTGCAGCAGCACCTGGGGCGCGTCGGCGTCGGAGACGTAGAGGGCGGCCTCCTTGTTGACCAGTGCCATGGCGTTGTGGTATTGGTGGTTTTCGGCCACGTTGGGCGAGGGCACGAGGATGACGGGCATTCCCAAGAGGCAGAACTCCGAGATGCTGCCTGCGCCAGCCCTGCTCACCACGAGGTCGGCGGCGCGGTAGGCGGCACCCATGTCGCTGATGAAGTCGGTGACCTTGAGGTTGGCCACCGGTTGCTGTCCGGCAAGCCGCCCGAGGATTTCCTCGTGGTAGTATTTGCCTGTCTGCCACAGGATCTGCACGTCACCGTGCTGTCTCACCATGTCGAGGTGCTGGAGCACGCTCTCGTTGAGTGTGCGTGCGCCGAGGCTTCCGCCGACGATGAGGATGATGCGCTTGGCGGGGTCGAGCCCCAGTTGTCCGGCGGCCTCTTCCCTGGTGAGGGTGCAGTTGAGGAGCGACTGCCTGACGGGGTTGCCGAGGTTCTCGATTTTCTCAGCGGGGAAGAAGCGCTCCATGCCGTCGTAGGCCACGCAGATTTTCTTGGCCTTCTTGGCCAGCAGCTTGTTGGTGACGCCGGCAAAGGAGTTCTGCTCCTGTATGAGGCATGGGATGCCCATGTCGGCGCACTTGTTGATGGTGGGGCCGCTGGCATATCCGCCCACGCCGACAGCGGCGTTGGGTGCGAACTCGCGTATGATTTTCTTTGCCATGCGCTGGCTTTTCCACAGCTTCCACAGCACGGCGAAGTTTTTCAGCAGGTTTTTCCTGTCGAATCCGCTGACGGGAAGCCCCTTGATGGGGTATCCTGCTGCGGGCACTCTCTGCATCTCCATCCTTCCCTCTGCCCCCACAAAGAGGATATCGGCGTCGGGCACCTTCTCTTTGATGGCGTTGGCGATAGAGATAGCGGGGAAGATGTGGCCTCCTGTGCCACCTCCGCTTATGATGAATTTCAGTTGTTGACCCATAGTTGTTTTTTAAACTGCAAAAATAACCATTTTTTTTCTCTTAACGTAATTTTTTCACGTTTTTTTGTCCCTCTTTACCGTCATACATGACAGAGGTCATTCGGCGGTGACAGCCACCTCTTTCTGCCTCCGGCGTGAGTCTTTCTTCTTGGCGGAGATACTGACGCTGAGGATGACACCGATATAGATACAGTTGATGATGGTGGAGGTGCCTCCCTTGCTGATGAGCGGCAGCGGCTGTCCGGTGACGGGAGCGAGTCCCACGGCCACCATCATGTTGAACATGGCCTGGCAGACGAGCAGCAGCGCGATTCCCATGACGAGGAATGCCGGGAAGTTGTTGGCGCACCGGTCGGCGATGCGTCCTGCCCTCCAGAGCAGGAAGATATACAGGAACATGACGAAGACGCCTCCGAAGATGCCGAGCTCCTCGATGATGATGGCATAGATGAAGTCGGAGAAG
>ODAI011375861.1_pt1 | contig 10038 bp, 13 predicted proteins | sample 1539321 | NCBI WGS metagenome assembly ODAI01 (sample SAMN02144231, study PRJEB22623) | gut metagenome | biome: sheep rumen | host: Ovis aries | place: New Zealand | reverse complement strand
TGTTAAAACTATATATTTAATTATTTGAAGAATATTTGTAAATTGTTTTCTGAAATAAAACTTACCTATTCTTGCCCCGACGGGTTGTAAGTTTTAAAATAAAACTCTCTGATTAACAGAGAGTTAAATCTGGCGACCCTATCGAAACTTGTCTAAATTGGGGCAAGAATTTGTAAGTTTGTTATAAAAAACAATTTACAAATATTCTTCAAATAATTAAATATATGAGTTTAAACAAAATAAAAGTCAATAACACTACGACAGTCAACACTGGAGTTGTCTATGACATATCCAAGGCAACAAGTCGGTCTTATGACTCTCTCTCAGCAGCCCTCGGAACCAGCGGAAACAACGTTCCGCCCGAAGTCAGGGAGGGAGGAATGACAGTCCGTTTTGTATAGACTAGTGACAATAACTACATACAAGCCCGATTGATGGCAAATGCTTTCACTACAGATGTTACAAAGTGGCAGGGAGTTGATGATAAGCCTACTGCTGGAAGTGAAAATCTTGTTGAGAGTGGAGGGGTGGCTGATATTATTGGAGTAGGGAAGGACTTTGGTTCTTCAACTCCTGTCACAGTTCCTTTTGAATTTGAGGTTGGAAAGTCATATTATATAAGGGATAATAGACCTGTAAGTAGTAGTTATACTCCTATAAATGTAAGAGAAACGGAGAGTGGCACAAATGTACTTGTTACTAATCTAGGGGCTGGAAAAATCTACAAATATACTCCTGAGACAGCATATCATTATGTAAGAGTCGTGCCAACTGTATCTCCTACCGGTGCTTCTAATTTCTCAATTTATGAAGCAAGCTCTATCAATGGAAGATTAAAGGATGTAGAAGATAAAGTACCAAACATTGACACTAATACCAAAAATATCAAGGCTCTTACAAATAGAGCCACTGTTGATGAGATTGCTTTTGAGCAGGGTGCTATTGGCACAAATGGAAATGAACAAGTTAATACAAAAAGAATTAGGAGTAAGAATTATCTTTATGGAGGATATAAAGTTACCCTCCCTTCTGAATTTAAGATTTATTTAGCCGCATATTACGATGTGACAGATGGTTCTTTTGTTGAATATAAACAACCACTTTTGCCAGAATACATTATTCTTAGTACTCTTACAAAAGATGGTGTTGAGCACACTGTTAAGGCAAGAATTGTCGTAGCAAGGACTACTGATACAGATAATATCACTGTTGAAGATATTAAGAAGTCTTTTGCACTTGAAGAGCTTTATGATAAGTCAAAAAATTTAGATAACAGAGTCGCCGCTAATGAAACGAAACTAAGCGAAACAGCAGATATTGTCAAGAATGAACAAATATGTGAAACTGCGGGTACTGCTACTGCAAATGCTCCTTGTGTGATGCTTGCTGGTAAAACTTATAAGATTACAAATATAAGTGACTCATTGAACTATTTCGCTGTATATGCAAGAGAGACAGCAACAAGCACTAATATAACTATTTCACTCGGACTCGGTTGGAAAGTCTCGGTAATGTTTACTCCAGAGGTTAATTGTAATTTCATAAGAATGTCTGCTGGTTATGAAGGCACACCTTGTAAAGTTTCAGTTGAAGAGACATCAACTCATGATTATAGAATTAAAGAACTTGAGAGCGGATTAGCTGCTACTAATACTGATATAGAAATCCATAAGTCTCAACTGCCAACTGTTCAATTCGATTTTAGTCACGACATTATAGATAATGATGGAGAGGCTGATGTTTTTGGACTAACTCCAAATGTATCATACTATCCCAATTATCTTTCCCAACTTTACGCTAAATTTGACGCATTGGTTGCAGCCTATCCAGATTATGTGAGTAGAGTTGACCTTGCAGAAGAACTAAATATTCCATATCCCGCTTATGCAAGTGAATATAGGACATATATGTATATTTTCAAACCGACTAATGAAGCCATCAATACAACAACCACAAAGTTGAAAAAAGCGCTATTAGTTGGTGGTGAACATTCAGGTGAGAGGACATCCTCTATTGCTTTGTATTATATTGCAAAAGGACTTTGTGAATGTCCGAATGATGATTATTTCAAATTGAGGAACTCTTTTGAAATTCATATTATTCCTATGCTTGAGGGATACGGATGCATACATTGTGGTCAAGACCCACTGCCAGCTGGGGCTTCTCCCAATATTGGCAGGACAAACTACAATGGCGTGAACATAAACAGAAACTATCCTACACCTGATTGGCACGTTTCGGGTACTCCAGGAGATGCTGATTATAGCGGTGCAAGTGCTGGAAGCGAATTTGAAACACAACTTGTACTTGGTATAGTCGACCAAGAACACTATGATATGGTTGGAGATTATCATAGCCACGTTGAAACAATGCACGTTGCTTATTCAGAATTGGCAGAGACCCCTAATACGGATAATGATTCGAAATCAAGGACGATGTATAGTGCCTGTGCTGATATATCTATCACTTTTAAAAAGGCTTACCCACAGTATTATGGTGTCGGCGGCGATTTGTTGCCTATGGGACCTGGACCTAACAATTATGCAAACACAAATGGTGTGCAATACTATTGTATGGCAAATAGAGGTGTTAAACTTGCATATTTGTGTGAGTGTCCTTATGTAATTGCTTGGACTAATGGGCAACACGCAGGGAATTGGGCACAATATTTCACGGATGTAATATTCAATCTTAATGAGTATTTGTTTAGGGCACAGTTATTGAGATTTGCAGATTGGGTACTAAGGTATGTAAAGAATGTTAATTAAATATACTTATTGTAATAATCAAATTCATAAAGGTAGAGGACTTTCATTTCTCTACCTTTCTTTCTATTGTTTCTCTTTATCAATTCACAACTTCCACTTCTTCAGTTCTTTCTCACTGAACCCAAAACATTCGGTCAGAAGATTCCTTAGATGTTCTTTCTCATCTTCATTCAATTTTGATATTGGTTTCTTCAGATACATATTCGTATGAAGTCCGTCTTCAGAACATTCAAAGTCGAACATTTCTGTCATACTATCAACATCATCTTTGTGTGATTCGTAGATAAGATCTCGCCATTGTTTCATCCAATTTAACACAGAGTTCTCATCTTCGTGATCTTTAAACTCAAGATTGATTGAAACATCATTAATCGAAGTGTCGCTCGTCAGACATTTGAATTTTATTCCCGTCGAATTTTCTGAATTTCCTGCATCGTCTCTAACGAGTTCTCCGGGAAATGAACGAAAATCTTCAATCGTCAGCACATTATCATTAAATTGTTCTCGCAAGCATTCTTTCGGAACATTGAGTTCAATCTTCCAACAGTCTTTCTTAAGTTTCTCCCATACATTGTTTTCGCTCATATTGCTTCTCAATAATATTCTTTCTTATTGTACTCAGAAATTATGATTTCGTCTATAAACAAAAACTCAGGAGAATAATACTTTCTCCTGAGCATCTACTTATCTTTCGAGTCAAATAGTTAACCTTAAATTTCTTATCTTTCTCTTTTCACTTACTCATTTCATTTAATTACATAGTTTCCGGCTTCATCAACGTAGCCCTTGTTGTGCATAGTCACGTTCACACACGTCCAATAGCGTCTGAACAGTTTCTCAGCGTCAGTGCGCTCAGTAGCGAAGAATGATATATAAGCATTACGACGCCAGTGTTTCATAATATTATCGAGGTACTGTTCTTTTGAGATACTGTCTGTCATTTCATTCAAGTGAGAGAATGCTTTTTCTATACCGTCTTGTAATTCGTAGATCATCTCTTCCTGTACGTCATCGAGCAAGAAGCAGCGTTTCATTCCGCGGATATGCTCATTCAGAGGCATATCATAGAAGCGAATGCTGTCAATCTTTGCATTAGACTTTGCAACAAAGCCAGTAGTCAAGTAGTCGGGGATAACATCGTCCCTTTTAATATCGTTTGCGTTTGACGATATGCTGATGCTCAAAAGCATCATAATTGTAATAAAAATCTTTTTCATTTCTTTTTTAATTTCAATTACGTTTAATAATCAGCGGTTTCGTTTTGTCCGCCCTTCATATATGTTTATCATTGAATTTTAAAAATTTCTGTGTTTTAGTAAAGTTTTTCTGTGTACGTACACAATTTATTGATTTAAGTTAAGATAACTAGAGTCTAGTTGATGTACGTCAAGTACTGAGTTTCCGCATAAACTGTGACATTTGAGAAGTTATTTATTATATAATAATGTACGTGCGTATGTTCTCAGTGCATAAGATAAATAGAATATAAAGATACAAACTGAGAATACAATGGATTTATTACTAGAAGATTTACTCGACGACATTGACATTATCAATAAAAAGACACCTAAAGACAAACTCGTTGATGAGATTAACAACGAATTCAAACCGACAGTTCGTCTTGCATTTTCTTATAGTGTATATTCAGAAGATGCTAAACGACTCTCAGAGAAAGTCGCATTGACAATATTTGACGCATTCAAACACATCGTCGACTTCAATCTCGATTTCATCGAATCTTACGAACTAAGATGTCAGTTCAATGTAGCGCAGATGAAAGATATAGTAGAAGTGAACTACAACTTCACTAATCCAGACGAAGATGAGTACGCAGATTATCTGGAGCAATGGCATCAAGACGCAGAATCGTCACCAAAATCTGTTATATGCTCATTAAGACACTGGGTAGATTTCGTTCCGAAAGAAGTCTCATTCAAACGATTCTGTCGTCAGATTAACTATCTGACTCGTGCATTAGGACCGATATTGCCGAAATCAGACATTATGGATAGATGTATGCTAGCTATTATGAGACTTGATAAAGAAAATGACATTGCCTATCCGTTTATGTCTAAGCGTAGTATCGTCGTCTCTCAGTCTCAAGCGTGTGACTTATATCGCATAGTCTATCCGGATTATACAAAAGATGGAATAACTCTTGATTCGAAGTACGACGACAAGTACAGTTCTCGTCAGTATATCTCTCAGCACACGCATTTTCAGAACTTTCTGCTATATCTCTATCAGAAGCCGAAGATGTTTCCTGGTTTCATCACACACGTTCGTGGAGAGAAAATCGGAACTCATAGAGACGACTACTACAATATCTGGTTGAAAGTTCAGGCGGATCCGAATATCAATCTACCGAAAGATTCTCGCATTCACACAACTGACGAAGTCATTGAACTCGTGAAGAACAATATTATGTCACAGTTTGGAAAGAGTTCTCAGAGAACGCTTTCTGATACGACGCCGAGCGAATGGAAAGAAGTGACCGTCAATTTCAACGTCTCTATTCCCGAAGATTTCTTAGAGAATCCAGAGTCTACTCAATTTCGTTACGAAACTGAAACATAGCCATATGCCTGGAAAAAACTCAAACTGTGTATCGTTCTTTATGTAGATAGTAAGAAATGGGCTATGCAAGAAACTAAAGTCGACGAAGATGGTTCAATCAATAAAGATGGCGAAGGAATATCTTATATGAAGATAGGAGAAATTCGAGAATAGTTCAAGAAGAATATCTGGTGATTTCGACTCATCTCAAATGGTCACTTAAAGATAAATAGATAAATGCGAAATAAGAACACGACATATACTAACAACGCTTTGTTTGAAGACTTGATGGACACAATAACTATCAATGATGTCTCAAATAAACGCACGGCGTCTCAGCGACTAACTGATACGTTGGGTGATGTTACTGGTCTGTATAATGGCGATGAGGCTTTTGGATTTGAGTTCTTTATCGCATACAACGGATTGAATAAGGGAATATTCTTCGAACGCAAGAAACACTATATCAGAACATATGACTGTCTGTTGACAATGCTTGACGAAGTTCATTTCATCAAACGTTATGCAATTAAAACTGTCATAAACTCTGATTGGCTTGATGAGATAGAGAAGAAAAATCTCTCTTCTGAAGAGTTTGAAGCATTTATCGATGAATTAGAATCATACGGAACTGGCAATTTCTCACTTAGCTTCATTGTTACGTTTGATGCAGACGAACGCTGTTCTCAGATGCGTTTCTACATCGATATGAAGAATCTTCAGAAATCATTGAGAGTGTCGTACTTCGGAAAAGTGAGCGACTTCACTTTCTTTACGCTTAATCCGGATAGTATCGCAGAAGTCGCTCTTGATATGAACAGCAAGCTGCCGATTCATAAACTCAATTAGATATACAGCGAACTTTATCCAGATATTGTACAGAAAGACTATCGTGATGACTTGTTCTATAACAGAGTACAGAAGTACATTGCGTCTGGACGTCTGAACCAGTTCATTGTTCTTGATTGGATAGATACTCATCCCGCAGACTTCGGCAGAATGAAGATGCGATACCTCGGTTACTAGTTGGAACAGATTGATTAGTTTTCGAGTGTTGCTACTTATAATCACTTCATTAAATTCTACGGAGATATAAAATCGACGACAAATGATATGATTGCTTTCATAGAACGCTATGTCGTCAATCATATTAATTCAGAAGATATTGCTCAATTACATAATGATAGAAGTGAAAGAGTCGGAACTATCAATTTCTATATCATATGTTCTGACCCAGAAATAGATGATCCGAAGTCTACTGAGTTCAGTAAGACTCTGACTTATAAGAAAGACGACAGATTCAAGTTCAACATCTATATTCTCAATGAAAGTCTGAGAAAGATAGATATAAAAGACGGAGAGAAAGTTCCACAGTCTATGAATGTAATGTCTTGGCAAGAATTCGAAGGGCTTAAAAACAGATACAATAGGATGAAGAATAGTTTTTAATCGAAGAAATGAACAGCAAGAGAATCATACTTGAAGACATATTAGACGACTTGAGCGCACAAGACATCGCTAGACAGTCTAAAGATGTAATTATCGAACGGGATAAGTTCGATGCTTATCTGTTGTTCGCTGCTGAGTAGCAGAAGTGTAGTTTTCTTCAAGGAAAGCTTCGTTGGCAAAAGTATGACAAAGACACTGAGATTGATGTTCAGCACGAATATCTCAGAGAGCACGCTGTTAACTACTACAAGAAAGTATTCTATACTGTTGAAACGACGATGAACGTCTGCTCATTTATTGATGAATATAAGATTTCTTTCTGTACTTTCAGAAGTGATGATTTCAGTTTCAGCAGTGATTATATCGAAAATCAATGGTCTGTTGATGAATTCGTCAAGAAAGATGAGAGCGGAAATATTCCTTGCTGTGCTATATGGGAAGATGTTGATTACTATTATACTATACACGATGCTATACGTATAGACTTCAAGTTCAATCCGAATGTAAGTCTTCGACGTTTTGTTCGTGATATGAATCTCATATACAAGAACATATTCAGTTCATTTATCGCTCATTATTTCTATATTAAGCGTGATGATCCTCAAGTTGAGAACGGTTCTATAGATATAATGAAGAACGGAAACTTCGATGACAATAAGCGGTTTGTCGCGGCATATGAGTTGTTGACAGGAGAAAATGTTGAATATTGGAATGACGATAACTTGCTCGACAAATATAAAAAGAACTATAGAGGATGCTCGCTTTTCGTTCAGTATCTCATTGCTTTCCAGAGATACAATGCTTAGGATCCGAATAGTAAGTACATCTTCGAAGTTCGTGGTATATGTGCAGAGAAGAACAATAAGTGGGAGAATGCGTATTCTTTGATGCTCTATGTAGTTCCCAAGTATACCAAAGCGCCGTTCAATCGTGAAGAACTTTATGAGTTCTTGATGGAGAATATCGTCAAGAAACTTCAAGTTTTTCCGAACAAGCATTTCCAGGAAGTTGTAGAACTCTTTATATGTGATGCCGGAGATTATATCGAGGGATTACGCAATAATCCTGAGAAGATTGCTTCGAATATTAAAATTGGTAAAGAAATGAACAGAGTCGATGTTTATTTCTTGAACCCTGCTGATGAGATATACCCTTGCGGGCGTAAGAAAGTCTTTCATAAAGTAAAAGACGCTCCCTACTGGAAAATGCAGTGGAAGCGCATTCTGAGTCACGAACTATTCTTATAATTTCTTCATCAATTAACTGTTGAGTGGTGAACCACACACAGAAGAGGGATGGCGTTGAATTGGGTCACAAGTCGATGGTTTCTCTTCGCCGATTGGTTCTTTCGTTGATGGTTCTGATATTGGATAAGGCGTATTTGTTGCATCTGGATATGTGTTGAAGTCGAGTGACGATGTGTTTGACTTATAGACAATCTTTGTTGGATTTGCTGGGCCGCAGTTAGAGCACTGTCTTACCCAAGGCGCATAGACAGTTCCGCAGACGGGACAACGCCATCCGTCTTGAATATACCCACTACCTGGCTGTTGGGGCGTATTGATTTTGCCGAAGTCTTTCTGCAAGTCTTTCCACTTCTTATCAAGGTCTTTCTTAGTTTCTTCGTCAAGCTGAGTGCCGATGTCTTTGCCCCAGTCGAGTTTTGTTCTCTCGCCTGCTTCGCAAGAGAATTCGCTTGAGAATTTGATGTCGTCTGGAAGATTGCTACCGGCTTCGCAGATTCCGTGTGTAGTTGTGGGAACGTAATCAGGATCGTTCAGTTTGAACTTGTTGATGTTGTTATTCTCCATTTTCGATAATTATAAATAACATTTTGTATATATTGTACGTGAGATTCGTGATTTAGTTTTTTAATCTGAGTCAAATAAATGATAAGCATCAGAAATAAACTAAAATCAATTATCAGAGTACAATTTTTAAACGACGATTACTATTATATATGACAGAAGAAAAGAAATATATTTGGCTAAGTAAGAAAGAATTTTTAGATGAGTCTTGTAAGCATTCTCTCATATTGAAAATATTGTATTATCTCGGAATGTACAGATTCAGAGATTTGACAGAATATGCAGAGAAGCATAATAGACAGTTTATCTCGCCAGATAAAAAGCAGATACACTCTAACTTCAGATACTGCGCTTGGTTAGAACCAAGATGGTGGCATCCTCTTATGTGGTTATTCGCTATCTTTATTATAATTATAGCGTTCTTTCAAGAATTTTTCAAAATAATAAAAGATATATCATTAAGAGATTTCATTTCTGAACTCCATATCGATAAACCTCTGAGAACAGAAGATGGAGAAAAAGTATATTAAAATATGAGAAAGATAGGATTAAAAATACAAGACATAGAAGTCGGTAAAGAAGTGTACTATTACTCATATGCTGATAAGTACACTAACTCAAAGTCTCAGAAGTGCGTCATAACTAGCGAGCCTTACGAAATTTGCGATACACTCTGTTGCAAAATCAATATATCGCCTTCTGTAGTTGCGCTTGATAATCTCTCGTTTGAAGATATTCCCCAACGACATTTGTCTTCAAAGAAAATTGCTGCAAAATCTCGTTACGCAATGTGGAATGAAGCAGACGGAACTTATGACGGAATCTCTTTCGGAGATTTTATTAAATATAAAATGTACAAAAATGAAGATTAAATAAACAATGAACAAAGTTGACAGACAATATCTTGACTTAATGCAAGACATTCTCGACAACGGAACGAGAAAACAGACACGAGCTGGAGAAGTCGTCAGTGTGTTCGACAGAACGATGCGCTTCGACTTGAAAGAAGGATTGCCATTACTGACGACAAAGAAAGTGTTCACTAAAGGTTGCATTCACGAACTCTTGTGGTTCTTGAAAGGCGACACGAACATTAAGTACCTCGTAGACAACAGAGTGAACATATGGACTAACGATGCTTATAGATACTACAAAGAACAGTGTAAGAAGCATAATAATGCTCTTCCTTTCTACAATCCTGGTGATGGGTACACATATGAAGAGAAAACCCCTCTTGAGAAAGATGATTTCATAACGAATGTGACTGCCGGCTCTACGGAACAGTTCATATTCCGTGATGAGAAAGATGGAGAGTTCTATTCGTGTGATTATCGATTTGGTGACTTGGGTGACATCTACGGAAAGCAGTGGCGCAGTTTCGGTCATTCTAACTTCGACCAGATTCAGCATATAGTCGATACACTGAGAACTAATCCTGACGACAGGCGTATGCTCTG
>ODAI012327335.1_pt1 | contig 10039 bp, 7 predicted proteins | sample 1539321 | NCBI WGS metagenome assembly ODAI01 (sample SAMN02144231, study PRJEB22623) | gut metagenome | biome: sheep rumen | host: Ovis aries | place: New Zealand | reverse complement strand
TACTCCATAGGCTTTTCATCAACAATATCTTCTACATTTCCCTTAAATGTCTGATCTAAATGAACTTCTTTATTAGTAACAAACTTCAAGGCATCATCAGTCTTAGCATTATCACCTAGAACAAGCTGTATTTTCTGATAATCTTCATAGAAATACTCCTGCAATAGCGGAATAACAGCATTCTCAAAAATAGCAGCAAGCTTCTCTTTTGTCGGATTATCTTTCAGCCCCATAAAGAACGCATGTCCTATCGTATGCTCTCTGTCATATAAAAATTCTATTCGTTTATTGATTGTTCTTAACATTAGAGCTACATCAAGATCCTGCCCACTGATTTTGTTTATACCTTCTAGAACAGCATCATTGGGCATCATCTCTACAAATGAAAATCTTCTTCGAAGCGCTGTATCAAGTAATGCAATGGACCTATCCGCCGTATTCATCGTCCCTAGAATATATACGTTACTTGGAACACTGAATTCTTCTCCAGAATATGGCAAAACTGCACTGGCAGCATCTGAGGCTCCTTCTCGCTTTGTATCCTCAATAAGAGTTATTAATTCACCGAATATCTTAGAAATATTGCCTCTGTTGATTTCATCAATTATAAACACATAAGGTTGTACTTCTTTTTCCACTTCAACCACAGGGTTCTGACTATGTGCCTCCAAGATCTTTGATATTGTTTCCATTCCAATGTAGTCAAAAGCAAACAGCGAAAAACGAGCAAGCTGCTTCCTGCCCTTAGGAAGAAAACCAACAATGTCCTGATCAATATCTTTCACAAGCCACTCAACTTTTCTGCTTCTTGCATGGCGTTCACGGGATTCATCATATTCATAGTCACCAGTAATAACACCTATTGCATCTATGCTCTTATTAGTTTTCTCTATAACAACAACATCGCCTTTTTCCATAGTGTTCTTGAAGTCAAAGACCATATGCTTTCCATTCCATGAAGCATTTTCATCACCATAGAAATCACCTTCTATATCACTGTCCTTTACTTCATCCCATCCAAGACGTATTTCATTATTCGCAAAACACTCTGTCTTAAGCTTTGTTTTGCCCGTTCCCTCAAGAATCATTCCCCATATTCTAGGTTGTTCCTTAATTAGAGCAGTGCCTGTAGTATGCACCTTTATTGCTCTTGCCTCATTACAAAATTCTTTAAAGACTCCATCTGCAATTTCATAGCCAATGCCATTACTATCTTCTTTAAGTTGCGGCTTTATTCCTTCTATAAATTCCTCATATCCATAAGATTGGTGGAATGTGGTAAACACAATACGTTTTTCTGCCTTCAGCTTATTGAAACGCTCCATAATAGCATCTCTGTCACCAAGTTCATCTATAGGCTTATCATCACATATAGATACTGCATAACTTGCAGTTGAATACGTTTTTCCTGTTCCAGGAGGTCCATAAAGTATTGTATTTAGTGACTTTACAGAGTTTCTTGCGTTTACATTCATAATATTTTCCTCTATTACGCCTTCATCCATGAGTTCTTTAATTGCTTCTTTTAGTGGTTCTCTTAATTTCCAGAGATATGTTCCCTCTTCCCCAGCAGTTGTTCTTCTTCCAACAAAAAGTATCGGCCAATATCTGCTGTTTTCTTCTGAACGTGGCAATGTGGGGCAATTCGTATTCTTTAAAATATTTTTTGCTAGGTTCGTAGCATTTGAATTGTAATATGTTGGAGTTTTGCCATACGTATTTGCAAGCTGTTTACAAGTTGCTTGACCTCCGACTTGATAAAATCTGTAGATAACTGCTTTTGCAGAATCACTTGTAACCTCCGGGTTCTGAAGCAGTTCTTTGTACTTTTCTTTGGTAATTCCTGGATTGTATTCTCTTAGTGATGGCCAGAATTCGCCAAACAATTCACTTCCCACCACATCTATTCTTCTATAGTTCTTGAAAGGAAAGTTATTATCGCGATACTTTTCAATCACTCTACTATTAGCAATATAGTTGATAAGGGAATCTGATTTCTCAAGTGTTAGTCCTAAGTCCTTATATATTCTGGCATTACTATCTCTATTGTTTATTATTGGAAACACATATGGCTTAAGACAGTGCAGCATTACAGAAGCTGAAGCTGCTTGCATTCCTTTAATTCCATGAGAAAAGACTGATTCTACTCGTTCAAACTCGCCGCCTTCCATATTTGCCACATCTACACACATCTTAATAAATGCACGGGCATTTTCATCACTCGTATCACCTGCAAAACTATAAAATCCCGTTCCAAACATTCCTACGCTGACATCACCCTTGGCATCAGCATCTAAATTTGAGTACTTGTCATAGCAAGCATTGTCCCAAATCCTATCAAGAACCTGGTGCATTCTATCCTTAGCATCATTAGGCAAATGCGTCTTATCAATACAGTCTTTCTTCTTCTCTATGTTTTGAGTCCACGTACCAATAGCCATTGCATAAATGGCATTAAGATCATCAACCGTACACTCCTCAGTGCTTTCCATATTTGCATACTCAGCTATTAGAGATCGCATCATCTCATAGCTGCCATCATGCTCATCTGGAATAAGTTCTTCACTTTGTTTCAAAATATCATAAGATTTTGACTCAATCATATTAGGTTCCTTTTATTCATTATCATAATCAATCAACTGGCCACAATTCGGGCATCTTGGAGCCTTCTTTAATTTATAACCACACTTTGCACATACATACCTAATTCCATCTGGGGTCTCTGTCTTTCTCTTAGGCGTTTTAGGGACGTTTATATCCTTATTATTAGCATTGTCTATCAATTCAATATCAGTCGTAGGATTGCCTAACAATCTTACTTTTGTGGCAATTCTCTTGGAAACTGATCTATTACCTTTGCTATTGACTTCATCATAAACATATACACCTCTAAACAGATACCCACCGTCAGTATCTTTGGCAAAAATAAGATCATATCCTTTATAAATATTTTCAGGTTTTTCTACGTAATCCGGACTTTTCTTTAGATCCTCAAAAACCAGTTGGTTCCAGTCATCCGAAATAGTATTTATACAATCAAAAGCGGCTGACACTTTCTCGCCATTCTTGATTTTAGCCAATTTAGGAAACCACATCCTAAATTTCAAATCCCCATTAACTGAGGGATAGCATGCTTTCATCCATCCTGTATAATGCGTTCCAATACAAGCATTAATCGCTTCGAATATTGATTTGAACTCTATATGCTTGGAAGCATCTAATACTTCAAACTGCTTACTATTCGGGCTGTCCAGCACTTGATCAATGTATTCTTCCAATTCACCTGTAATTTTCATCGGCCCCTGAACACTTTTTAATCCATGTTGAGCCAGCTCTTGATATGACAAGCCTGGGTTATCATATTCTTCCATCAGCTCCAACCTCATATACTTGCCATGGTTTTCAAAAGATGATCCATCATAAGTAAATTTATGATCATCAATTTCTGCTTTTGGAATATCCAGTTTTACAACTTTGCACTTTAACCTTATAGCTTTTACTGGCGCAGCAACATAAATATATGTTATATCACCCAATTCAGCCTTAATGCTCTGCTTCCAGTCAATTTGATGTAATTCATTAAACGCAGATACCGCATCAAACATATTGGGATTGCTTTGAATAATCCACTTAGTCATAAAACCAACCTCTTTATTCTCATTACTTTTTCTTATAATTTTCAGGAATACTAATTGGATGCCTTATGAGGCCACACATTATATTTTATCACTCAGAATTTATAAATTGTTGTTATTTCGGATATTTTAAAAATACTTTTAGATAATCATAACAAAAGCGATGTGCAAATTAATGCACACCGCGCGCTTGCTAGTAATTCCTTATTTAAGTTCCTTTCAGTTGTAATCTTGCAGGCAAATGCTGTAAGCGATCATAACGGCCTGATCGTTTTCATCAGGTTCAATGTCCCAGCCTCTGTCGTAGCTGACAACTGTCTGGCCGTCGATCTTGATCATGAGCTTGCTGATCCTACCGCCGTTGATGCCGAACTCGCTGCCCTCGTCATATGCTTTCACCCAATAGTGGGCTATCTTTGTTTCCTTTCCCTTTGCTGATAAAGGTATTCCGATTGTTCCTTCGTGCCACATATGCATAACCTCCTTTGTTTTGGTATATACATATATCACTCTGAAAGCCAGTAATAGCAAGCATTATGTGCATTTCTATCTCAAAATAATCACACCGCTTCATAGCTAAACTCGGTACCGTCATAGAACCTGATTTTTAGGTTTCCACTTTCATAAACTGTTATGGTATCCATGACCATAATCATGAGTCTTGGGTTAAACTCACCTATCGTACCTTTCCTTGCTGCGTCCATGATCTGCCTTGTCTTGTGACGAAGAAGCTCATCACCTATTTCAAGGTTCATCTTCCACCTTTCCTCATAATCAGCTCTGCTCCCGGCAATTGCATTCCAGCTCATCATGAAAAACTTTGTAATGGATTCATCAAAGATATACCTGTTACTGCACACTCTGCGGCCCCTAACTTTATTTGTGGAACCGCATCTCCACTTGGTTATCTTTTTGCCCTTCCTGTCGGTGTACATTACTCTTGAATATATGCTTCCACACTCGCCGCAGATTATCTTGCTGCTAAAGGGATTTTTATTAGTCATCTGAGCATAGGAATTAGTGTGATGGTCCTCGCAGTACTTCTCTCTTCTGGCTATTTCCAGCTGAACCGCATTCCATGTATCCGCATCGATTATGGGCTCATGGTCATCCTTGATATAGAACTTCTGCAGCTCACCATCATTCATGACTCTTTTCTTGGATAGGAAATCTGCGGTATAGCTCTTTTGCAGGATCACATCTCCCATGTACTTCTCGTTCCTAAGCATGCTGTCAATAGTTGATGGAAACCAGTTGCTCTTTCCATCCCAGTTCTTTACCTTTTCTTCGGTAAAAGACCTAGCGATCTGATCCGCTGTATTGCCCTTAAGAAACTCATCATAAATCCTTTTAACTATCTTGGCCTGTGGCTTATTAACCACAAGCTGTCCCTTGCTGTTGTAGTCATAGCCAAGGAACCTCTTAGTGGAAGTCTTGTGCTTGCCCTGTTCAAAGCGCCTTCTGATTCCCCAAGCAGAGTTCTCGGAGATAGACCTTGATTCGTCCTGCGCCAACGAAGAAAGAATTGTCAAAAGAACTTCTCCCTTAGCGTCCATGGTGTTGATATTCTCTTTTTCAAAGAGAACGCTAACACCTATGCTCTTTAGCTCCCTCACGTAGTTAAGGCAGTCCAGCGTGTTTCTTGCAAATCTGGAAATAGACTTGGTTATCACGATATCTATAAGCCCAGCTCTGCAATCCGCTATCATGCGCTTAAACTCATCTCTTTTCTTGGTGTTGGTACCGGAGATACCTTCATCCGCATATATTCCCACAAAGTCATACTCTGGGTTCCTATTTATCATTTCCGTGTAGTACTGGACCTGATTCTCATAGCTTGATAACTGTTCTTCTTGATCTGTTGATACGCGGCAGTACGCTGCTACTCTCTTCTTGCAGAGTATCATCTCCCCTTCTTCCAGTATCATAGTCTGCTTTGCTGGTATAACGGTAATGCTTCGAGCCATCTATAACCACCTCCTCAACCACGGTTGGCTCCGCGAATACTTTTCCTTCAAGTTCTGTATCGAATATCTTTATCCCCTGACAGGCTTCCTTCCCCTTGTTAACATATGTGGAGCAAAGCCATGCTATCTTGCCGCCATAAACATGCCGCCGCTTAAGCGTTGCTCCGCAGTATGGGCACTTAAGCATTCCGCTGTTAGGATAGCGGCTCTGGTACTTATCAGAGTCTTTTTTAATCCCCTTTTGATCTCTGTTGTAGGCAATCAGCTCCTGCACGTACTCCCAGTCCTCTTTTGAAACTATGGCCTCATGATCATCTGTCACGTAGTACTGTGGGAGCTTACCTTTATTAAGAACTGTGCTACTCTTCCCCTCAGGGATATAGGTCTTTTGCAAAAGTATGTCACCTTTGTACTTCTCATTTGTAAGAATCCCCATGATGGTCTCTGCGGTCCAAAGAGATCCAGTTACAGTCGGAACCTTATCCCGGTTCAGTGCATTCTTTATGCGAAAGCACCCATTTCCTGCAAGGTACATATCAAAAATGCGCCTAACAACCTTGGCTTCCTCTTCGTTAATAACAAGCTTTCCGTTTTCATCCTTGTCATAGCCAAGGAACCTTTTTGTATTCACAACGCCCTCGCCATTTTCAAACTTTTTCCTGATGGTCCACTTATAGTTTTCGCCTATACTCCTACTTTCTTCCTGAGCAAAAGAGGCAAGGACCGAGAGCATCATCTCTCCCTCAGCAGATAGGGTATTTATCTTGTCATTATCAAAGTAAACAGCAACTCCAAGCTCTTTTAACAGCCTTACATACTTGAGGAGCGTAACTGTATTTCTCGCAAACCTTGATGCAGACTTGGTTATGATAAGGTCAATCTTACCAGCCTCGGCATCACGGATCATTCGCTGGAACTCAGGACGCTTTTCTGTCCTTCCGGAAATTCCAAGGTCTGCGTATGCTCCTACAAACTCATAATCAGGATTCTCCTTTATCATACGAATGTATGTCTCCACCTGATTTTCAAAGGACTTTGCCTGCATGATGTGGTCCGTCGATACTCTGGCATAAACACATACACGCAGCCTGCCCTTCCTGTCTTTACTTGGTTCTATTCTATGTACTATCAATCTTTATTCCTCCGATACTTCAGTAAATGAATCTCCTTCTGCTCCTGCGTCCTAAATGCGCAGTTCCCGGAAAGGTTAGAAAGGAGCTTTTTGCGGCTGTCCTTAAATGCCTCTCCCTCAAAGCCAAGCCTTACAAGCCATACCCTGAAGTAGTACTTTTCGTTTTCAGCATCTGCCTTTGCTGCCTTAACCCTCTTAGCTGTCTTAGCTTCTTTTCCTATTGCTGCAGCAAGGTCCGAGTAGGCTTTTATCCAGCTCGCATCCTCTGTATATGGGAAGCCTGTGAAAGAGACTGCTTCCTTGTCAAAAGAAATCCCTATGGTCGTAAGCTTTCCTCCAGCCTTTTGCCAAAATAAAAGGAACTCACTGATGCTTGTCAGCGGTTCCTCTTTTATGCTACTTAGAAAATCTGTAGATATCCTAAATCCTGCCTTTGTTCCCACAGCCTTGTTAATAAGATCCTCCTTGGACCATATTATCTGAAGTAGACGGATAAGGCTTTCTACCGAATGCCCTTCCATCGGCATGGATATTGAAAGGATGTCTCTATCTTCATCCCAGCTATTATCTATGAGTTTCTGTGCCGCAAGCTCTTTTAGCACATCCACATTTGCTGCTAAATCATTCACTTCAAGATTTCCTTCTCGGTTAACTGTAAAAGTGCCGTCAGTAAAAGCAAATGTTGGTGGGCCCTGGTAATGCATCTTTTGGTTGGTGACAGAAGTGATTGCATTTACCAAATCTTTTCTGTTTTCAGTTAATGAAATAATAGTCATCTCTTGTGACCTCCTTTCTTGGTAGTTACATACATCACTCTACCCGGAAAGGAAGTCAAGGATTATTACATTCTTTCAAGAGATCCTACGAAGCTGCATCTTGGCTGGCTTACTCTCCGCGATGCTTTGCCTTATTGCAATTTCTTTCTCATCAGCTTTTGTATTTGGATCTGTCCAAAAGCGGTCCTGAATGTAGCAATCATGGCTACAATACTTGCGCCCCTTCTTACCATATGAATAGAAGACACGCTTGCAATATGAACATCTGCACTCATAGGTGGCTTCGCCGCTATGTTTTGATTCTTCAGGATGCATCTTCCACCAGAGCCTGCGGCAGTCATCCGAGCAAAAGAGCTTTTTCCCCGAGTGAGGGTTACGCTCAATCCTTTTACCGCAGTACTTGCAGTTATCGGGATTGTTCTTATGCTCTTCGAAGTTTAGCTTTACTAAATCTGCGGTTCCATCAAGGCCATGGGTTTTGCAATAATACCTGACATTTTCCCTTGATGTTCCTACTACTATAGCTATAGATTTATAGCCTAGCCCTTTCAGGCGGAGGCTTGTAATCTGGTTGCCCATTTCTTTGGTCATGTTTGAATTCCTCCGATTTCAAATGATTATTCATAGTTGATATCCTTTTAACCGCGCTGAGTAACTGGTACTTCCTGGCGGACTTATTTTCGTAGATTGTCGTTCTTTGTCTCTTTTTGTCTTAGCTTTTCTGTATCTTTGTCCCTTTATTAGTACCCCTATGCGAATTTCGCGAAAATGAGTACACAGGGGAGCCCCGGTCTGCGCAGTAAAGGTTGGTAGAGATTTTTATCCCCCCTCCCCCCGGTGGCTTTTGATTTTCCTTAGGGTTAATACCCCGTTTGAATTCGCAATTTTTACGTGTGCGGGTCCGGCTCGGTCTCCAGTTCTTATCCCTTTAGAGATTTGACCTCCCCCTCCCCTTAGCAGATGTAACCGCGCTTCTTATAATCGAAAGCCGGTGACTTCTTGCTAATTCGATATGTCCAGTTAAGAAGATGCTCATCAACCGGTTCATACCCTGATAGAAGCATGGCATCCTTGAACTGATTGTTGGTTGTGTAAATCTTAGTATCATCCTCAAGGTAATGCTTGATACCATAGCTTGTATGCCCTTCGCATGGTGTCTTTCTTGGAATTATATTCTTGCTGATCCAGTCAAGAATGATCTCCTGCTCTTCCTGTGGCAAATCCGCAAGAAGCGCCTCATCATCTCTTGTCCATGCATGTCCGTTTCTAATTTCAGATATGATTCTCATAATAATCCTCCCTTGTAGTGTCACCTTGGTGACAGAATATGTGCAGTACTCTCTATGCACTGTCACCTGCCCAAGGCCACTTGTTGTCTATGCTTTTTGCTACTTAGTGACAGAAGTGATTGCATTTCCAACTCTATCTTTATACACAGTATTATTACCGCTCCCTTATATCTTTATTTGTTTTTCTAAGAAGTTTAAAATACTGTCACTTCTGTACCCTATTGCCTCTAACCCCTGATAAATACTGGGATTGTGTTGGTGACAATTCATGTGTTTATTGTCACCGCGCTGTCACTAGCTCCTGGCTACTGTCACCAGATCACGCTCCAAGAAGCGGTTCAATATCATCTTCATAGCCATAAGCTTTTCTGTAATTCTCCTTAGCTTCATCAGATAAGGTATAATGCTTGAAGAAGCTACCGCCCTTACCCCTCCTAACAATAAGTTCTTGATAGCCAACCCCAACATAACGTGATAGCTCTTCTCGGAATTCTCTGTTAGTCTTGGCAAAGCCATGATTGTTATCTCTGCACCACTCCTGATAGACCTTAAAGACTTTGCCGGTAGTGCAGGCATCATTTACCTTGCCCTCAGGTCTTTCAATCATGCAATCGTTGAAAAATGCAATAACAGTATTGTTCTCATCATGGTATGCCTTACGAGCCGCCTTTACTGAGTTTGGTTCATGGAATCTATATCCTGCTGCGATCACACGCTTAAGTGCCATGATTGCTTTGTAGATGATACCTTCTCTTTCCCCATAAAGCTTATCCAATAGAAGCTTGTCCTGTTCCTCTTGCGGAATCACGTTCTTGCAGGTGACTTGGATAATTCTGTTGTAAACCCAGTCGCCATCATCGCCTCCAAACCTTGGTAGCTTGTTCATGCAGAACCACAGCAGTCCGTTGTAAACAAACTCAAATCCGTTCTGACCTTTAAACTCTGCAAAAAGGCTGTCTCCTCCGGTGCATTTCTTGAATGTTTTAAGTTCATCAACGGTCATAAAACTCATATCAGAACTACCTGCAAGTCGCTTGCCATAGATATTTCCGGTTCCGAACCTTGCCTCTATTTCTCCAAGGTCGATTGCTACGTAGTTACCTTTACCAAGGAGTTTTTCTGTAAGTGCCTTAAGCTGCGACTTACCTGTATCTCCTGGCCCTACCATGAAAAGTGCTTTTTTCATACGCCAGCCTTTCACGTTTGATAAGCAAACACCGATGTACTCAAGGAGCAATTC
>ODAI011623877.1_pt1 | contig 10039 bp, 8 predicted proteins | sample 1539321 | NCBI WGS metagenome assembly ODAI01 (sample SAMN02144231, study PRJEB22623) | gut metagenome | biome: sheep rumen | host: Ovis aries | place: New Zealand | reverse complement strand
TTGTTTCGGGTGGGTTCGACGGCGCTTGGGTGGTGCGCCTGATGGGCGAGCTTGCCCCCGGGCCGGACAGGCCCTACACCAGCGGCTTTTCCGATCCGGCCTATGACGAATCAGCGGACGCAGCCGCCATTGCCGCGCGGCTGGGGGTAAAACACAGCTGCCATAAGGTGACGGAAAAGGATCTCCTTTCCGTTATTCCGAAGCTGCCGGAGGTTTTTGCGGAGCCCTTCGGGGATTCCTCCCAGATCCCTACCTATCTTGTGGCCGGCATGGCCGCGGAGAAGGAAAAGGTGGTTTTAAGCGGAGACGGAGGGGACGAGCTTTTCGGCGGCTATACCACCTATCCGCGGATCGCGGCGCTTTCCAAAAGGCTGGGGACGATTCCGGGCTTTCTCCGGCATGCCGGCGCCGGCCTGATGCGGGGAATTTCCCATGCGGCAGACAAAAGAAAGGACAAATTCTACCGGATCGGGAAATGTCTTTTGGCCTCCTCCATCGAGGAGCTGCATGAGGCTGTCTGTTATCATATTTATGCGGGAGTCGATTGCCTCGTGGATGGGGGATGGGGGGATCAAAGACCTTCCGGCAGCAGCCTGAAGCGGGAGCTTACCCCTTATCTGCGGGATCCGCTGAAGGCGCAGCTGCTGCTGGATGCATGCCATTATCTGCCGGGGGATGTGCTCGTGAAGGTGGACCGCTGCGGCATGGCGCATTCCCTGGAAAACAGGATTCCGCTGTTGGATAAGGATATTTTACGGTTTGTCTGGTCGCTGCCCGCAGCATATCAGTTTGGGGAAGAGGGCGGAAAGACCCTGTTAAAAAAGCTTTTGTATAAAAGGGTGCCAAGGGAAATGCTGGAGCGGCCGAAAAAGGGCTTTTCCGTACCCTTAAAAAAATGGCTTTCCGGAGAACTTTCCGAATGGAAAAGCGAGCTCCTTGCGCACAGCAGGCTGGTGGAAGCAGGTCTTGTAAACGGCGCCGCGCTAAAGGCGCTTTCGGAAAGGCTTGAGCGCTTCGGCCAGGGCGAACGGGCGCTCTGGAATGTGCTGATGGCGGAAGAGTGGATGAGAAAATGGGCGTAAAGCGGATACTGCATATCGTCGGCAATATGGCGCCCGACGGGATGAGCAATTTTCTGATGAATATCTACCGCCGTCTGGACAGGGAGAGGCTGCAGTTTGATTTTATCGTCATGGGGGAGAAGCATCCGAATTACCATGAGGAGATAAAGGAGCTGGGGGGAAGGCTTTTCCGGATCCCCAGAATGGCGGCGCATCCCCTTGCGCATTATCGGGAGATCAGGCGGATCGTCCGGGAGGGAGGCTATTCGATGGTCTTTCGCCATACGGACACCTGCACGATCGCGCCGGAGCTGCTGGCGGCAAAAAGGGGCGGCGCTTTAGAGGTGATCCCTCATGCCCATTCCACAAAGGCCCTGCATCCGTTCTTCAATCATCTTTTCCGGCCGATGGTCAACCAGCTTGCCACAAACCGCTTTGCCTGCGGAAGGGCTGCGGGAGACTGGATGTTCGGCGGGGCGCCCTACCGGATCGTCTATAACGGGATCGAGCTGGAGCAGTTTTGTTTCAGCGCGGAAGAAAGACGCCGGATCAGGAAGGAGCTGAATATTGCCGATGGCGTTTCGGCGATCGGTCATGTGGGGAATTTCTTTTCCGCAAAGAATCATTTGTTTTTGCTGGAGGTGTTTGCGGAAATCAAAAAGCTGCACGAAAAATCTATTCTGCTTCTGATCGGGGACGGGGAGCTGCGGCCGCAGATCGAGGAAAAAATCGGCGCGCTGGGCTTAAAGGACGATGTCAGACTCCTCGGAGAACGGCATGATGTGGATAAGCTTTTGCAGGCGCTCGATCTGATGCTTTTTCCCTCGCTTTATGAAGGCCTGCCCATCGCGCTGGTGGAGGCCCAGGCCTGTGCGCTGCCGGTGCTTTATTCGGACAGCATTTCCGACGAGGTCCGGCTGACGGAAAAGGTGCGGCCCTTTTCTCTCAAAGCGCCTGCGGGGCGCTGGGCGGAGGAAGCGCTTACTCTGCTGGATAAAGAAGGCAGGGGGCGGGAAAATGCGGATCCGATCCCGGTGCTCAGGGCAGCAGGCTATGACCTGAAGGATCTGGTGGGATTTTATCAGCGTTTGGGGAAATATGATCACTAATCTGCTTGGACATATTCTTTTCAGGCTTTCCGGGGTCCGCTTCGGCCGGGGCTTAAGGCTGAAGGGCATCCCCGTGGCGGCGAGGGTGAAGGATTCCTCCATCACGATAGGGGAGGAAGTCACGATCAAGAGCGCCTTCCTGTCCAATCTGGTGGGACTTTATCAGCGGAGCGTCCTCGTCGCGAGGGCACCCGGCGCTTCCATCGTGATCGGTGATCATGTCGGGATCAGCGGCGCCACGATCTACGCAAGGACACGGATCGAGATCGGCGCATGTACGCAGATCGGGGGAAATGTAAAAATCCTGGACAATGATTTTCATCCGCTGGAGCCCGAGGCCAGAAGGCAGGATATCAAGGAAGAGATCAAAGCCCGCCCGATCCTGATCGGAAAGGACTGCTTTATCGGCACGAACGCGATCATCCTGAAGGGAACGGTGCTGGGGGACGGCTGCATTGTCGGCGCGGGAGCAGTTGTCAGCGGAGAATTTCCGGCGGGCAGCGTGATCGCGGGAAATCCGGCGCGGGTCATCCGCATGAATAATTGATTTTGCCGGAATAAAGAGGAAATTGAATGACAGACCTGACTGTGCTGATCCTGACCAAAAATGAAGAGGTTGAATGGCACCCCGGGCTTTCAGGCGAAGAGAAAACGAATGATCAAAAATGGTTTTTATTACAGGCTCCCGAAATTCTTTCGTGCGCATTTGTATTATTTCTACCGCTATTATCTGAGACTTGGTTTTCTGGACGGGAAAGATGGAAAAATATTTACATTTCTTCAGGCCTGCTGGTATCGCTTCCTCCTGGATGCGAAAATCTATGAATGTGAAAAAAATGATCGGAAGATGCTGCCGCAGGGAGCGCTGAAGGATTAGAAGAATTCAGAAGGATCGCAAAAAGCGGCAAACTTCTTGACATTGTTTCAATGTGGGCATATAGTAGCGTTATAGTGTAAAACAAATGGTAAGTTTTGATTTTTTGCCGGGGGTGTGCAAAAATCAAAGCGAAGGACAGGAAATCAAAGAAAGAAGGAAAGAAAAATGGCAGAAATCAAAAAACCTGAAGAAACGGCAAAGAAAACGGACGCCCTGGCTGTGAATGTGAGCACGAAAGCGGCAGCCTCGAAGGCAGAGGAGAAGAAAGCAGAAACGCCTGCCCCGGCGTCCGCAAAGAAGGAAGGAACTGCAGCTGCGCCGAAGGTGGAGAAAAAGTCCGCGGGCAGAACGAAGAAGAATACAGAGAAGAAGCCCGCAGAGAAGAAGGCCGCCCCCCAGAAGGAAGAGAAGAAGGAGCCTGAAAAAGAGGTGGGCAAGCCCAGAGGGCGTCAGGGCGGGAGAAGATCCGCAAAGAACGAGGTGATCCACATCCAGCTGGACGGCAAGGATTATACAAGGGATCAGCTTCTGCAGTCCGCCAGAGATATCTGGGTATATGACCTGGGCAGAAAGCTCTCCGAGTTCAACAGCATCGAGCTCTACATCAATGTGAATGAATCCAAGGCCTATTATGTGATCAATGAAGAGGTCACGGGCAATTTCGATATCTGAGCGATATTTTCGCACAATTGCATCAGGAACCGGAAATAAATGATCCGTCATTAACGCATCGCAGGTGCTTCGATATAAGGCACTTTGCGATGCGGAATTCAATGGGCTGTTTATTGACAGTTCCTTAAGAACCGGAAAAAAGGGACCTGCCCCGGGCGGATCCCTTTCTTTTTTATGGCAGGCGCGGCGAAAGGAAATTTTGCCGTAAGCGGCACGCCGCGCCGCCGGCGGGCAGGGCACGGATAAATCCTTCCCTGCCCGATCGATATTTGTGTTGACAAGATTCTGAGGGGGTGGTATCCTATGCTCAAGGTTGTTAGCACTCTATCTTAGAGAGTGCTAACAATAAGAGAAAAGCTTTACGGAAAATCGGGGCAGTCTTGATGAATGAGCTGGATGAACGAAAAGAGAAAATACTGACAGCCATCATCCGGAATTATCTGGATACGGGGGAGCCGGTGGGCTCCAGGACGATCTCCAAATATACGGACCTGAACCTGAGCTCGGCCACGATCCGGAATGAAATGGCGGATCTGGAGGAGCTTGGCTATATCCTTCAGCCGCATACCTCCGCCGGAAGGATCCCCTCCGATAAGGGATACCGGTTCTATGTGGACCGGATGATGGAGGAAAAGGAGAAAAGCGCAGACGAAAAGGAGAGGGCCGCCCGGGAAAAGCTGGATCTCCTTCTGGAAAAGGAAGATAAGCTGGACAACATGCTCCAGAAGGTGGCCAGGGTGCTGGCAGGCAGCACGAATTACGCGACGATGGTTTCCACGCCTTCCGTGATCGGCAATAAGATCAAGTTCCTGCAGGTGTCCAGACTGGATGAGGAGCATCTGGTGCTGGTGGCGGTGGTGGAAGGAAATATGGTAAGAAACCGGATCATCTCCTGCCCCGCCGGGATCACGGAGGAGGTTCTGCTGGCGCTCAATCTGATGCTGAATACGCATCTGACGGGGCTCGCCGTAGAGGAGATCACCCTCGGGATGATCGCCGAGCTGAAAACGGAAGCCGGCGCGCATGGCGATCTGGTGGGCGCGCTGCTGGATCTCGTGGTACAGGCGATCCGGCCGGACGAGGATATGCGGATCTTCACCAGCGGCGCCACGAACATTCTGAAATATCCGGAGCTGTCGGACCAGGATAAGATGACAGAGGTGCTGGGAGCCTTCGAGGAAAAGGATGAGCTTTCGCAGCTGGCCAGGCAGTCACTGGAGGAGGAGTCGGAGACCGGGATCCAGGTCTATATCGGGGAGGAAGCGCCCGTTGCCACGATGCGCAACTGCTCCGTGGTCACGGCCACCTACGAGCTGGGGGACGGCATGCGCGGCACGGTGGGGATCATCGGCCCAAAGCGAATGGATTACGGAAAGGTCATCGGCACGCTGAAAACGATCATGCGGCAGCTGGATGAGCTGTATGGGAAGGATGCCGATTAGGCGATCGTAAACGCATTCAGGGAAACGAATCAAAGTGCAGGCGCTTAATCGGTTTCCGATAATTGTTCCGGCGGATCACGGGAGGATGGATCGGATCGGTGTTTCCGGCAGGAAAATTGCCGGAACAGAAGCAATATCAGAGGAGGACAGACCATGGCGAAGAAAAAGAAAAAGATCGAGATCGAGGGAGGAGAGGAAGAACTGACGGATCAGGAAACGGAACAGGAAGCCGGGGAGAAGGCGGAAGAGAAAGAAGAAAAGAAAGAGACCGCTGCGGAGGCAGAGAAAGAGGAGACCGCCGGGGAAGCGGAGGAGAAGGCAGAACCCGCCGGGGAGAAGCCGGAAAAAAAGAAATTCTTTAAAAAGGAGAAAAAGGATCCGTTAAAGGAGCTGGTCGCCGAGCTGGAGGACAGGGTAAAGCGCCAGATGGCCGAGTTTGAAAACTTCAGAAAGCGGACCGATAAGGAAAAAACGGAAATGTTCGGGCTGGGCGCAAAGAGCGTGATCGAAAAGCTGCTTCCCACCGTGGACAATTTTGAAAGAGGCCTGCAGGGAGCGGACACCTCGGATCCCTTTGCAGAGGGGATGGAGAAGATCTATAAAAAGCTGATGCAGGATCTGGATGAGCTGGGTGTGGTTCCCATCGAAGCGCTGGGAAAGCCCTTTGATCCCAATCTCCACAATGCGGTGATGCAGGATACGGAGGGTGAAGGAGAGCCCGGCACCGTGACAAAGGAGCTGCAGAAGGGTTATACCTTCAAGGGCAGCGTGGTAAGACACAGCATGGTGGCAGTGAAGCAGTAGCGCGGAAACCATCCCGGGTCTCCCGGCGAAAGCGGGCTTTCGCCAAAACGCGGAGAACGGTTTATTTATAGAATAAACAGGAATGACACAGACTTTGTATAAAGGAGGACATTATCATGAGTAAGATCATCGGAATCGATCTGGGAACGACAAACAGCTGCGTAGCCGTGATGGAGGGCGGAAAGCCCACGGTCATCGCGAATCAGGAGGGCGCAAGGACCACTCCCTCCGTGGTGGCCTTCACAAAGACCGGCGAGAGGCTCGTGGGTGAGCCTGCCAAGCGTCAGGCGGTCACGAATGCGGAAAACACGATCTCCTCGATCAAGAGGGACATGGGCACGGACAGAGGCCGGAATATCGAGGGCAAGAAGTATTCGCCTCAGCAGATCTCCGCAATGATCCTGCAGAAGCTGAAGGCCGATGCGGAGGGTTATCTCGGGGAAAAGGTGACGGAGGCCGTCATCACCGTTCCCGCCTACTTCAATGACGCGCAGCGTCAGGCCACAAAGGATGCCGGCAAGATCGCGGGGCTGGATGTGAAGCGTATCATCAACGAGCCCACGGCGGCGGCACTGGCCTACGGACTGGATAACGAAAAAGAGCAGAAGATCATGGTCTATGACCTGGGCGGCGGTACCTTTGATGTGTCCATCATCGATATCGGGGACGGCGTCATCGAGGTGCTCGCCACCAACGGAGATACGCGCCTCGGCGGTGATGATTTCGACCAGAAGGTCACGGACTGGATCATTGGGGAATTCAAGGCAAAGGAGGGCGTGGATCTTTCCCAGGATATCATGGCGCTCCAGCGGATCAAGGAAGCGGCGGAAAAGGCGAAGAAGGAGCTTTCCAGCGCGACGACCACGAATATCAACCTGCCCTTCATCACGATGGCGGGCGGCGAGCCGAAGCACCTTGATCTGACGCTGACCAGAGCCAAATTTGAGGAGCTGATCCATGATCTGATCGAGAAAACGGCGATCCCCGTGCAGAACGCGATGAGAGACGCGGGCCTTTCCAACAGCGATATTTCCAAGGTCCTGCTGGTCGGCGGCTCCACCAGGGTTCCCGCGGTGCAGGAGAAGGTGAAGCAGCTGACGGGCAAGGAGCCCAATAAGAGCTTAAACCCTGACGAGTGCGTGGCGATCGGCGCGTCCATTCAGGGCGGCAAGCTGGCCGGGGATGCCGGCGCCGGAGAGATCCTGCTGCTGGATGTGACGCCGCTGTCCCTTTCCATTGAGACGCTGGGCGGCGTGGCCACGAAGCTGATCGAAAGAAACACGACGATCCCGACCAAGCACAGCCAGATCTTCTCTACGGCGGCGGACAATCAGCCGGCGGTGGAGATCAATGTGCTCCAGGGCGAGCGGCAGTTCGCGAAGGATAATAAGTCCCTCGGCCAGTTCAGACTGGACGGCATTGCTCCCGCACCCAGAGGCGTGCCGCAGATCGAGGTGACCTTCGATATCGACGCCAACGGCATCGTGAATGTGTCCGCGAAGGATCTGGGAACAGGCAGGGAGCAGCACATCACGATCACGGCCAGCTCCAATATGTCCGATGCGGATATCGAGAGAGCCGTGAAGGAAGCGGCCGAGTACGAAGCGCAGGACAAGAAGCGCAAGGAGGGGATCGACACGCGGAACGAGGCGGATTCCTTCGTGTTCCAGACGGAGAAGGCCCTGCAGGATGTGGGCGACAAGATCTCCGACAGCGAAAAGAGCAGCGTAGAGGCTGAGCTGAAAAATGTAAAGGATATCCTGGAGCGGACAAAGGATAAGGAGCTTACGGATTCCGAGATCGATGAGCTGAAGGCGGCGAAGGAGAAGCTGATGAACGCGGCACAGCAGCTCTTTACGAAAATGTATGAGCAGCAGGCGCAGGCCGCAGGCGCGGCAGGCGGCCAGGCGGGCGCCGGTCCGGACATGGGCGCCTTCTCCGGCGGCAGCGCAGGCATGAACAATAATGCCGGCGGCGCCGGCCAGGACTCCGGAAATGACGGAGATGTGGTGGACGGCGAATTCAGAGAGGTGTAATGCACAGATGATCTTTCGTGCTGTGCAGAGCCTCTGCGCATTCCTGAAAAGCAGGTAAAGAGTGGCCCGTCTCTCCCCCAAAAAGGGGAGGCGGGCTTCACATGTTCATTAAGAGGTAACTGATATGGCAGAAGCAAAAAGAGATTATTATGAGGTTCTGGGGGTGCCAAAGGACGCGGATGAAGCCGCGTTGAAGAAGGCCTACCGGGAAATTGCGAAAAAGAATCATCCTGATGTAAAGCCTGGGGATAAGGAGGCGGAGAAGATATTCAAGGAAGCCTCCGAGGCCTATGCGGTGCTTTCCGATCCGGAGAAAAGGAAGAAATATGACCAGTTCGGCCATGCCGCCTTTGACGGCGGCGCCGGCGGCGGTTTTGATTTCAGCTCCATGGATTTCGGGGATATCTTCGGGGATATCTTCGGGGATTTCATGGGCGGGATCTTTGGAGGAAGCTCTTCCCGCAGGCGGGGAGGCTACGAGAGCAATGCTGCCTACCGCGGCGCGAATGTCCGGACCACGGTACGCATTACCTTTGAGGAATCCGTTTCCGGCACGGAAAAAGAGCTGGACCTGAACCTGAAGGAGGAGTGCAAAACCTGCCACGGCTCCGGCGCAAGGCCCGGTACCTCGCCGAAGATGTGCCCCAGATGCAAGGGCACCGGCCAGGAGGTCAGGACGCAGCAGAGCTTTTTCGGGATGGTGCGGAATGTGTCCGTCTGCTCGGAGTGCGGCGGCTCCGGCAAGGTCATCCAGGACAAGTGCCCGGACTGCCGGGGGACGGGATATGTTTCCACGAAAAAGAAGATCTCCGTGACGATCCCGGCGGGTATCGATTCCGGGCAGAGCATCCGCCTCAGGGAAAAGGGGGAACCCGGCGGAAACGGCGGCCCCAGGGGAGATCTCCTGGTGGAGGTCCAGGTGATGCGCCACCCGATCTTCCAGCGCAGGGACTACGATATCTTTTCCACCGTGCCCGTGAGCTACGCCATCGCGGCGCTGGGGGGCGAGATCCTGATCGACACCGTGGACGGGAAGGTGGCCTATAAGGTAAAGCCCGGGACGCAGACGGACACGCGGGAGCGCCTGAGAGGAAAGGGCATCCCCACCCTCCGCAATCCGGGCGTCAGAGGGGATCATTATGTGACGCTGGTGGTCCAGACGCCGGAGCGGCTTTCCGCCGAGGCAAAGGAGCTGCTGCGCCGGTTTGATGAATTGACGGGCGACAGCCTGAATGCCGTGGCAAAAGCGCAGGGAGACGAGCCGTCCGGCGGCGGAAAGAAAGGCACAAAAAAGAAGAAGCTGTTTTGAATCAGGCGGAAATAGCTTGTGGGAAGGAGGAAAAACCGGTGGTTTTCCTCCTTCTTTTTTTTGTTGCTTAAATCCCCCTGAACAGGTATAATTTTTTTGTACTGTATTCATGGGGGCATTTCGCCTCTCCCCTGCGGGAGGAACAGGATATGCTGCGATATTATCTGGTGGGGAAAACGGGAGCGCATGCGGGCCAGGAGGTGCCCATTGAACAGGAGCTGATCCTGGGCAGGGACTCCGGGCTGAGCCAGCTCGTGCTGCCGGGCTCGGAAAAGATCATCAGCGGAGCCCACTGCAAGATCAGCGTGGTGAACGGCAATGTCCAGCTGCAGGATATGAATTCCACGAACGGAACCTTTCTGGATTCCGGGGCCAGGCTGACGCCGAATTTTCCCCAGACACTGCATAACGGGGATTGCTTCTATCTGGGCGACAGGGGCAATCTGTATATGGTGAGGATCTTTGATGACACGCCGCCTCCGCCCCCGCCTCCGCCGCCCCCGAAGAAGATCCCGGGCTTTGCGATCGCCTCGATGGCGATCGGCGTGGTGGCGCTGGTTCTCGCGGTCTGGGCGGCGCTCTGGTATTTCCCGGCCACACGGCTGCTGATGCCGATTAGGATGCATTTTGCCGTGCCCTTTGTGCTGGGCGTTGTCGCCATCGTCTTCGGTGCGCTCGCGCCCTGGAAAAAGCCGGCGCAGCGAAAGCACATCGGCGGGGTCGGCGGCG
>ODAI010427635.1_pt1 | contig 10039 bp, 1 predicted proteins | sample 1539321 | NCBI WGS metagenome assembly ODAI01 (sample SAMN02144231, study PRJEB22623) | gut metagenome | biome: sheep rumen | host: Ovis aries | place: New Zealand | reverse complement strand
TTTCGCCTTCAGTAATATAACCAGCGAGCCAGTTTGCAATATCAGTAGCGTCTTGTTTGAGGAACGCTTCCATTCCGGTTATTTGGCCGCTTTGAATTCCGTTAATCAAATCTTCAAAGCTATTAACACCCTGAAGTTGCTCGTAAATTCTGTCAGCCGAATAGCCGGGAGCATTTTTATCAGCTGTCTTGTATGCGTCGGCTCCAGCAACGATTGAAGAAAGAAAGTCGCTCTTATTTGAAGCTTGGAAGTCGCCAAGTTCCTGTCTTAGATATTCATCATAAGACATTATTGGTTGACCAGCTTCCGCAGCCCTTCTCGCTCTTTCATTATATTGCTTTCGGATCTGAGCAATAACTTCTTCTTGAGATCTGAAACCTTGTCCTCCGTATTGGAACGGAGCGAGACTTGCATTACCGTATTGCTGAGAGAATGCTAAGGGATTCTCCATGTATCGACCAAGAAGCTCAGTTATTTCAGCTGGCATCTGATCTTTATCAACAAAACCATAATCTTCATTAGCAATTTCTTCAGCATGATTTGCAGAAATAGCACCTGTTATTGCGCTTAAACCGAAAGCATCAAGACCAGCTCTTGAAACGTTTGTGTTTTTATTAAGATATTCTTGAATAGCATCATTATAGATTTTTGAGTATTTTTCTCTGTAATCCGCCCGGTATGCCTCTATTACACCATTACCGCCGGAAAGCGTTTGAGTTAATAGCTGCGATACTCTATTCCGAACATCTTCATTTTCTGTAAAACCTTTATCATAATCAGAAAGGAATTGTGCAAGCCCATCTTCATATGTCGCATATTCCGACATAATATCGCTTGGAACTTGACCGTTATTCCACATCCACTCAAGAATATTTCTGTTCGGTTCACTTAATTCTGCCTGAGTATCAGTATCGAATATCTGTAAACCGCCATTTACATATTGACCTCTTGTATTTGTAATGGCACTAAAAGCAGATAATAGTTCGGGGGTAAGAGCAACATCTGCATAGTTTGTTGCGTTTCCTGCCTGACCAGTGATAAACCGGGCAAAGTCTTCTCTTGTTTGAACGTTGCTATTTCCAAAGATTTTTTCCATTAACCACGATTGATATTCTTTAGAAACAGCACTGCCTTTTTCATAATACCAGCTATCAGATGTAAGATTAGTATTTTTTGAGCTTAAATAATCCGTAAAAGCGAGGCCTTCAAGTCCGAAACCATTAGAGAACCAATCACCAATTAGAGCTGAATTTTCTGCATTTAATTCATAATTTGAAATCTTTTTTATCGTATCAAGAATGCCATTATTGTTTTCAACGGGATTTACTTTTCCGGAATAGCCAACCAGAGAAGCTATAATTTCTTCAGGATTCTTAACACCAGTCAAACGGAAGTCATCAAGTAATTGAAGGACAAAATCTTCATCTCTTAGACCGTTCATAAACATTGAAGAAACAGTAAAAGAAGAAGGTTTTTCATCAGACAAAACAGCCGCAAATTCTTTGTCTAATGATTCTCTGGCTTCTTTTGTTCTTTTATCAATATCCGCATAATTAGCTTGATTCAGAATCTCCGCTTGTTCAGAAACCTCGTCTTTAAATTGGTTTGCCGCGTCTTGAGCGCCTTGTGCAACTTGTCTCCATCTATCAATGGCAGTAGCATTTTCGCCAAGCTGAGATGTAAGATTCGGAAATGCAGCCGTTAATGTCGAGATCGCCGACTCTAACTGGATATCAGCAGCACTCTGTTCGGCCTGAGATAGATTCTCATATCCGGCAGCAAGCTTGTTTGTGTTGTCGATTAAACTCTGATAATTATCGGCTCTTCCGAACTGATTGTTAACGTAATTTTGATATTTTTCATTTTGAGTTTTTAATTTGTTTTGATATTGTACTTCTGGATCGGCGTTGTGAATGGCGTTACCAATTGCACTAATTCCAGCCGTTAACGCAGCTGCGCCAAGAACAAGTCCAGAAATTAACGGATGGGCGTAAATAACCGCCGCCAATGCAGCAAGGGCAACCGTAATAGCTGTTACGCCGCCGACGACGCCGTCAGACGCTTCTTGAATATGAGTAAACCCTTGAATAAGCTCGGAAACAGAACCAAGCACACCAGATCCAAGATCTCCAGCGTTGAACGTTGCAACCAGTTGATCCCAAGAAGTCCTGACTTCAGACATCTTAGCAACGAGGCTGTCCATGTAGGCTTCATACTTCTTGTCAGTAATACCTTCAGAACCGCCAGCCGTAGACAGATATCTTCCAGCTAATTCACCATTGTCTTCAGCCAGACCTTGTAGGATTGCAGCAACGTTATTCCTCTGACGACCAGCACCTAATTGACTTAGAATTAAGGATTGATCAGTGTCATCAAGAGTATTCCACTTAGAGCCGAGTTCTGTCAGAATGTCATAAGCACCACGGAATTTGCCGCCTTCTCCATACACACTGACTCCCGCTCTTTCAAGAGCTCTGGAAACAGCAGTACTGGAGATATGGTTGCCGTTCTCATCAATAACATCTTCGCCTTCGCCAACCTTATACAGCCGATAAAACAGCGTATTTAAGGCCGTGCCAACAGAAGATCCACCCAGCTGAGTTTTGCTTGTGCCGATGGTAAGCAGAGTCACAAGTTCTTGGTAAGACACGCCAGCTTCATTGGCCGCGGCTGCAGACTTCTGCATACCTTTGGCAATATCAGAAGCAGTCGTAGCGGCAGTATCACCAAGCGCAACAAGAGCATCCATAGCCTCGCCAGAGTTGTCAACCAACTCATTCTGCATAGCTGTGGTAATAATCTTAGACGCTTCTTCGGCTTTAATGTTTGCAACCTTGGAGAACTTGATAACATCCTCCATGCGGGTATCAACTTCTTCGTCGGACAAACCTTGACGATAGAGGTTGGATGCAGCAGACGTAACGTCAGATACGTTAACTCTCATATCAAGAGCAGACTGAATCAAATTATCGCCTAAAGAACTGATTTCATCATCAGACTTCAGAGTGATCATTTGGATTTCGGTCATTGAAGCGTCATACTCTTGCACGAAGCGTTTGGTCTCTTGGAGAGCTTTTTGGAAGAGCTGACGACCAAGGCGTGTAGCAAGTTTGCCGACAGCATCACCAAACTGAGCAGCAACTTCAGCGCCAACAGCTAGAGGATTCTGAAGCGTTTCTATTGCACTACTTGCTTGTGCGGACGCCTCTTCAAGGTTTTTGATTTTGTTAGCAGCCTCTTGATATCCTTCGGAACTTGGATCCATTGTAGAGAAATTTATCTTTTCTCTTTCAAGCTCGCTTACGGTTTGTAGTTTATATTGTTTCCAAGATGAAACTTTGGAATCTCTACGATCCAGAGCTCTTGTAAGAAAATCATCTCTAGCAAAGGGAGTTGCGTGCCTTTTTAACTGATCCCCTTGTTGTATTAACTTATCGTAAGAAATATCTCTCTGTAAATTAGAAAGTCTATCTTCTGCTTCAGCTTGTGCTGTTGCTCTCTTTTTGTAATCTTCGGTTTTTATTGTCCCTATTTTTTCTTTGAGATCGTTATACTCATTTTCATCGATTAAATCATTTAAATTTAAATAATCGAGATCATTAAGCAACTTTTCTCTTTGCTTTTCAAATTGAGCAACGCTTTTATTAACACGGTCTGTTTTTGATAATCCTTTTCCTTTAGATGAAACAAGAAGTTGCTCCATGGAATATTCCATTTGTTCTTGAGCGTCTGACATGAGCTGTCCCATGTAGGTATCTTTTGTTTCATCGAGAGCTGTTTTCAGTTTTTTTGCGTTTTGAAGAGCTTTCGTATCTTCAGGAGTAGGATTTTCTACGGAAGAAAGTTTATTATATGCAGCAACTGCATTTTCGTATTGCTCATCCAATGATTTTGTAGCGTCAACAAGTCCTCTTGCACCCTGAGAAGTGTTTCTCTTCAATTGAGCATCTACTATAGATTCTGTAAAATGAAGAATATCATTTGAAGCAGATTCTCGAAGCGTGGCTTCGTATTGCTGCCGAGCATTTTGTCTTGCAATTGCTAATTCAGATATCTCATCATTCGAAGCGCCGTGCAGCTGCAATCTTCTTCTATTTTGTTCATACGCAAGTTCACTAGTTTGAAAATCATACATATCCCAAATGCCATAATTATTTTCACGGCCTTCTGGATACATTTCTTTCTGGAAAAGTTTAGATCGGATAGATTCCATCTTTTCCAGTTCTTTATCAATTAAAGTTCTAGTTGAAAAAGCTCTTGCTAAATCCTCTTTATCGGATTGGTAAACAGGCATTGATCCATTCGCACTGTTCTGAGGAGGGTTGTTAGGCCCACTGGGAGGAGGATTGTTTGGAGGCGGATTGCTAGGACCACTTGGAGGATTGTTTCCCAAATAGCTGTTCGCCGCAAATTGATAGTACCCAGTAGGCATGGGTGTTGAAGGATTCAATACAGACTTTACTGGTTGAACTATTCCGCCGCTGGTATCAAAACGACCAAGCATTACATCCGAGAAGAAATTCGATCCGTTAATTCCACCATTTTTTAATACGTCAAACGTTCCACCAGCTAATGCAAACTGTTGCATACGTTGTGTAATTGCTGCAACTCTCTGCTGTACGTTAGCAATCCATTCGGGCGTTAACTCTTCTACGCGAGTATTATTATCTATCGGATCAGCATAACCTATTAAACCAACTTTTTGCACGGCTCCTTCTGGCATTGAACCGGCATATAGAACAGGTTGGTCTAATCCACTTGTTCCAGTTAATCTATTTTGTTCGTATAATTTATGCGGTTTTAAGTCCCAAACTGTCACTTCACCAGTTTTTTTGTTTCTTGTCTTAGTGTCTAATCTGCCGGAACTTGCTAATCGTACTTCAGGATGAGTTAATTGAGAACCAACATCTGGCGTTACATTTTCTTCGGCTGAGAGAAACTCTTCATCATGAAATGAATTTGGCAAATTGCGAACATAATTTAATGTCTGAGTATATCTTTTTTGTTGTTCAGGGGTAAACATTTTATTTCCGGCAACAGGAAGCTCAGGAAATAGTTTTCGCCCCGTGGTTTGATCTGTAAATCCAAGAATATAATCATTAAATATTTTTTCAAATTCTTCGGGGGTTCCATAATCATTATCGTTTGCCATTCGCTTTTCGGCATATGTTTGCCATGCCAAATGCGCCGCATCTCCAATAACTGCCGACCAATTTTTCTCTCGTTTGCCTTTTGTATCCGGGTTGTAATAATTCGAAAACCATTCAGTTGGATTTTTTTCTAGAGCATGTATTTCAGACCAACTATATTTATGCGCTTCAGCTTCTCTTAATAGCCCTCTTCTACGTTCTGCTTCAACAGCTTCCCGTTGTGCTTTTAATAATTCGGAGTTTTCTCCTACACTGAGAGCAACTTCAGCTGCTACTTTGTCTGCTTCTGCATTTGCCGCAGTCTCGAAAGTAGATATATCACTTGTTAATCTTCCTTGTCTGAGAACAGGCGCATAACCTTCGCCTCTGGTTATTTTTTCCTGAGTGATACCAAATTCTCTGTTGTGCTGCAATCTTGTTTCTTGTTCGTTTACCTGCTGTAGTTGATCTCTTAGATAATTCCGTTCAGTATCATCAATTCCTGGCTTATCTAGGCGATCAGAAACAAGCTTGCCCCATGTGTTTTTCAGAGACTCCAGTTCTGCTTGATCTTCAGATGACATAATCTGAGCACGACCTGTCGCAAATTTACTCATCAGAGAATTGTTAAAGCGTAGGTAATTTCTTCTTGCGACTTCAATGGGGTTAGATTCATCAATATTTGAAATACCTTGGATTGATTCTTGCTGTCGAATAAATTCATCTAACGTTTCGCTACTATACGGAGTCTGTGCAATCGACATCAGATAATTTGCAATTGATCCTTGATAAATAGAAGGGAAATTTACTTTTGAAAAATCTTTAATTCCGCTATAATCTCCCTCTTTAACGGCTCCTTGCAATCCTTTGAACGCTGAAATAAAGGGAGTTCCCATTGTTTTCGCGTTTCGCGCATAATTTGACCATTTAGACAACACGCCTGTTTTAGCAAATGTAGTATCAATATCATACATCGCTTTAAGGTCTGCGCCTGCGCGTGAAGCAAATTCAACAAATTCTGGGTCGCTCCAGTCTCCTTGAGCCAGGGCATTTCCTGCATTGGAATCGGAAGCCATGCGAAAAACAGATGCTGCTTTTCGATACAACATATCCGCAAAATCACTTGGCTGGACTTTTCGAGCGCCCCCTTCTAATTCAATATCTTGGTCTTGCTTATATGCAGAACGGTTTTCATCTACTTTTACACCTCTGTTTGCATATGTCCGCTTAACCATGTCGACAAATCTATTGCGAACAGCCTGAATGGTGTCTCCGTCAACGTCGCCGCCACCCATTTTGTCAATGGTTTTCATGTTAACCCAAGCCGCGTTTTTGCTCATGTTGTACCTGTTCAATAAAGCAATGTACTCGGCTATGTTATCCATTGTAAATTGTTCGCCAACGTTATTAGGATATCTCCATCCAGCAATGCTTGCAGTATCTGCCCAAGGGGCAACGGCAACTCGATCAACATCTTCATTGTAGCCAAGAGCCATGATGTTCATTAAATTTTGATCAAGAACATCTTTTTTGTTCATGGTTCCAAGCTTGCCAAATATTTCACCAGGATTAGGCAATGCTAAAAGGTTGACTGCATCTTTTCTGGAAAACAATTTTCTATTTCTTTTAGACTCTTCAGCTTCCGTTATGGCATCTCGAACTCTGGTTCTAGCTTCTTGATCTGTCCATAATAATCCATGCTCTTTTTGTACACGTTGGGCTAAAGGATTGTTTTCGTCCGAAAACAACATGTCTATAACTTTTTCAGGATTATATCTTAAATCGTTAATATACTCATCCCATAAGCGATCATTTTCAGCCCACTCTTCATCTGTTATATCAAGATTTTGAGAAACTTGTTTACTTATCGTATCGCTCCAACTCTTGAAGCCTTTATCTGTTTGAACGCCACGCATTCCGCCAATCGAGTCAAGTACGTCAAAAAACATATCTTGAACTTCGGTATGACTTCTGTTTTTATAGAATGGAGTTTTGTTCATCGATGCATCAATTAACGCATCGTACTTCATAACATCTATAAAATCTTCATTAAAGTTGGATACTCCGTATTTTTTGGCAAGAGATGGTGTATTGTATATTTTACGAACTTCATCTATGCCTTGATCCTTGAAAACTTTTTTAATTTCATCAGGAGCATTCCAAGTCGGAGCATAAAACTCACTTACATCTTCTCCGTAAAGATCCTTAATCAGCTTATGGAAGTCAGTAGTAAAGCCAGCGCCTTTAAAGCCAACACTTCGAAGTGTTAATGCGTCTGCGGGCAAATAACCCGGCATAAAAACAGATGCACCGTTTAGGCCAGTCACGCTCTCTAAATCGACAAAACCTGTTTTTCTTTTCTCTGGCATTCTGCCACCGAGTTCAGAAAATGGAACAGAAGGTGTGTGCATTCTGTTTCTTGCATCAATTGGTTTACTTAATCCTTTCACCGTGGTGAACTCATCATCTAAAGAAACAAGATTATCAAAAATATTTACACCGTACTTATCAAGAAATTCAGCGGATTTCGATCTGTAGAGTTCTTCCTCAACAAAGTCGATAATGCCATTTTTATGAATGGTTGTTGGTACATATCCTTTATTACCCCAATTATATGAAGGATATCGATACTCTTGACCATTACCGTAGGAAATTGACTTTCTTGGTGTAAAAATCTGCTCGATCAGTTTCATAGTCTCTTCGTTCGGAAGAGGAATTCCTGTTTCTTTATCAAATACAAGATCTCCGTTTTCTTGCTTGAAAATTCTATCTGTTAAATCAAGCTGAAGAACAGGAGGAACATCTGGTCTAGTTTTACTTCCAGTTCCGTAAGTATTATTACCAAACATACCAAGGAGATCGCTATACGTACTTCTCAATACCATTCTGTTTGTAGAAGCACCTACAGCTTTGTCACCATAGATATTTTTAGCACCTTCCTTTGGATCAAGAAGTTTCCCGGCTTTAAAATCGTCCAAAGTTAAACTCATTATTTGATAAGTATCAGGACGAATATTGATGCCAGAATTCAAACCAATAGAACTTCCAAGCTTATGGCGATATTGCGGGGCTTGTGTTGAGATATCGATATACTCCGGCATAATTGGAATCTGCTGGAGTGCGTTAAATGCCGCAATTGCTTCTGTTGGAGTTCTAGATGTTTTGTTAGCCATGCTTTTCTGTGTCCACCAGTTCGTGTCAGTAATGGACTTTTGAAAAGCAGGAGCTCCTTCTAATGCTGGAAGAAGAACATTTCGATGCAAAATACCTAATGCTTCGGCATATTCGGCTTTTGTCATTGCGTTAGGCATGTACAGTTTTCCAGAACTCCCATTGTATGATTTTCTAGTTGCATGCCCAGCCAAGCGCAATGCTTCTTCCCATGCTGGATTTGTTGCAGCTAAGTCTTGGACAACTTTATATTGTTCTTGACTTAAAAAGCCTTTCAAAGAAGCATCTTTTCTAATTTCAGATCTTGTTCTCAGAGCAGGAGCATCCGGTATATCGCGATACATTTCAGGAAGGCGCTCTTTATACGTTGCATATTCCGGATTCACTTTTAAATGTCGGATTGAGCCAAACGAAGACCCCGCGGCGTCCGCAAAATAATCAGACCTCATTGAAGTAGGAACTGTTACTTGAACAATACCTTTAATCAGCTTACTCATTTGATCCGTCGGAATCGAATATTTGTTTGCGACGGCCGTAGCTCCGGCATTAAAAGCCCTGTCTTTTTGAAGAATTCTAGTATATGTATCGTCTGAGACAGGATTAGATTTTAATCTAATTGCATTGTTGTTAATTATGCTCGATGCGCTTCGTGCCATTTCTGCAAAATCTTTATCAAATTCTGCAATCATGCTCTGCGGAATAGAACCAATAACCGAAGCAAAAGATCCGCTCGCCGAAAATAGCGTTTTCATTCCAGCTGAAAAATAACCAATGCCTTGTTTCATGCCATTGACTATCTCGCTGCTCAACGCTTCGCCATTAACAGCTTTTGACATAACTTGTTCAATAGACGAAGATTGCGAAATCAATTCCTTCCGCATTGTATCAACAAAATTTTTAGCAGCAGCCGGAACGTATTGAAAATAAGAATCATCTGATAATTCTGCTATAGGAGTTTCATTATTAATTTTCTGTAGTTCATCTTGATATTTTGTAACTTCTGCTTTATCTAATGGTTTTAACTCTGGTTCAACAACAGCCTTGATAGTTATTTGATGTTCACTCATATATATCACTCCTTTTTATTGACAATATAGAACGGTTGTTGTATTTTTATATAAAAATGAAAGGAGATTCTTCCATGAATCCATCAGATTTAAAATGCCCAAAGTGTGGAGCAAATTCTTTTAATGAAAAATATACAAAGGATAATCTGTTTGTGTGTATCAATAAAGACGACGAAGGCTGTGCGTGCGGCACAATTGTCGCAATTTATTGTAAGAAATGCGAAAAAATAATAGAAAAAGATGATTTAGGTCTACGCGGAGATGTTTATGAATGTAAAGAATGCGGAACTCCACACTGGGGATATACGGAATATTCTCGTGATAGAGCTGCAAGACAAAAGGAAATTCAAGACGCTGTTAAACAACTAGAAAATTTAAACAACTCTCTGTTAGGAATGAGAATACGAAGACGTCGTTTCTAAAATGCTTAAACATGCTTGCTTTATTCTAAAACCGCGTATATTTAAGGAGACAATTAGATGAACGATATGATTTGCAGATGCGGCTCCACAACCTTCGAAGAAGAATACGCCATCGATGGATTCTACGTATGCAGCAAATGTGGAACAGCCACGGGCTATTATTGTTCAGGCTGTGATCGTACATTTACATCTAATCGCCTCGGTCTCCATGGAGATGTCTACGAATGTAAAATCTGCGGGAGAATACAGT
>ODAI014079336.1_pt1 | contig 10040 bp, 5 predicted proteins | sample 1539321 | NCBI WGS metagenome assembly ODAI01 (sample SAMN02144231, study PRJEB22623) | gut metagenome | biome: sheep rumen | host: Ovis aries | place: New Zealand | reverse complement strand
TATGGCTTGATTTGTGTTCCGATAATCAAGAAAAATGGCGGAGAGAGAGGGATTCGAACCCCCGGTGCCTTTCAGCATCACTGGTTTTCAAGACCAGCGCCATCAACCACTCGGCCATCCCTCCGTACGCTGCCAAGCAGCTTTACCGGAGCACTAAAATATTATAGCATTGATAATCTTAAAAGTCAATCCCTATGGTAAATAAAAAAATTCAAAAGTGAAGTGAAAGTGTTACTATTCACCTTCCCACCGTGGGAACAAGCAAAAAACAGTAGAAAAACAAAGGAAACCAAAAGGAAAAAGGCCGTGCATCTCGAATTAAAGAAGGAAAGGAACGAGAGGAGGCGCGGACACGTGGGAGCAAGGCATACGGATGCAGACCTGTTTCACCAGTGGGAAGAGGCGGAGAACCGCGCCGAGAAATGGGAACAGACATGCCGAGAAGAGCGCCGGCGGCACAAGGCGGAGATCGCAGACTTGCGAGCCGAATTTCGGGAAGAAATGGCAGTGCTGCGCAGCGAATTCATGGAACGGGTGAACCGAACGGAGACGGAGAACAGAAAACTCAAGGCAGAGAACCGGGCGCTGAAAGAGGACAACGAACGGCTGAGGAGCATCATCAACAACGACAGCAACAACTCATCCTTGCCGCCGAGCAGCGATCAGAAGCCGGGAAAGAGGAAAGCCAACGGATACAACGGACGGGAACGCAGCGGAAAGAAACGCGGCGGGCAGCCCGGACATAAGGGGAAAGCGCTGAAAAAGGAAACTGCGGAAGCGCTGATTTCCAGCGGACAGGTGAAGCATGAGGTCATTGATATTGGGGCGAAGAGAAAGGCATACGTCACCAAATACGAGATCGACATTGAAACAGCGGTCGTTGTCAGGGAGTATCGCTACCACGCGGAAGCGGCGGAAAAGAAGCCGCGCATTCCGGAAAAGCATCACAGCGATGTGAGCTATGGAAACGGAATCAAGGGCATGGCCGCGATGCTGTACAGCGTGGGCGTACTGTCCAATGAGCGGATGGTAGACTTCATCAATGGCATCACAAACAATGTTCTGCGCATATCAGGCGGTGGGATGTATAAGTTTGTTCAGCAGTTTGCGGCGAGGATTGATCCCCGGATCAGGCAGCTGAAAGAGGATCTTTTGAATGCGCCTGTACTGTGCACAGATGCGACCGGTATCACGGTCAACGGAACACAACAGTATATCCGGAACATCAGTACGGCAGATTCGGTCGTCTATATGGGGATGGACAAGAAGAATTTGCAGAATCTGAAGAGGACGCCGCTGGGCCGGTTTATGGGAACGCTTGTCCATGATCATGAGACAGCGCTGTTTCACTTTGGCACGGCCCATGCTGAGTGCAATGTCCACATTCTGCGCTATCTGACCAAGAACAGTGAAGACACGGGCAACAAGTGGTCAGAAGCCATGAAGAAGTGGCTGTGCGGCATGAACAAGGCGCGCAAACGAAGGATCGCGGACGGGCAGCCGTTCACGGAAGAGGAGCTCGCCGCCATGGAGGAGCAATATACGGCCATTCTTCAACAGGGCCAGGCAGAGAACGAGGCCACGAAACCCAAATGGGCAAAGAAGGAAGAAGCCTCGCTCCTGCGGAGGCTTGAAAAGTACCGGGACAGCCATCTGCTGTTTCTCCGGCGCTTTGATATCCCTTTCGATAACAATCTCAGCGAGCGCGATCTTCGCAAAGTCAAAAACCGCCAGAAGATGTCCGGCGGTTTCAGGGATGAATCCGGTCGTGATATGTTCTGCTCCATCCTCAGCTTCATTGAAACCTGCAAGCGTCGCAGTCTCCCTGTCTTTCAGTCAATTTGTGCCGCGCTTCATGACGATGCGCTGTTCGGATGGTGAATAGTAACTTTTTTTATTATTGAGTGAACTCTACGCATCTGCGAATCCCGTTGCAGTCAGTCATCAGGTAATCCATCATAACGCTTCCGGGAGGAACAAGGGCCGTGAGGGCATTGCAACCAGTGAACGCGCCATATTCAATCTCCATATGGACGCTGGGCGCAATGAGCAGGCGCAGGTTCACACAGTTTTCAAAAGCTCCTTCTTCAATGCGTTCCAAGCCCGCGGGCAGATACACCTCCGTAATGGCGGCATTCCCGCTGAAAGCGTCTTTTTCAATGACTTTTACTTCAGGGGGGATCACCAGGCTGCTATCATCGTGGATGACCAACAACATGTTTGCGGTCATTTCCGCGTTGTTTGCGTCCCCGCAGGTAATCAAAACCGCTCCGGGATGCAGCAGGGTCACCACGCCATCAGCCACGGTGGCGGTTTCTTCATCATCACAGTACCAGGTGAGGACACCGGGATAGGCGTTGGCCGGATAGACCTGCGGTGAGAGCGCAATGCTGCCGTCGGAAAGGCTGACATCCATACGCCTGCTTCCCAACTCAATGGCGGAGATGTCAATCGTCTTTCTCCGATAGCGGAAGAGCACCGAGGAGGCGCTGTAATCCCGTTCGCTCACCCAGCCGGAGTCGATTCGCCAATTGTAATAATTAACAAGGGTGTAATTCTGATATCGGGACACTTTGTACCAATAATAGGAGCGCTGGCCATGGGTGCCATTAGCGCCGGTGCAGGTCGTACCGGATTTGCAATAGGCATACGCGCCGTTGGATGCCCATTTCAGCACATAATATTTATACTGGGGCATGGTGTCATCCGTGTGCTCAGATACAACCGTTACGAGGCTTGGGTCTGTGATTGAATCGTAGTGCACATAGTTGCCGGTTTGATAATGCTCGGCATTATTGCCTGTGCTCGCGCCGCAGTAGTGGTAGTAGTAATAGGACACCAGTCTGCGTTCGTTGGATGTGGTGAGCTCCACGTCGCTCCAATAAGCATCGCCTGAAGCCTGATATTCCTGACGGTTCAGTCCCGTCTGATACCAGCCGGAGCCCGGGGAGTTGGGAGATACTGTGGTATAGGTGTGATAATACTGGATTTCGTAATCGGTGGAATTGACCTCCGCAGGCAGAGAAGATGTTTCAATCCAGCTTTCCGAGGGAACAAAGGGGACGTAAGCAGTGAGCCCATATGTTGTATAGTTTCCCGCTGCGTCGTAGGCGTAAACATGGGTGTTGTAGGTGCAGCCGGTCTGGTTGCCATGGTCGCCAATGCTCACATGATAGGTCGAGACCCCATTATTCAGTGTGCCGCTGCATCCGGGATTGACCCACCACTCGGCCGCTATGTCATCCTGTCCGCCCGGTTCAGTCCAGGTAGGATACTGAACTTTGGTCACGCCTGCGTTGTCACTGTAATTGACGACAATATCATAGCCTTCTCCGGTGATATTCGTCACATAGGCGCTGGAAATGACAGGCGGTTCTCCGTCAATAAAGACGTCCGCTATCCGTTTCACTTCGCTCACATTGCCATAAGCGTCCATCGCGTAGGCGTTGGTGTGATATGTGGTATTCTGAGCGCCGCCAACCTCAGAAATATCAATGTGAGCGCTAACCGATGCGCTTGTTCCGCTGACAGGAATATCTTTCCAGACGGCGCTGTCAATTCCGATTGCATCGTTCCATGTGCCTAAATAGATGTGAGAAAGAGCTTTATTGTCCGAAGCGCTGATATTCATATCGTAGCCTGTGGCGGTGAAAGATACCAGCTGACCGCCATTCATCACCGGATTGACTGTGTCAGGAGAAGTCGGCTTGCTGACGGGGGTAGTTACATACCAATATCCGCCGCAGTTCACCATCTGCATGGCAATGGAGGTGGCTTTGCTGTAATTATAATCATAGGTATAGCGGCCGACAGCCAGGTTTAAGTTGCCGGAGTCAGCGCAATAGAATACGCCGTCTGTATAATCCGTCAGCAAAACGGCGTGGGTTCCGCCTTGGTTCGTATACCCATAAAGAACAATTCCCTCCGGATGATTGTTCAGCAGGTTGATCAGAATGTTGACGTTCTCGCTTGTTTTGGGCAGAGAACCGGTGGCGACAGAGATTCCCTGATAGGTGAAGCTATTGCGCAAACCCGCGGAGACCCACGCCGTGCTTTCCATATTGCCAGGGGTTATATTCGCGTAATTTGGGTCGCCATTGAGGCGCGCGGCCCGCCGGACCATGGAGGCGGCGGCGAACAAAGTGCATTGGTAGGAAGTCGTTCCGGTTGCCGCCTGCTTGAAGAACATCGACGTCTCATTGATTTCTTCAAAGGTGGCGGCTTGCGCGTTTGCCGTCCCGAACATAGCCCCACTGAGGACCAGGCAAAATACGGTAACCAACAGGATAAACCGAACGCAATGCAGTTTCATGAAAATACCTCCAGTCTGTACTACTGTATGAATCAGGATTCAGCGGCGTCATTTGGCAAAGTTTTCTTCGGGTCATTGTCAATATTCAGCCGCACCATGAGGTTCATGGGCACATAGCCCATCTGATTCTGATAAAGCACCTGTCCCCACACGCCGGGATTGTCATGGAGCCCCCGATACCCTGGCGCGGACAGAACGAAAAGCAATTGACCGTTTGGCACCGTGCCCAATTCCTGGGCGCCGTCGTAGGTGGAGCAGGGCTGATCGTTCAGATTGACGCAGGTGTCCATCCAGTTGGCCACCACATACCAGCCCGCGTTCTCACCGGGGCAGGGCAAGCGGGACGATGCCTGGGCCAGGGCGGCCTGGGCGGACAAGGTGACGCTTTCCACCAGCTGCTGATCCAGCGCTGTCTCCCCTGGAGCCGTTCCCTTCCTTTCCGCTCCCGATGAAGGAACGGAAGAGTATTCCCTTTCCCGCAGGCCCGGCGCGGTGGAGCGGGCAGCCTGCCACAGCAGCTTCGGATCGCAGAGGGTACAGGAGCGCAGAATGGTCAGCGCCGGGGAGGAAAGCATCTGGCTCCCATACACGGCGTGCAGCCCCAGCATCGTAAACCGGAACACCGCCTGCAAAAACAGTCCCCCGATGGGCAGGCTGTTTTCCTCCCCGTCCCTGGGCCGCAGGGCCGCAAAGAAGGGATACAGCGTGTCAAACTCCCAATCGTCCCCGGCGGCGTGCAGCTGCTCCTCCAGATGGGTAATGGCTCCATGGAGCACGGCGGCATGGATGCTGTGGTTGAGCACCGAGGCCGTCCAAAGAGTCATGTGCAGCACTTTTTCCGGGGTCAGATGCTCCTCCAGCACCCGCTCCAGCTTCAGCGGCAGGGAATGGGGAACCGTGCGGTTCATCAGGTTGCTCAAAGCCCTGGGCCGTCCCTCTCCGGCGAAGAACCAGGGCTTGACGGCCGGCTCCGGAATGCCCGCCGTAAAGAACCCCCACCAGAAATCCACCTGCGTGAAGTGCGCCTTCCGTTTGAGATACGGAAGAGGCGCCGCGGTCTTTTCATCGGCAAGGATCAAAAAACGGTAAAGCCTGCGGAGAGTAAGAAGCTGCTCCTTCATTGGCACGTCACCCTTCCTCTCTACCTTTATATACAATGATACCACAAATGATCGGGTTGTTCTTGCCACTGTCCCCGTAAATTTTGCTACTTTTCATTTTTTATAGGCTGCACAGCGCTGAACTGCATGGTATTTTGGGGACTGTCTTAAGTCGGCTCAATATAAAAGTTTGTGGGGGAACCCGCTCTTTGGCATCCAAAGAGCGGGTTCCCCCACGTCCCCTTCCGAGAAAGCAATAAAGGATTCAGTAAATGCGTTCTTCCTTCTTGGCTTATTTCGGAACAGAATAATAGGAATATATTGGAATTCTCCACAAGATTTTGTATTGAATCCTTAAGTCAGAAAGTATTTACCAGCCAAATAAGGTTGCTTGTATCTGTTCAGTCATGGTTCCTTTGCGGCTTGGATCAAACCTGAGTTCTAAGCCATAAGTTCCAAGTTCTGAGATGGAACAAGAGAAGCTTTGGCTTCCGCTGTCATTCTGACGGCTTGAAAAGCCGGAAGAATCTCCTCCCGCTGAGGAAGCGGATTCGCTATCTGGAAAGAGTCTCGAGGGGAGATTCCTCGCGGCCGAACCCGCTCGGAATGACAGCGAAGGGATAAGAAACAGAAGAAACTGTATTCGCAGCGAAACAAGAGAAACGCCAAGGGTGCTTTCTTTTTATTCGGGAATGGCTTTGTCCAGCGCTTTCCGCACGGCTTCGATCAGCGCGTCGGAGGTGGTGGTGGCGCTGCTGACGGTATCCACGTTGGTTGTGTTCTTTTCCACCATGGCCTCAAGCACGCCGTCAATGGCGTCGGTGATGTAGGGCTCATCCTCCACGTTGCCGGTGCAGACGGCCCGGCTGATTTTTCCGTCCTTGATCACCACCGAAACCGTCAGGCGGCCATTGTAGCCGATGGCGTCGCCCTTGTATTTGCCGTCTGCCCAGGCGTCAGGCTCCTGGTACATCTCCTTGGCGGCGGGCTGAACAATCGTTTCTCCGCTGTGAATGGGCATGAAGATGAGCACAAGCCCGCCGATCATCAGGGCGGAACAGCACAATTGGATTGCCGCCGTCCAGCCCTCATGCCCGCTTTTCTGCGCCCAGCGGCACAGCCGCAGGCTGGCATATACCAGGAACAACAGGGAATACAGAGCGATATTCAGGATCGCCGTCCATTTTCCTTCCCGCGCGGAGGTGGTGTTCAGCAGCAGCACATGAACGAACATCAAGGCGTAGAAGATATAGGCCAGCCGCTGCAAGCGTTTCCACTTTTTCGGCTGCATCTTTTTGCGGATGCAGATAAAGGAAGTAATGAACAGCGGCAGCATGATCAGAATCATCACGATGGAGCAAAGCGCCGCCAGCAGCACGTTGAGCCGAAGGGAGGATGTTTGGGTGAACAGGTACACAAAATAGGTTTTGCCGTAGGCAATATTGTGCCCAAGCGTCAGGATGGAAGCCAGGATGGAAAGCTGCCCCCGGATGGGCATGACGGCCCTGCGGAAAGCGCTCTTATCCGGCACTGCCCCCGCGTACATCACAAAGATGAACAGCGCCCCGGCCAGGCCGCCCTGCAAAAACACGTTGGCCAGCGTTTGCGGGAAGCCCGTCAGATTCTGCGACGCGCCGGAATACACAAAGGCGATGACGCCGCAGGAAATCAGCAGGGCGACGCAATAGCACAGGTCGGCGCGCTTTTTAAGACCCGTTTTACCGAAATGGACAATCAGAAAAGCCAGGAACAAAGAAATCAATAAAACCATAACTGCTCCTTAAAATTGAAAACCGCCGCAGGGCATTTTTACCCTGCGGCGGCAGGAAAGGGGGTTACTTCTGGATATTGACGGTGAAGGTCAGGGCAGTATCAAAGCCGGTGGCAGTCACAGTGATCTCATAGTCGCCGGATTCAGGGAAGATGGGGGTCACAGTGGCATCCTTGCCCCTGCCCTGGGTCAGGGCGGCTTCGGTGTCCAGCTCACCGATCTTGTTGATGATCACAGCAGCGCCGCGGCCAGCGGCGGCATATTCCTTGCCGTTCACGGTAACGGTGGCCAGATTCTTGATGAAGGCTTCCTTCATGGCTTCATCGCAGCCCTCAGCCAGGGCCAGCTCCTGCAAGTCGGCATCCCAGGCGACGGGCAGGATATCGGTGGACAGCACGAAGGAGGCGCTCAGCTTGGCATATACGCCGTTGGCATCGGTGAGCACCAGGGTGTAAGCGCCGGGCAGGTTGGCGGCCCAGGTCATTGCGGCGTTGTTTTCCACGGTCACTTCCAGGCCCTCGACGGCGTAGGCGGGAGCATAATCATCCACCAGGCCGGTAACGGTCACAGCGGTCTTGCCATCGGCGGAGCGGGCATTTTCCACAGCCAGGCTGCTGGGGAACTTGACGGGCAGGTACGCGCCGTCAAACACGAATTCATAGGAGTCATTCGTATTGATGTAGGTAACCTTGACCACCTTTTCGCCCATCAGCTTATCCAGCTCGGGAATATTGTCGTAAACCAGCTCATCATTGTGGGTATTGTCCACAGACACGTTCCAGGAGATTTCATAGGGCTGCACCCAAATGCTCTGCAGGTGCTCCATGCCCACCTTCAGGCCGCTTGCGGTTTCCACAATGATGCCCAGCACATTGCTGTTTACGGTGAAATCAGCGTCCTCACGGGTGTTGCGGATATATTTGGTGCTGGTTTCCAGAATGTTGATCTGATAATCGCCCCAATGGGAATCGGTGATCACTTCGATATTGGCGTCGGTCACGGTGGCGGCCACGTTGAACACGGTCGCGCCATACACGGCTTTTCCGTCTTCGATGGTCACAGGCTTATACTGGGCGGGCGCTTCGGCGGCTTCCACGAAGGTGGGGTTAATGGCCTTGTAGGCTTCCGCGTCGGCGGCGGGCACAGCCACGTTCACATTGGCGATGCCGGTCAGGTGATAGCCATCCTTGTTGGTCGCTTCGTCCACAAAATCGGAAACGGTGTTCTTGAAGGTGCCGGATTTGCCGGTGGTGGCGGAGGTGACCACGTCGATGGACTCGGTGCTGCTCACGTCGCCCGCATAAAATTCGGCATAAGTCAGGGTGGCGGTGCCATACACGGTGCCTTCCTCGGCGGAGGCGAAGGCAGCCAGGGACGCGGCCAGCATCAGGGCCAGGATCAGGGAAACCATTTTTTTCATACTCGTTCTCCTTCTGCGCTGCTGCGCGGTATAATTTGCATCTAACGCTTCAACACATAATTAGCCGTAACTAACCATTGGACAAACAAAAACGCTTTTACAAAGCGGTTAGATATAACTAATTATATAAGAAATCCGAAAAATAACAATGGACAAGAAGGTAATTCATTTCCCGGATTTGCTATGCTACAGCACAAAAGAAATCCGCTTTATCAAGAATACTCGTACCTGATCAGAAATCATCGGGATCAGGTTCTCCGTTCAAAGTTCCAAGTTTTTTGCGTTATTTGTTTTTCTCCATTGACACGCTATTTTCGTTTAAAAAAACTTTCCCAGCGCATCATTCTGTGTGATTGCGTAACGGTGAAGATAAAACCATTACGCTTTCGGAACCAACAAAAACAGTGCAGCAACACAGCTACAAGCACCTTGTATAACGCAATAAGGCTCGCCAGACGGCGGGCCTTTTCCACGAACTAACAGAGGTGGCGACTTGACAATAGCGTTTTAATGTGTTGCAATACTTTTAGAGCCAACAGGGGCGGATCAGATACGAATCGGTATCACAAGCTAAAGGGAAATTGCAGGAGCATTTGCGGGATGGAAAGCTGAGCTTTGACGGTTTGTATATATATTTGCTTTGTATGGCGCGAAGCGATCTGGATAAAGCTCTGTCTGTCTTCCTGCCACATCCTGGATTGACGTCTGAAGCGTGAAGCCATCGAATGATTCCTTGTGAACAAAGGCCATGCATTAACGATTCTTTAACAAAACATTGACATAACATAAACAAACCTCCGTTATGATAAGCCCGTCAGTTGGAAAGCTGACGGACAAAGAAAGAAAAAACATGACGGAGGTTTTCGTATATGAAGAACAATGTGAAGTATCTGGTCACCGGAGCGGCGGGATTTCTGGGCGGCACCATCTGCCGTCAGCTGATGGCGCGGGGCGAAAATGTGCGGGCCTTCGTGCTGCCCGGCGATCCGGCGATCAAGTATGTGCCCAAGGAGGCCGAGATCGTGGAAGGCGATCTGACCGATATGAATTCTCTGGAGAAGCTGTTCGCTGTGAAGGAAGGCACCGAAACCATCGTGCTGCATATCGCCAGCATCGTTACCGTGAACCCGGATTATTCCTCCAAGGTGATGGAGGTCAACGTGGATGGCACCAAGAACATCATCCGTCTGTGCCTGAATCATCCTGAGTGCAAAAAGCTGGTCTACTGCTCCTCCACCGGGGCCATCCCGGAGGCGGCCATGGGAAAGGCTATCAAGGAAGTGCGCCGCTTCGACCCGGACGAAGTGGTGGGCTGCTACAGCCGTAGCAAGGCCATAGCCAGCCAGGCAGTGCTGGATGCGGTGCATGAGCAGGGCCTCAACGCTTGCATCGTCCATCCCAGCGGCATCATGGGCCCGGAGGATTACGCCATCGGCG
>ODAI014054780.1_pt1 | contig 10040 bp, 27 predicted proteins | sample 1539321 | NCBI WGS metagenome assembly ODAI01 (sample SAMN02144231, study PRJEB22623) | gut metagenome | biome: sheep rumen | host: Ovis aries | place: New Zealand | reverse complement strand
TGACCTTAGTATTAAATTTATTTGCACATTTAATGCCGATATTAGGGATATTGACCCTGCACTTATGAGAAAGGGTAGACTTGTATCAAAATATGAGTTTAAACCATTAACTGTTGAAAAAACTAATAATCTTCTTAAATATGTTTATCTAAAAAAAGCAGAAGCAGAAGGTGAAGTAAATGAAAACAATGTAGAAGTTCCTCATGTTGAAAAACCTCTTACACTTGCTGATATATTTAACTTTGAAGAAGATTCATACGAAACAATTAGAAAAAAAATAATTTAATTATGGCGAAGGAAAAACCAATTGTTGTAACAGGTACTGTTACAGAATCTTTACCAAACGTTATGTTTAGAGTGGAACTTGATATGAATGGCATTGTCATTTTATGTCAAGCATCAGGAAAACTTAGACAAAATTTTATTAAAATACTTGTTGGTGATAAAGTAAAAGTTGAAATGTCACCATATGATTTAACAAGAGGAAGAATTGTAACTAGATTATAACACTTTAATAATAAAAATAATTAAATAACAAAATTATGGAAAATAACAAAATTGTAAAAGACAATAGAAACTATTCATTGTCACCATTTGGTAATTTGTTTTTTAAAGATTTAGACAAATGGTTTGTTAATGAAGATTTTAAGAAACTTTTTTCAGAAACAAAAGATTTGGAAAATGTATTTGAAGATGCAGGTGATTCTTATGTTTTAACAATAAATTTTCCTTGTAAAATCTTGCGTTCAGATGACATTGATGTCAATGTGGAAGATAATATGATAAAGGTACATTTCGAAGTGAAGAAAGAAAATAGTTCACATAGTGGTTCTTATGAATATTCTCTTCCAGAAGACGTTGATGTTAATACAATACATGGTGAACTTGGTGGTAGTGATGATAATACATTAATTATTACCATTTTTAAGAAGAAAAACGAACCTGAAAACAAGAAAATTAAAATCAATATTAAGTAACAATAATAATCCACACTAATTTTAGTGTGGATTATTTGTTTTTTTAAAAACATTTTTGTATCTTTGTAAAAAATTAATTGATATGGAAGATATAGATTACAGTAAAATAGATGTTGAATATATCAATACTGATTATGGTCATGATATAGAAGACGAAGAAGCAAAATGTAGAGAAAAGTTATATAAAGATATTGATGGGAAGATGCTTGGTTTTTACGAAAAATATAATTTAGGAAAATCCATGAAACTCATCAATAAAATGGAAGGAAACCCTATATCTGAACAAAAAATTGAAAGAAATGATATCTTGGTTGATGTTGCCAAAGGAAAACTTAAAGCATCAGAAGGAAAAAGAGCACTTAACTATAGTGAGAAGTTACACACTGTTATCGAAAAAAATCCATTTGTTTTAGATAATATCATATTGTAACAAAAAAGAAATTTTTTATATTATATTTGTTTATTAAAAAATAAGTTTGTATATTTGTAACAGAAAAAGAAATAAGTTTAACAATTTAAAATTTTATATTATGAATCTTGATAGAAATGACATTAAGATGAGAACTGTTAGTAAGCAGTTCTATTACAATGAGAACAATGTGACGGTAGAACTGGTATGTACTCTGGTTACTCCTGATTTGTTTACTGAAGTGTTTGGACCTTTTTATAAGGTAGTAAAGGCTACTGCAAAGTGTCACGCTGATGATAAGTATGATAAGACACTTGGTGAAAAGATTGCACTTGCACGTGCCGAATCAAAGGGTTATCGTCTTCTTACCAATGAAATGAAGAGACGTTGGAATTATCTTTTCGAAACAATTGAAGCAGTAACACCTTTGCGAGACGCTTTTTATGAAAAGGCTGAAAACAGCATTGAACATAATGAAAGGTATGTTAAAGAACTTCCTTCCAAGGTAAAGTAAACAAAATAATAAGTGCCTTTAGTTTTAAAGGCACTTTTAATTTATAAAAGATATGAACAATTACAAAGAAGTATTTTTGAAAATGTATTATGAAATTTTTGATTTCGTAAATACACGAGAAAATAAACGTTTATATTTTGGCGGTGATTCCAAAACAAGACCATTTTTTGCTGATTCTGAAGTTTTTATTGATGATTTTCAAACTTCATATCATATAACAGCATTAAGAATTACAAACAATAAACTTGAATGTTATGTTGATTTTTGTGAAGATGCAGAATTATGTGATGAAGAAGAATTTTGGGGAGAATTTCAAGAGCACGAAGATTACAATAAAAATTGGCGTAGAGTAAATGATTTTCTTACTGTTGTAAGTATTCATTTATACGTTAAAGATTTTGACAAAAACTATAAAGAACAAACTGAAAAAGAAGAAAAGTTAGAAAAAAATTTAAAAAACAATTTTGAAATAATTTTATAACATGAATATAGCATTAGTCGCCCATGATGGACGTAAGAAAGAATTGATAGAGTGGGTAAAATATAATATAAACGAATTAAAAAATCATAATTTATTTGCAACAGGTACAACAGGTAAATTAATCAAAGAAATTTATATACAAAGGGATGAAGGTTCTATTCCTTCTTTTAGTGACAATGACAATTATCCGTCTTATAATGAAACTATATATATAAGAGAATATCCATTTGTAAATAATACGACTTGTTTGTTAAGTGGACCACTTGGCGGCGACCAACAAATAGGTGCAATGATTGCAGAAGGAAAAATTGATGTGCTTATCTTTTTCTGTGATAATCTTATTATGCAAGGGCATCAGAATGATGTATCAGCACTTACACGTCTTGCATCATTATATAATATTGCATTTGCAACAAATAGAACAACAGCTGATATGATACTTACTTCACCATTGTTTAAAGATGAAAACTATAAAAGAATTCTTCCAACAGCAATTGAAAATTATAAGAACAGAAACGTATGAGTGAAATAATGAAAAAACCAAAGTGGATAGATGAACCTTCTACTTATGAACCACATCCTAGTATTACATTTTATGATGGTCAACAGATATTAAATAAGTTTTATAATCAATCAATTGGCTATGGAAGTTTAAAAAAAGATAATATTCCGCAAGAATTAAAAGAAAAAAATTGGAAACCTGATAATGATAAAACTTATAAATGTTGGTGGTGGTGGTATTGGACTAATCCTGCTGACCCTGCTGACACAGGTGAAGATATTCTTCTTTATATTGAAGAAGTTGGTATTAATGATAAAATATCAATGATAGTAGAATATACAGATAAAATAATTTCTATGTTATCTAAATTGTCATTACAACAGTTAAAAGAAATATTTGAACATATAAAAAAGAGATATTATGTATAGTGAAAAACCTGATTATAATAGGCATATTATAAAACAATATTTAGACGAAAATAAATTTGAATATAAAAAATATCATGATATAAAGTTAAATGATTTATATCATTGGATTGTTCTTTTAGACAGTGCTGGCACAAAATTTGATAAAGAAATTTATATAGAAACTGATGTATATTATAAATATTCAGAAGGATTTGGATATGGTGATACATTTGTTAAATTAATTCCTTATTTTGAAAGAGAAGAAAATGATAAAGAATATAATGATAGAATAAAAGAAGAGGAAGAAGAATATAATAAATATCTTCAAGCAAAAAAATTAGAAGAAGAAGAGCATGAAATATATCTTAAAGATTTAGAAGAATATAAAAGGATTAAAGAAAAATATGGTTTAAATTAAATATGCCTAGAAAAAAAGAAAAATATTTTAAAATAGAAATGGGTGAAGAAAATACTCTTTCTGAGTATCATAACCCATTTCTAAATTTTATAACAAAAGAGAGTAATTTACGGAATGCTTTTGAAGAATGTGATATACATCACATTTTAAAAGAAGGAAAAAATGAATCTGATTTAGAGTATATAATAAAAAATATAAATAACCCTAGAGAAAAGAATACATTTACGATTGGTAATAATGTCTTTTTTATATATGAAATTAGCCTTTCTAAGCCATTAAAAAGTTCTGATAAATATCTTTATCATATTTTTGATTATAATGATAATAAAGAGACTTTATGCGACTTTAAAGATGTACTATCATATATTAAGAAAAAGATTAAAAACAAATATGCATTTCTTCATTATAATGGAACTAATGAACGAATTGTTTTTTCTGAAAATGAAATAGGAAACGTTATTACAAGAATGACACCAAACACACATCAAATTAGTGTTAATCAAATTAACGGAAAAAGTGAAGAAGATGAAACAATTTTAATTACACCTTTTAAAATAATATAAGCCGTAGATTTTTCTACGGCTTATTATTAAAATTCTGGTAAAACATCAGTTATGTAAGATTCAAGTTGTATAAATTCATCATCAGTAAATGAATAAACATCACCTGAATCATTTGTTTTTCCATCAAGACACTTGTAAAAATAACTTCTTGCACTATCTTCGTCTTTATCAGGCCACAATCTATAAGCAAATTGTGCTACATCCATTGTTGGGTCTTTTAATGCTTGCAATATTCTCTTTTTTCTTTTTTCTGAAATTTTACTTTCAAATTTTTCTTCTCCTTCACTATTTTTTTTAGGTTTTGAATGTTTCTTTTCACTTTCTTTAGATTTTTTTTCAGACATTCCACCATTAATTAAATCAAATATACTTTCTCTTACAAGTTTCTTTATAGATTCTTTAAGTATTTTTTCTTCATTAATCATAATATTCCTAATTTTATATATAATAAATAGTATTTTTTATTATAAAAGTAAATGTTTGGCATGGTTATTGTAATCTGTTTATACAAACTTTTAAAAATAAAAAATTATGACAACAGGTATGTATATTGCAGGCGTTTTTATTTCTTTTATCATTATTTGGGTTTTTGTTGTATTTTATGAAGGTAATACTTTTGAATTCAAAATTACAAATAAAATTTATTGGCTGTTATTGCTGTGCTTACTTAGTTGGTATTCTCTTATTATTCTTGTTGTAGCTTGTATACTGGCTATTGTATATTATGCAATACGTATTTTCATTAATTATTTTAAAAGTTTTTAAAGATATGTATCATTTTGTTAAAATTGTCAGTAAAGACAAAAATAGTAATTGGAAAGAAGAAGCAGCAAGATGGTTCTGTCAACAACTTAATTACAAACATTATCATGAAAAATAATATGCATGAAGAAAATAAAAAACAACTTTGGCATGATTATTGTGAATGGGTGAAAACACAAGAATATGGTACAATTTATCATTATCTTTGTGGTGAACTTAATTACACAATGAAAGAAGCAAAAGAAATTGTAAATGAACTAAATAAATTGTAACATGGAAACAATAGCAAAAAAATTAGAATATAATGGAGAATATTATGAGTTTTCTCATGCAAAAAAGAATATTCTTACATACATAAAACAACCATATTACAAATATGACGATTGGTATGAAGATGGTGGAATTATTGTTGTAATGTATAGACCAAATGTTGGTGGTAGTCATAAATATTTGGTTCTTCATAAGTTCTGCATATACATGCGTAATGCAGAAATAGTACCAATTAACATTTCAAAACAAAACAAAATTGCAAACCCAGTAAATGATTAATTATGATGAATACATTTAACGTTATTAACTATGATTTTAATGGTAATAAATTTGTGCCGTATGATGTTCTTCCTTATTTAAGGAAATGTTATGAAAAAAAAGAAAACAAACCAAAAACGTTTGAAGAGTTTAAAAAATTTATAGAAGAAGAATCACTTTACCAATTTTGGTCTAGATGTGAATACGAAATAGTTCTTCATGATTGGCCAACTGATTCTCATCATGAAAAATGGGATGTTTATAAACAAATTATGATGAACATTGATATTATTACTGAAATATTAATGAAAGAATATGTGTAAAAGAATTATTGATATCATTCAAAAATTTCCACAGTACGAAGACATTCCTTATGCTGCTGATTTTAACTGTCCAGAATGTGATAAGAGTGGATTTTTTAAACATAAAGGATTCTACAGTTCAGATAAGACTCTTGAAAAACCCAAACTTATAGGCTGGTGTGACACTAATATAGGTAAAATGGCTGTATTTGAATGTCCAGTTTGTGGAAAGAAATTTAGATTCCACTGTACTATTGGGACTTGGATTGCAGATGATGATGAGTTTGATTTTTATTTACACACTTATGCTGAAGAATGCATAAATTGGGAAGAATTAAAAGAAAAAATAAATGAATAGATATTTCTTAGTTGAAGGTAATATGTTTTTTTCAGATAATAAAATGTTGACTTGGGGACCATTTTATTATCACTCAAAAGAGAAAGCGAAGAATAGAATAGATATAATATTAAAAGATATTGTCAATTGGTGTAATTTAAAAGACCCAAGTTTAAATATTATTCCTAAAGACATGAAATGGACTAATACAAATGATGGACTTGTATTTAAAATAGATGCTTGGAAAAATGAAACCACTCTTGATAAGTGTGAGTGTATGATACGAATTGAAGAAATATTTTTTGATGATGAAGAATAAAAAGAAATTGTTTATAAAATATATTGACTCATACAAACTGACAACGATTATCGAAGATAGAAAAGCCAAACAAGACAAGTGGATAAATCGTTATCACGACCCCATTAACCAGGGGATTTCACAGGAACTTATCGAAATCCTTTCTATCATCACCTCTCTCCAGCAGGAGCAGCCAGAGGTGGATTTGGAGAAAGAAGTTCGTATGTGGAAAAATAAATATGGTGTAGTTGGTATGGATGATTTATGGCTTAATTTTGCCAGATACATCTATGAACTTGGAATTAATGCAAGAAAGAAATGATTATTGAACATAAAGGTGGGGAAACAATCTTTACAAATTATGATATATCCCATAGGCTCGCTGATGCTTACTATTATCTTGGTATTGCAATGGCAACAGGTAATCGGAGAAGAAAAAGATATTGGCTCAAAAGAATAGAGGAACTTAACGCAAGAAAGGAGAAATAATATGGAAATAATTTTTTTGGTGGTTGTTGTCATATTACTGTTTGAGATTTCTTACAATATCAAGGCAATGAACAACAATCTAATCTTGTTAATTACGTTTTTAGAAAAATCAACAAGAAAGGAGAAATAGAATATGATACCTAATTACGACAAATTGGCTTTGGGGCATACACTTGCAGAAGTAGATGACGGAATGCCAAATAGCATTTTGACAGATTGTGAGGCATATGGAATGGTTGGTGGGTGTGATGAATACTGCCCCGTTTTGATTGATGGAAAGTGTGAACTACAAGATACAGACAATGCGGATTTATATCAAAAAGCAATCGCAAGTAAAGATTAGACAAATATGACGAATATTCAATGAAAGTTATTTATAAAGATTAAAATATGTTTACTAATAAAACAAATTTAACGCCACCAAATGATATGGGATATCAATTTGGTATTAACGATAGTCTTACAAAATATGCTCAATCAGAACAAAACAATTGGGGTAATATTTTACCACCTGTTGATATTAATGTTCTTGAAGTATGGAAAGACAATAAATTTCAAACTTTTTTGTTTGTTGATAGTAAAACAAATAAAGAACTTTGTGATGTACAAGGATATGAAGCGGCTGCTGCTAAACTTGATATATTTAAATTACAGAAAATAAGTAAAAAGTTAGAAAATGAAATATAGAAAAACAAACCCATTTTTTGAAAACATTAGTAAACAATGGAAAGAAAATCCTATTGTTGAACGTCTTGAAGATGAATTTCCTGAAAAGAAAACCGAAAAAAAACATATAGAAGAACTACAGGTAAAACTTACTCAGACTATTATAGATTATTGTAAAGAAAATAATCTTACGGATGTTGATGCTGTAAATTTTTCTTTTGATGGAATTCAAAATTCTGTTGAATATGGAGAGTGGTCACCTGCTTCTGATTCTTCAATTAGAGTAAATGGTATTGCACATGAAGTTCATCGTAGAAAAAACGGTGAAATATTTAAAATGCCTTTTTGGTTTGAAATAGGAGAAAGTTTTTAAAACTTGGCATGAGTTTTGTATTATACTAATAAAAAATAAAAATATATGAATACAACAACTGAAAATTACGTAATTGAATTAGTTCAACAAGCCGTTGATTACGGTGTGAGTGTTCTTAATGGGCAAAAGAATGCAATGGCACTACAAATTGCACATTTCTGGCTTGATGGGGTTATTGCAGCATCAACTTGTTATGATGAAGATGATATTAAGTCTATCAGAGCAACATTGGATAATTATTTTTTTGTTTAAAAATATAAAATTATGAACAAATTACTTCTTGAATTCATGCGTGATAATGAGTGGGATGATAAACTCAAATTTAAAAATGCTGCTATTGAACAAATGATTTTTGTACGTGATACAATTGGTGAAAAGTTGACACATTCACCTGTATTTGTTGTTTCAACGCACACATCAAAATCATGTTTGCTTCCTGTATATGCATTGAAACTTACCAATGGTATTGAGATTATCATGAGAGAAAATTTTTATGGATGGATTGTATCTATTCGTTCTCCTTTTGAAATTGAGACTATTCCTGAATTTTGTTATGGTGACGGTGTAAATAGAGATAATGATATTTCAGATTGTTATTGTGAAGGGTTTAAAAAATCTTGGGTTTATGTTTATAAAAACAAGAATTTCAATTATAGTACTTTTAGGGTTAATGATGATTATCAACTTTATACTTTGATTTATCTTCTGAACAACATTACTTCTGATGCTGTTACTAATGATGATGAAATGAAACATTTTTCTAAAAGTGGTATCAAAATGTGTATTGAACAAATAATGAAAAATCATCCTTTATTACCTGTAATATCTGAAGTATTTTCTCGTACATATATTAAGGCAACTGATTTTGACTTTTGTAAAGAAAATAATCTTCAAACATGTCTTTCGTGGTTTGGTGGAATTAAAGAACAAATAAATGAACTTTCTACAAGAATTGAAAGTTTTATAAATTTGAAACACTGTTTTTTGATTGAAATGGAAAAACTTAGTTGGGGCGAAAATTTTAGTTAAGTTTGGTACAATATTTGATTAACTAACTATGATTGGTAACAAAGATATTTGTGAAAAATGTATTCACCAGTCAGATAGTCAATATCTTGGCTACTGTTATTTAAATGTGAAGAAAAAAACGTGTACTAACGGTAATAAATTTAAAAAGAGAACAAAATGAAAACAAAGTTACTTACATCTCTAAGAGATAATAGTAGAAGAAAAATAGGCATTTTTAAAAATGATGATGGTACATATAGAATTGTTTATGATACTAATAGATATCTTTACAATGTTTCAGACTATGACATTCATAACGATAATTCAATCGGTTGTTGGCAAATTTTAAGTGATGGAATAGAGTCACTTCAAGTAGCAAAAAAATTATGTGATGAGTATAGAAGAAGATGGATTTTAAGAAAAGTTAACGAAATAAGATTTAATAATAGTAATAGATTTTATTAATATGAAGCGTGAATTTAAGCAATCTGATATAAACGATGTTAATTCTGGAAAACTAAAACTTTATGATTTTCAAGGAAACGAAGTAAATATAGTTACTTGGAACAATGAACTTGGTGATGAAAACATTAATATAATTGTTCAAACCTTAGATGGTCTTCCTGTTGGATATGATAAAAATGGTTATTGTCGTGATGTAACTTCAGGTGAATATTTCGGTACTTCACTATATGTAGAAGATGGGAAAAATATAAGAGATATTTCAATAAAAGAACTAAAAGAACTTTTAAATATAAAAAAATAAAAAATTATGGCAAAAGTAAAAGATAATAAACAGCAGGAAGTCATTACTCCAAGTCAGTATTTTGATTTTCTTAAAAATGCAAAACAGAACATTACAACTGAATTATTAAAAGATTCATATGATTCATTTCTGACACTTGCAAAAAAGTATCAGAAACTTGGTAAGGGAGAATCATAAAAAACCAGTTGTTAACGATTACATGAGCGTGGTAGAGGGACATAAGTGAGATCACGGTGGGTC
>ODAI013681679.1_pt1 | contig 10040 bp, 8 predicted proteins | sample 1539321 | NCBI WGS metagenome assembly ODAI01 (sample SAMN02144231, study PRJEB22623) | gut metagenome | biome: sheep rumen | host: Ovis aries | place: New Zealand | reverse complement strand
CAACAATCAGTGCGTTTCGTACAAAGGGCATAGAAAGATAATAGACAAGTTGATCTAATAATTCATGCATGGAGCGTTACCTCCTTTGTAAAAAGAGAAAAGAGTTCGCTTGAGCGGTATTCTTCAAGGGTTCCGAAAAAAGATGTGTCTGCAATGTGCAATACATGAGTAGCAAGCGACAGTGCATTTTGAATGTCATGCGTTATCATAATAACAGTTGTGTGTTTTTCTTTGTTAAGGTTTTGTAACACTTCTCTTAGTTCTGAACTTGCTTCGGGGTCTAGTGCTGCTGTAGGTTCATCAAGCATAAGAAGCGGACATGCATTGTCTTTTTTAGAAAGTGTTTTTGTAGCGCATAAAGCTCTTGCTAAAAGAACACGCTGTTGTTGTCCTCCAGAAAGTTCTCGGTAGCAGCGGTTTTCAAATTCAAGCATGTGCATTTGGCGTAAGGTTTGGTGGGCAAGATGTTTTTGCTGAATAGAATAAAAAGGCAAAAGTGAACAAGAAGCCTGAAAACCTGACCGAACAATTTCTTTTACAGAAGCAGGAAAATCTTTTTGCAGTGCTGTCTGTTGAGGCAAATAGCCTATGCGTATTTTTTTACTTTCGTCTTTGATGAGTTTTCCAGAAAGAGCTTGCTGTAAACCCAAGAGCGTGCGTAGTAATGTTGTTTTTCCTGCACCATTGTGTCCTACAATGCACAGAAAGTCACCTTCGTTTACCGTAAAAGAAATGTGTGATGCAACTGTTTTTGAAGCGTATCCCAAAGAAAGATTGTCTGCACTTATAAGCGGCATTATGCGTTTCCTCCTTTGCGACAGTCGCTACATAATCCGTAAAAGACAGTTCGTGTTGTATCAAGAGTAAAATCGTGGTCCTTTAAAAAGTGAGACTGCATGTGTTCAATTTCATCACAAGCTAGATGAATCAGTTTGCCACAGTTTTCGCATTTACAGTGAAAGCATGTTTTTTCGTTTGCAGAATTGTCGCCAATGTATTCAAAACAGGCGCTGCTTTTTTCGTCAATAATGTATTTTTGTACAAGCCCTTCTTGAACAAGACGTTCCATCTGACGGTAAACGGTTGCAACTCCCATCTTGTGGCTTCCTGTGGTAAAGTGAGCGCAAATGTCGTTTATGGTAACATGCTGTCCTGGAATGGTTCGCAAATATGCAATGAGTGCTTCGTGATGTTTTGTGTTGTATTGAATTTCCTTTGCCATAGTTCTTTTGAGAGTGATTCTCAAATGTGGAGTGTAACATTATTTGCTTTTGTATGCAACCTATGCCATGTTATAATTGTTAGTATGTATGATGGAGGAATGGGATGAAGCGAACTCTAACGCTCTTGGCTCTTTGTTTAACAATGTGCGCCTCTTTTGCTCAGCAGGCAGAACTGCTTTACCGGGGTAACCGTAACTATCAGCTGGTGGAGCGAACCGATTTATTGCGTTACGACAACGGTAAGTATACAGGACTTGTCAGCCGTGAAGTGCGTTCTTTCATTACCAACACAGGCACTTTTTACGACGGAAGTTTTTATGTTCTTCAGCAAACAAAGCATGATGCTCGTTCTGTAAACAGTGGCATTAACGATTCAATTCCCTCTCAGTTTACTATAGACGAAGACGGTGATTTGTGCATGGTTACCGACAACGGATATCCTTCATTCAGAAGTTTTCCCGCTTTTACTTCTCAGAAAGTTAGTCTTGGTCAATCTTGGCACGCCTCTGCTGAACGGGCAGTTGACCCTTTGGAAAAAGGAATTTTTACTATTCTTCCCCTTTATGTCGAATACACCTATACCGGCGACACCGTCAGTGACAGTGGCGAAGAAGTGTATGTCATTACCGCTCGCTGGGCAACTCGTTATGGTAACGGTGTCTATGACGAACAGGGAGATCCAGATTTAGTTAAAGCAGCAGGTTCTCATGAAGCAACAATGCATGTAAGCAAAGCAACCGGAACCGCTTTAGTTGTTCGCGACAGAACAGATGAACAATTTACTTACGCAGACGGTCGCACTGTTCGTCTTAAGGGAACAATCAGTCTCTTTACAAAATATCCACCTGTAATTGACAGAAGCAAAATCTTTCCTGCTTTACAGCGTGTGGGAATTCTTTCTGCTGAGGAATCAGAACAGTTTGTTTCTGGTTGGGTTAGCGGTGCTGGAAATGGAAATACCAGTGGTGCTTCTGGAGGAACAAGTGGTGGTAAGCGTCCTGTTTCTGTTACTGGCCGCAAAGGCATTGGCGTAAGTGAAACCGCTTCTGGTCTTATGCTTACTATGCAAAATCTTCGCTTTAAGCCCGACAGTGCAGAATTACTTCCCGAAGAGGCAGAGCGTTTAGACGACATTGCTGCAATTCTAAAAGAAGTTCCTAATTCACTTTTTATGGTGGAAGGTCACACCGCTTCTACAGGAAATCCATCTGGAGAAAAAACACTTTCTCTTGAACGCGCACATGCAATTGTAAAAGCACTGGTTGCTCGTGGCCTTGCACAAGAGCGCTTTATTTGCAAGGGTAGTGGAGGAACAAAACCCCTTGCAGACAATTCGACTGCAGAAGGTAAGGCTTTAAACCGCCGTGTAGAAATAACGATTTTGGAATAGAAGCCGAAGTCAGAAACTATTTTTTCTGAATACTCATAACAACTTTTCTGCACAAAGAACGAGGAGCAAGTCTTGCGCCCAAAACCATTAGTTTGGGAAGCAGTCCTGGCAGAATAATAGTCTTTTTAGCTTTGTGTTTTTTGTATGCGTATTCGGCAACTTTTTTTGCACTCATATGAGAAAATGCTTTTGCAAACGAAGAAGATGAAAGTTCTGCTTTTTGAACAAAACCAGTGTTTGCGGGGCCTGGACAAAGTGCACTTACGGTAACGCCATAGGGTTTTAATTCTTCAGCAAGCGATTCTGAAAGTGAAAGAACAAAAGCTTTTGTTGCGTAATAGGTTGCCATAAGCGGACCTGCACTAAAAGCTGCAAGAGAAGAAACATTTAAAATAGAGCCACTTTTATTTTGCTTCATAATAGGAGCATAGAGTCTGCACAGTTGGAAAAGAGCGGTAATGTTTAACTGAATCATTGCATCAAGTTTTGCAGGATCGGCTTCTGTAAATTCGCACCAGTCTCCGTAGCCAGCATTATTTATGAGCGTGGTAACACAAATGTCTTTTTGTTCAGTAAAAGCAAAAACTTCTTTTGCTGCCTGAGGAAGAGAAAGATCTTTTGCATACACATACACTGTTATTCCGTATGAGTCTTCGAGTTCTTCTTTTATTTGATTAAGGGTATCTTCACTGCGGGCAACAAGCACAAGATTATTTTTGTCTTTTGCATACAACTTTGCAAATTCTTTTCCAAAGCCACTACTTGCGCCTGTAATTAAAACTGCCTTTTCCATACTTAGAGTATAACTATTTACAAGAAAATCGGCAATATGTTATTCTTACTACATGGAACCACATATTCACATTGTTCAGTATTATGAAACTGACAAAATGGCAATTACCCATCACTCAAATTACATTCGTTGGATGGAAGAAGCTCGTGTTTCTTTTTTAAATCAGATAGGTTGGGGTTTTGACAAAATGGAAGAAATGGGACTTGCTTCTCCAGTGCTTACTGTTTCAAGTCACTTTTTACACTCAACAACATTTGCAGATACGGTTTCGATTGAAGCTTATATAAAAGAATGCTCTGGCTTAAAACTTTTTATTGGTTACATCATGAAAAATGCAAAGACAGGTCAGACCGTGTGTACGGGCGAAACATCTCACTGTTTTTTCAATTCAGAAGGAAGACCTGTTCGCTTGCAAAAGGATTATCCTGAACTTTTTGCTGCTTTAGAAGAAAACCGCTTGCAACACGAAGGTAAGACACAGAGATGAAATTTTTTTTGAGGATGATAATAGGTGTATGCGCACTTTTTGTATGCACTTCTTCTCTGTATTCTCAAAACACTTTTCCTTCACTCGATCCTGTAGACATTCCCTGTGCTGGAAATGCAAATGCCTCTCCGCGTCAACTTATGGAAGCAGCCATTGTGCTTTCGGGTTTTTCTTTGGAAAGTAGTCAGGCAAAAAATGCTTTAGCAGTGTATGACAGTCTTGTTACAAAACTTTCGTCTCAGTACAAAGATGCAGACAGTGCAACTCGTGCAGAAGCAGTGCTTACACTTATGTACGACCAAGTGTTAACTCGTTACGAATTACCACAGTCTTCGATGATTGTTCTGTTTGAAAAAGGAACTTACAACTGCGTTTCTTCAAGCGTGCTTTATGCCTGTCTTGCAAGTGAACTTGGTCTTACTGTTCAGCCAAAGAAAACAACAGGTCATGCTTTTTGCCAAGTTAACATAAATGGTTCTTGGGTAAGTGTCGAAACAACTAATCCTTATGGTTATAATCCCGGACAAAGAAAATATGTTTCAGAAGATTCAAGCCGTTATGCTGTGGTAGAAGCTCGAGTCTATCGTTCTTGCCTTTCTTGTTCACTGCCAATGCTCGTGTCTCTTATTGCTCAAAACAGAGCAGCCGATGCTAAAAATCAAGGAGACTATGCGCTTTCTGTTCAGCTTATGCTTGATCGACTTTCTCTTTTACAAAATGCCCCCAGCTCTGAATACGAAGAAGCTTTAGATTCTTTTTTATCTGCTTGTAATAATTATGCGGTAAATGAACAAAGACAAAAAAATTATGTTCGTGCACTGGACTGGCTTATTCTGTGTAAAAACAAAGAGAGATGTTACTGGTCTGACACTTTGCAGAGTGTGTACGACAATACACTGTTTAATCAGTGTGCAGAATATTTAAATGCAGGTAAATGGGAAGAAGCTTCAAACTTTCTTGACGCTTACAAAAAGTATGCAAGTCAAACAAATATTCAGCGTCTTTCAGTCTTAGTCTTTATTAAATATATTGAAGAAACTGCTTATTCACTGAGCCCAGATGCAGCGCTTGAATTTCTTGAGCAAGTAAAGTCAAATCCTTTGACAGAAGATAAAACAATTTCTGAAAAAATTACTTCCCTTATGGAATACGCTTGGCTAAAAAAAATTAATGGGCTTGCAGAAACACAAGGATATCTTGTTGCCGCACAAACTGCCTCTCAAGCTTTAGAAAAGTTGCCCCAAAATGCTTTGCTTAACCGTTCGCTCAAAGCCTGCCTGGAAAATTATGCGGTTCAAGTTCATAACGCCTTTGCCACTTTAGCAAATGCAGGAAAGTACACCGAAGCCCGCCGCCTTTTAGACGAAGGACTTGCAAACTATCCTAACAGCACTGTGCTTCAACGTGACAGCAAAAGCCTTAGTTCAATGGGGTATTAAGGCCCTTGTATTGTAAAAAAACATTCTTCTCTATATAATGTGGAACGAAAAAATCATTTTAGAGGTTTTACTATGAGTGAAGTAAGAGTCAGATATGCTCCTTCTCCAACAGGAATGCAGCATATTGGCGGTGTGCGTACTGCGCTGTTTAATTATTTGTTTGCCCGCTCTCAGGGCGGAAAATTTATTTTGCGTCTTGAAGATACAGACCGTACACGCTATGACGAAAAATATGTTCAGAACCTGTACGACACTATGGCTTGGTTGGGCATAGACTGGGACGAAGGCGGCTCTAAAGGCGGAGAATACGGTCCTTATGTTCAGAGCGAACGATTTGAACTGTACAAAAAATATGCACAAGAACTGGTAGAAAAGGGTGAAGCTTATTACTGTTTCTGTGATGCAGAACGGCTTGAACGCATTCGCAAAATTCAGACAGAAAACAAACTGCCGCCAGGATACGACCGCAACTGTCGTCATCTTACGCCAGAAGAAATTAAAGCAAATCTTGATGCAGGTAAGCCCTATGTTATTCGTCTTAAGGTGCCTCTTGAAGGTGAAACAAAATTCCACGATCACCTTTTAGGAGATATTGTTTGGAAAAACGAAGACATAAGTCCTGATCCTGTTTTGCTTAAAAGCGATGGCTTCCCAACATATCACTTGGCAAACATTGTTGATGACCACATGATGAAAATTAGTCATGTTATGCGTGCTCAAGAATGGATTCCTTCAACACCTTTGCATGTTCAGATGTATCGGGCTTTTGGTTGGGAACATCCAGAGTTCTGTCATCTTCCCATGGTAAATGGTTCTGATGGAAAAAAACTTTCTAAGCGTCATGGTTCAACGAGTTTGAATGAATTCCGTGCAAGAGGTTATCTTCCTCAAGCAATTGTAAACTATGTTGCCTTGCTGGGTTGTTCTTACGAAGAAGGTAAAGACATGTATACCCTCGAAGAATTGGGCAAAGCCTTCCGCCTTGAACACCTTAATAAAGCACCTGCTGTTTTTGACTACAAAAAATTGGAATGGTACAACGGTCAGTATATTCGTGCATTAAGCGATGAAGAACTGTACAAGTGGACCCTTCCTTTTATTACGGGAACAGGAGACGCACTGCTTGAAATCAATCCAGAAAATCCTCAGCCTAAACCCAATGTTGGTCCGGACTTTAGTGGTGTTGCTTTAGGTGAAGACGGAAAGCCTTACTGCGTAGACAAGAGCATGAACATGTCTAGCGATGATGTTGTGTCTTCTTTAATGCAGCTTATGCCACTTATTAAAGAGCGTCTTAAGTTCTTGACTGATGCAGCAGAAATGGTTCACTTCCTCTTTACTGAACCTGCTGTTCCTGCAAAAGAAAACATTATTCCTAAAAAACTCGATGAAGCTAAAACCAAAGAAGTGCTTGAAGATGCAAAAGCCTTTGTAGATGTTGTCTTTGAAAAAGGACACGATGATGCAGAAGCCTTTGCAAAATCAGAAGCAGAACGTATGGGTATTAAACTGGGTGACTTTATGATGCCTATTCGTCTTGCAGTTACTGGTAGTCGCATTTCTCCTCCGCTCATTGGTAGCATTCAGATTTTAGGAAAAGAAAAATCGCTTGCTCGTATTGAACGCACACTTGCAACATTCTGAGGTTGACATGAAAGACGTTATTTATTTGAACGACGGCTGGCTTTACAGTCCTAAGTTTGACAAAAAAATGGTTGCAGCTACCTTCAAAGGTCCTATGGAAAAAGTGCGTCTTCCGCATACTGTTGCAGTCACACCTTTTAATGCCTTCAGTGTAGATATGTATCAAAAGGTAAGTGCATACCGCACTACCTTTGCAACACAAGAAGCATGGGCAGGAAAAAAAGTCTTGCTTACTTTTGAAGGTGCGGCTCATCAGGCAGAAGTCTTCTTTAACGGAAAGTCACTTGCCGTGCACAACAGTGGTTACACTGCTTTTACTGTTGACCTTACAGAACATTTGGTTAAGGGTAAAAAAAATAATGTGCTTGTGGTAAAACTAGACAGTCGTGAGTCTCTCGATTTTCCTCCTTTCGGATATGTTGTTGATTACATGACTTACGGTGGCATTTATCGTGATGTGTATTTGACAATTAAAAATCCCCTTTACATAGAAGATGTTTTTGTTAAGACAAAGGGAAACCACTTTACTTCGGAAGTAACCCTTAATACAGATGACATACCACAGGGCTACTCGCTTACACAAAAAATTGTGCATGTGTCTGAAGAAAAAGAAGAGCCTAGTGCAGAAATTGCAAGCGGTATTAGTTCTCGTAAGACACTAACTGCAGCAGATGCTTCTCCTGTTCTTTTGTGGGATGTAGACAATCCGTCTCTGTATGTGCTTACGACAGAACTTCGTAACGAAAAAAATAAAGTTGTAGACACGCATACAGTTCGCTTCGGATTCCGTGACATTCGCTTTGACGAAACAGGATTTTATCTTAACGGAAAAAAATGTAAGCTTCGTGGTTTAAACCGTCACCAAAGTTACCCTTATGTGGGATACGCAATGCCTGAAAGTATTCAGCGCGAAGATGCAGATATCTTAAAATTTGAACTGGGTCTTAACGAAGTGCGTACATCACATTACCCTCAGAGTCAGCATTTTATTGATCGTTGTGATGAAGTGGGACTTTTGGTCTTTACCGAAATTCCTGGTTGGCAACATATTGGTACTTCTCAGTGGCAGGCACAGGCTGTTGAAAATGTTCGCGAAATGATTATGCAGTATCGTAATCATCCGTCAATTTTCTTGTGGGGAGTGCGCATTAACGAAAGCCCAGACAACGATGCTTTGTACGAAAAGACAAATGCTCTTGCTCATGAACTTGATGACACTCGAGTAACTGGTGGAGTTCGTTGCATTAAGCAAAGTAATTTGCTTGAAGATGTTTACACATACAACGACTTTAGTCACACAGGCGACAATGACGGTATCTTGCATAAAAACAAAGTTACCAAAACAAACAAGGGCTACATGGTTACTGAATACAACGGACACATGTTCCCTACAAAAGCCTTTGATTGTGAAGCTCATCGAACACAACATGCAGAACGTCATGCAAAAGTGTTAGACACTGTTGCTTCTTATGATGATGTAGCTGGTGCAAGTGGATGGTGTGCCTTTGACTATAACACGCATAAAGATTTTGGTTCCGGCGATATGATTTGTTACCACGGCGTAATGGATATGTTCCGTAATCCAAAACTGGCAGCAGCTGTTTACAAAAGTCAAGGCGATGCATCTGTTGTTGGCGATGTTCTCGAAGTAAGTTCTTCTATGGATATAGGCGAGTATCCTGGTGGAGCAAAAGGTGACGTGTGGATTTACACAAACGCAGACTGTGTGCGTATGTTTGTAAACACAACATTCATTAAAGAATACACAAGAGACAATTCTCCTTATAAACATCTTGCTCATGGACCTATTCTGGTTGATGATTATATAGGCAGCCGTTTGGTTAACGAAGATCATATTCCCGCAGAAAAAGCAGAAACACTTAAACTGTTGTTGCATGCAATTTCAAAATATGGCGAAAAAAATCTTCCTCTTTCGGTAAAACTAAAAGCACTTCCTCTCTTTATTTCTGGAACGGTAAACCGCGAGAAAGTAACTGCACTCTATGGCAAGTACATTGGTAACTGGGGCGGTCAAACTATAACCTATCGTTTTGAAGCATATCGTAACGGTAAGCTGGTAAAGACGGTAATTAAGAGTCCCGGAAAACCTGTTCATGTAAGTGCTCAAACAACTCGTTCTCAGTTAGTAGAAAAAAATTCTTACGATGTTGCAGCAGTGCATCTTAAAGCAGAAGATGAAAACGGAAATGTTAATCCTTTCTATCAGGAAGCAGTTTCGCTTAAAACAGAAGGTGCTCTTGAACTAATTGGACCTTCAATTGTTTCGCTAAAAGGTGGCATGGCTGGAACCTATGTTAAGTCTGTTGGAAAAACAGGTAAGGGTGCACTCGTCGTAACAGATGTAATGGGTAACGAATTAAAAGTTCCCTTTAGTGTTAAAGTTCAGCGCTCTTAGTTTTTCAAAAAACAGGGAACTTTTATGTTGTCTTTATTGTTGCCGGTTATTTACATTGCCTTCATTAGTTTGGGTCTTCCAGATTCGCTTTTGGGGGCAGCGTGGCCGGTAATGAGCCATGAATTAAATGCTCCGCTTGAAGCTGCTGGTCTTGTAAGCATGATTATTGCAGGCGGAACTATTGTTTCAAGTCTGTTAAGCGATCGCTTGAACAAAAAGTTAGGAACAGGATTAGTTACTTCTATTTCTGTTGCAATGACAGCTCTTGCGCTTTTGGGTTTTTCTTTTGCTCCTCATTTTGTTTTTCTCTGTGTGTGGGCGGTTCCTTATGGACTGGGTGCTGGAGCAGTTGATGCTGCGTTAAATAATTATGTTGCACTTCATTACAAAGCACGGCACATGAGTTGGCTTCACTGTTTTTGGGGAGTCGGTGCTTCTTTAGGTCCATACATAATGGCGCATTTTTTATTGCGAGAAAGCAGTTGGCGTGGCGGCTATAGAATTATTTCTTTTGTTCAAATAGTGCTGCCCCTTCTCTTGTTTTTAAGTTTGCCTCTGTGGAAGAATGTAAAAAAATCTGATGCTCTTTCTAAAACCAATGCAGATGAAAATGATTCTTTTGCAAGTCAACCCAAAACACTTTCCTAT
>ODAI013392187.1_pt1 | contig 10040 bp, 6 predicted proteins | sample 1539321 | NCBI WGS metagenome assembly ODAI01 (sample SAMN02144231, study PRJEB22623) | gut metagenome | biome: sheep rumen | host: Ovis aries | place: New Zealand | reverse complement strand
TCTTCGATGGCATTCACATTGACCGGTCCAAGCTCCTTGATCTGCTGGCGCAGCCTGCTGACCGTCCTGCGGATCTCGGTCAGACTGACCTCGCTCTCCTCTTCTCCGGCCTTCTCCGCCTCGGTAGGCGTCATCTCGTATTCGTTCCAGATGTACTCCACCAGCTTCTCGATCTGGTCGCTCAGCCGCTCCGCGGAGTTCTGCAGCCGGAAGGATTCCCGGTCAAGACGGGTCATGCGCTCGTTCAGCTCTTCCCGTTCTCCGAAAATGGACTGCTGTTCCGCCGAGGCTTTTTCCTTCTCCGCGCTCTTTTCCGCGTTCTCCTTCTCCAGCCTCGCCTGTTCTTCTTCCTCCTGCCGGATCTCCTCCGTCAGGGTATCGATCTCCGTCTGCTTCTCTTCGGCGAAGCGGGAGCCGCCCTCCACGCTTTCCGTCAGCGCGGTGATCTCCGTGAGCATGCTCTCCCGTTCCCGGATCAGCCGCTCCTGGTTCTCGGACAGGAAGCCTGTTCTCTGGGCGATCGCCGCCGCTTCCTGGCGGAGAGCCGCCAGCGCGGCGTTCTGCTGCTCCAGCTCTCCCCGGGCGCCTTCGAGGCGCTCCGCGGATTTTTTCTCCGTATCATCCCAGGCCGCCAGACTGCCGTCCAGTTCCTCCAGCTTCTTCTCTGCGGTTCCGATCTCTTTCTTCCAGATCGTCAGACGGCTTCTCAGCTCCTTCTCCTCGATCTCGCTGACATTCAGGCTGTCCCGCAGCAGCTTCTCCCGGTCTTCCTGACGGGACAGCTCCATGACGGCGGTATTCTTCTCCAGATCCAGGCGGTGCAGCTGCCTGCGCGCGTCCTCCTGCTCTTCCAGTGCGCGGCGGTTCTCTTCCTCCAGCGCCGCCGCGCTTTCCCGGTACTCATTGATCTGCTTCACCAGCTGGCGGCAGGCCTCTGTCAGCTCTTCCAGCTCTCTGCGCCGGCCCAGCAGATTGCTGTTGTTCCGGTAGCTTCCGCCGGTGATCGCACCGCCCGGACTCAGGAGTTCGCCCTCCAGGGTAACCAGGTTCAGGGTGTAGCGGTACCGGCCGGCAATGGCGAGGGCATGATCGATGTTGTCCACCACCAGATAGCGGCCCAGCAGGAACCGGACGATGCCCTGGTATTCCTCCTCCGCTTCCACGAGATCGGCCGCCACTCCCACGGCTCCCTCTTCCCGCAGTGCCTCGGGGCGGGGAAATCCCTCCCGTCCATGGACGCTCTCCAGCGGCAGGAAGGTTGCCCGGCCGTAGCGGTTGTCCTTCAGATAGCGGACCAGGTTCTTGGCGGTCCGCTCCGTGTCGGTCACGATATTCTGGATCCGGCCGCCCAGTGCTGTCTCGATGGCCGTCTCGTATTCCTGTCTGGTCTGGAACAGGTCGGCGACGACACCCCGGATGCCCGGCTCCTCCGCCTTGCGCTCCATCACGCGGCGGATGCTGTTCCCGTATCCTTCGTAGCGTTCCGCCAGATTCAGCAGCGCGTCCCTCTGGGAGCGCTTTGCCGTGTGGCGCTGCTGGACCTGAGCCAGCTTCGCATTGGTATTCCGCAGGCGCTTTTCCGCGTCGTCCGCCCGGCTGCCCGCCAGAGAGAAGCGCTTCTTCTGCGCCTTCTCCTCCTCATCCAGCCGGGAAAGAGTGCTCCGTCCTTCCCGGATCAGCCGGCTGACCTCCTGCTTCTCCTGTTTGCCGTCCACGGACTGGGTCGAGAGTTCTCCCAGACGGCGTTCCGCCTGCTCCGTCATGGCTTCCGTGCGTTCCAGACCGGCACGGATGCCCGCCTTCTCGTCCATGGCCGCCAGACGCTTCTGCTGCAGATCCGTCTGACGCTGTTCCAGACGGTGGATCTCCTCCTGCAGGCCGGAAATCTCCTGCTCCAGGGATTCCACTTCGGTCTCTTTCGCGCCCTGTTCCTGGACCAGTCCCTGTTTCTCCTGCCGGATACGCAGGTACTGCTGCTGATGGTCCTCCGCATCCGTCTCGAGCCGGGTGATCCGCTCCCGCACGGTCTCTTCGTTGGTCCGTGCCGCCTGGATCTGCTCCTTCAGGATGCGGATCCGCCCGGACAGGTTCTCGTGGCGGACCTTCTTGGCGCTGATGGCTTCCTGCAGCTCGCCGAGGGCCGCATCCAGGGCGGTCACCTGCTCGGTCAGCCGGTCGTAGCGCTCCTTCATGGTCTCCGCTTCCGCCCGGACGCCGGACAGCTCCGCATCCACGATCGCCTTGTTCTTCTCCGCGTCCTCCAGCCGTCTCCGGTAATCGCCTGTCTCCAGCCGGAAGGCCTGCATGTCCGCCTGCCTCAGATCGTCCCGCAGCTTGAGATACTGTCTCGCCTTCTCCGACTGCCGTTCCAGGGGACCGACCTGTTTTTCCAGCTCATTCAGAACATCGGTGACCCGGGTCAGATTACCCTCTTCGGTCTCCAGCTTCCGCTGGGTGATGATTTTTCTCTTTTTGAATTTGACGATGCCGGCCGCCTCGTCGAACAGCTCACGCCGGTCCTCCGGCTTGTTGCTCAGGATCCGGTCGATCTGGCCCTGTCCGATGATGGAATACCCTTCCTTGCCCACACCGGTATCGTAGAAGAGCTCCTGCACATCCCGCAGACGGCAGAGCTGTCCGTTCAGCAGGTATTCGCTCTCGCCGGAGCGGTAGACTCTTCGGGCGACCGTCACCTCGTCGTAGTCCACCGCCAGCATGTGGTCGCTGTTGTCGATCGTGAGCGCCACGGAAGCGTAGCCCTGGGGCTTCCGGTTCTCGGTTCCGGCGAAGATCACGTCCTGCATGTTGGAACCCCGCAGCTGTTTCGCACTCTGTTCTCCCAGCACCCACCGCACGGCATCGGCTACATTGCTCTTCCCGCTGCCGTTCGGACCGACGATTCCCATGATGCCCTGACTGAATTCCAGTACCGTCTTGTTCGCAAAGGACTTAAATCCAAACGCTTCGATTTTCTTCAGATACATCCTTTTTCCTTAACCTTCTGTCCTGTCCTTATCCCGGATCGCCAGGATCGCCTGGTAGGCCGCCACCTGCTCCGCCATCTTCTTGTTCCGGCCGCTTCCCGTACCGGTCTGCGTCCCCGCGATGAAGACGCCTGAGGTAAAGACGCGGGCGTGGTCCGGCCCCTCGGTGTACAGCAGCTCGTATTTCACTTCCCCCAGATTTTTCTCCTGTACCAGCTCCTGGAGGATCGTCTTGCTATCGTAAAAGAGTTTCCGTTTGTCTATATCGTCCATGATACAGTGCCATACAAATTCTTTTGCGTTAGCAAAACCACCATCCAGATAGATTGCGCCGATCACTGCTTCCAGCGCGTCCGATACGATCGAGGGGCGTTCTCTTCCTCCGGTTGCCTCTTCCCCCTTTCCCAGACGTATGCTGGCCGGCAGGTTCAGGCTCTCCGCCACGTCCGCCAGCGCCGATTCGCATACGATGCTGGCACGCAGCTTCGTCAGCTCTCCCTCGGGCCGCTCCGGATAGTGCCGGAACAGATATTCGCTGGAGGCCAGCTCCAGCACGGCATCCCCCAGGAATTCCAGCCGCTCGTTGCAGGTCATCCGGTTGCTCCCGTGCTCGTTGGCATAGGAGCTGTGGGTGAGGGCCTGCTGCAGCAGGTTTTCATCCCGGAAGGTATAGCCTATCCTTTTCTGCAGTTCTTTCATTTCCGTTTATCCTTCCTCCATACTCTTTTCTTCTCTGCCGGTCCGGTTTTCCGGCCGATAAAAAAGGAAGCCCGGCCCAACCTCCTGCGGAACCGGACTTTCTCTCAGTACCTTTACTCAGCCTGGCGGATAGCCTCCATGGCATCTCCCACGGTCACGATCTTCTCCAGGACATCGTCCGGGATCTCGATTCCCAGCTCATCCTCGATCTGCATGATGATCTCCATGCGGTCCAGGGAATCCGCTTCCAGATCGCTGCTGAAGGATTTCTCCTCGGTGACCGATGCCGGATCCAGGTCAAGCACACCGGCAATGATTTTCTGTAAAGTTTCAAATTCCATACGATTACCCTCCGGATTTCTTTTACTCTTCTATAGATGTCAGCTGTGACCGTATCTTTCCCACGATATCCTGTTCGTGGAAGGTCACACACTGCAGGACAGAATTCCTCACTTCCTTGGCCTTCGCGCTGCCGTGGGTCTTCACCACCAGCCCGTTCAGACCAAGCATCGGCGCTCCGCCGTACTCCGTGGCGTCCAGCTCCTTCAGCGTCTCCTTGAGCGCCGGTTTGATCAGCATGCCGCCGATCTTCGAGCGGAGCGTGCTCATGATCCCCTGCTTTACCTTGCTGAGCAGGGCATCCGCCGTTCCTTCGTAGAGCTTCAGGATGACATTTCCGGTAAATGCCTCGCAGACGATGACGTCCGCATAGCCGTGGGGGATCTCCCTGGCTTCGATGCTGCCGATAAAGTTCAGGTCACGGCAGGATTTCAGCAGCGGATAGGTCTCCTTCACGAGGGCATTTCCCTTCTCTTCTTCGAGCCCGACATTCACGATCGCCACCCGCGGATTCTTTACTCCCATGACGTGTTCCATATAGATGGCTCCCATCCGCGCGAACTGCACCAGATGGCTGCTGCGGGCGTCGACATTTGCCCCGCAGTCGATCAGCAGGGATACGCCCTTCGTCGTAGGAATCAGCGAAGCAAGGGGCGTCCTCTCGATCCCGCGGATCCTGCCGACCAGCAGCTGACCGCCCACGAGGACCGCACCGGTACTGCCGGCGGAGACGAAGGCATCCGCTTTTCCCTCCCGGATCAGCCGCTGGCCCACCACGATGGAGGAGGCCTTTTTCCGCCTTATGGACTGGACCGGCGGATCTCCCGTCTCGATCACTTCCGACGCGGGCACGATATGGACCCGTTCCGCGGGGAACTGCTGTTTCTCCAGCATGGGTTCAAGCACTTCCGGCTTCCCCACCAGATAAACCTCCGCCCGGCTGTTGTCGCGGGCTGCCCACAGGGCACCTTTTACAATCTCTTCCGGGGCGTTGTCGCCGCCCATCGCGTCTACCGCGATCCTGGTCAAATCACTCATGTTGCTGCCTCCGCATGGTTCTCACCCCGGGAAAATGTCTGCTGCCGGCACGCCTGACGGGCCGGTGCTGTCCGTTTCCTCCCGGTTCGGAACAGTTACGATACTATACAAACAGAACACCTGTCAGCGTCAGGACGAACATCCCGGCACAGATCAGCAGGTAGATGCCGAAGCCCGGGTTGAAATACGCGATCCCGGCCCACCGGTGGTGCGGAAGCTCCACCCAGCCCCTCAGCAGACGGATTCTCTTCCGGTTCCGGATCAGGGCGACGAACCCGGCCGCCGCCAGGATCAGCTCCGCCAGCAGAATCAGAATCGTCGTCAGCGGGAACACGGCTCCGTTCACCGAGACATTGATCTCCGGCAGGTAGGTCGGCAGCACGCCGAACAGAAGGTTGATCAGCATGTGCAGGAAGATCGTATAGCGGATTTTCCCGGTCCGGACATAGAGATAGCCGAACACCAGCCCTACGCCGAAGGTGTAGAAGAACTGATCGAAGTTCCCGTGGGACAGGCCGAAAATCAGTGCGGAGAACAGGATGGCGCACCGGTCCCCCAGACGGTTCAGGCGGTCAATCATCATTCTCCGGAAGATCCATTCCTCCGTCAGAGGCGCCAGGATCACTGCCGTCACCACGGCGAACAGCAGGGATGTCTCCGGGAATATGCTCTCATACAGGTTCCCCGGCTTCGCCCCGAGCAGATTTCCCAGTCCGGTGTTCACCACAAAGCCGGCCAGTTTTCCCACAAACAGGAAAAAGCAGCAGACCAGGAAGCTGAGTCCGAGGTCCCGGATATGCAGGGAATACTTCTCCATCGGATCCCTGGGAACCAGGGAAATCATCACAGCGCAAAGAGGCGTTGCGAACAGATACTGCGCCATCGCAGACAGCCAGCTGGCCGCTTCCGGGTCTTCAAAAAAGGACGGAACTCTCCAGTGTACCAGAGTATACATGACATAGCTGGCCATGAAGGTGATCAAAAGCAGCAGTACCAGGCTGAAGCACATCGTCGAGATGCGTTTGCGTTCATAAGAACGATTCAGCGGTTCCATCTTTCCTCCTCCAATCTATGCATAGTTGGAGTTATTATAAACGCGTTCCTCTCTTTTTTCAATAGATTTTGCATGGTTTAGCATTTCCCTTGTTATCCGGCGGCTTCCGTGGTATACTCTCTGTTCAGGAAAATGCGGATCAACCCGTGTTTTCCCCGTCCGGGCAGGTTTGCGATTCTGCCGGACACGAAAGGATCTGTATATGTTTCTGAAAAAGAAATCCGGACCGGACAGGGACACCGGATCGGGATTTTCCCGGAAAAAGGCCCTGTATTCTGTTCTGATCCTGCTCCTCTCGCCCATTGCCGCCTTTCAGTGTGTCGAATGGTTCACACACAATCCCTGGACCATCATGACCTTCAAGGTCTTTCTGTGGAATGTTCTCTTCTATGAGATGGTCTACCTGCTCCTCTTCTTCCTGACCGGCAGCATACGCATCGCCTGTCTGACCGGAAGCTTCCTGTTTCTGGTCATCGGACTCGGCAACTACTTCGTCGTAGAGTTCCGGTCCGCGCCGATTGTCCCCTGGGATATCTATTCCGTCCGCACGGCAGCAAGCGTCGCGGAGAACTACGACTATACGCTGTCGCTGCAGGCCGGGATCTGCCTCGGCATCTTTGTCCTGCTTCTCGTTCTGGCCTTCTTCGCCCGTTGGAAGCCGCAGAGATTCCGCTGGCCGCTCCGGCTGGGCCTTTCGGCGCTGACCTGCGTCCTCATGGCCGGGTACACCGTGAGACTTCACGACACCGCCTTCATCAAATCCATGAAGCTGGACAATACGCTGTTTACGCCTTACTACATGTCCCGGAAAAACGGATTTACCACGGCGTTTCTGATGGATCTGAAATACCTGAAGGTCAGCGAGCCGGAGGGCTACCGCGCGGAGGAGGAGGAAGAGATCCTCTCCCGGTACACGGCTGAGGAGGCCGGATCCCGCCCGAATATCATCGTGATCATGAATGAAGCCTTCTCCGATCCCGCCATTCTCGGCGATTTCGCCGTCAACGAAGATTACATGCCCTATGTGCACCAGCTCCAGCAGGACACGGCGCACGTGATCAGCGGCATGCTGAATGTATCGGTCAAGGGCGGAAATACCGCCAATACCGAGTACGAGTTCCTGACCGGCGCTTCGATGCGGTTCCTGCCGGCCGGCAGCGTCCCCTATCAGCAGTATATCTTCGGTCCCAAGCCCAATCTGGTGAGCTGGCTCGAGTCCCTCGGCTATCAGACGGCGGCGATCCACCCCTACAATTCCACCGGGTGGAACCGGGACAAGGTGTATGAGTATTTCGGCTTCGACCAGCTGATCTTCAACAGCGGCTTCAAGGGTGCGACCCGGATCCGCAAATACATCGATGACGCCAGCTGCTTCGACAAGATCATCGATCTGTACGAGAACAAGACCGCTCCGATGTTCACCTTTGCCGTCACCATGCAGAACCACAGCGGCTATTTCGAAGATTTTGACAATTTCGACGTAAACATCCACGCCACGGACTGCGATTCCCGGATTCTGGACCGCTACCTCTCGCTGATGAAGCTCTCGGACACCGCCTTCGAGGACCTGACCGACTACTTCATGGACGAAGAGGAGGAAGTGATCATCGTCTTCTTCGGCGATCATCAGCCGAACGACGTGGTGGTGGAACCGGTCTGGAAGCTGCAGGGGAAGAAGGGCTCCGCTCTGACGGATGAAGAGAATGACCTGCGCTACCAGGTGCCCTATGTCATCTGGTCCAACCGGGGACTGAAAGGCTCAGGCGGCAGCGAAACCAGCGTCAACTACCTCGCCGGAGAGGTTCTGGCCGCGGCCGGCCTGCCCCTCTCCCCGTACCTGCAGTACCAGGCGGAGCTGAAGGATCAGCTGCCGGTGCTCTCCACCCAGAGGCTGACCGGCTCCGGCGGAGCCGAACTGACCGAAGACGAGGAGTCCGCCTCCGGGGATGTGCTGGCCTACCGCAAAATGCAGTACTACCGCATGTTCGATGCGAAATAAAATCCGGCTGAAAAAACGAGGAGGTGTGATTTCTTCACATCTCCTCGTTTTTTCAGCCGGTTCCGTATGTGATGGTCAGTGTCGATGCCATGTAGTAGTCGGTATGCAGCAGGATCCGTTCGGTCTCTACGCCGTCGACGTACACGACTTTTGTCAGGGTTGCCGTCACGGCCGGACGCTGTGTGCCGGTCGTCTGGGAGGTTCCCTTCTTCAGATCATCGGAATACTTGACTTTTTTCTCTTTGACGTACTCCTCACTCACCGTCTTCGCGACGAATTCGATCTTCCGGTTCTCCGGCCGGGTCTCCACGCCGTAGATCGCGTAGGTCAGGTAGTCGCCGTCCGCCCGTCCGTAGATATAGATCGGGTCGTTCAGATTGTTGGTAAAGATCAGGTCCTTGGAGTTGTCCGCGATGGCCGCGTCCGTCCCCCAGTCCACGTAGGACACCACCATGGAGTGGTTGTGCCGCTCGTTGATCTCAAGCTCCGCGCGGATCAGTGCGTTGTACAGGGTCGTGGACACCTGGCAGATGCCGCCGCCCAGAGCCTGTTCCGACTCGCCGCTGGAGTACTGGGCCGCCATCTGGTAGCCGTTCTCCTCGGTGCGGGGGTGGATCGCCGTGCTGACCGAGAGGCTCTCGCCCGGCAGCAGTACTCTTCCGTTCAGGAATTCCGTCGCCACGCGGATATTCTCCTTCCGCCCCGGCTTGCTGCTGCTGTAATCCGTCGTAAAGCTTCCCAGCTTGTCCTTGATCACCATCAGGTCTCCGGAGGTCACCTTCGGCGTATCCGTGCGCGTAATGACGGTGACGCCCATCTCCTGTCCCAGGTGATCCGAGAGCTGGTCGATGATCAGCTCCATCGTCTGGTCTTCATCGGTCACCACGCCGTTGCTGCCTTCTCCGGTCACGGCGAAGCTGCCGTCGGACTGCAGCGCGATCGTGGCGTTCTGCGCAGGATTGTCGTGGCTGGATACCCGGCGGGCCAGGGAATCCCGGACCTTTTCCATATTGAAGCTGTACGGAACCTCCAGATAGAGCATCCCTTTCTTCAGGTCGGTCTGATCTTTGTAGAGCTGCAGCAGGCCGCCGCTCTTTCCCGCCTCCAGTGCCTGACGCACGGCGGCGAGAGAATCCCAGGTCATCCCCCAGTCTCCCACGCGCACGTGCTCCTCCTGCCCGTCCATGCAGGTGATGGTAAACTCGGAATCCGCGATCGCCTGGAAATGCTCATCCAGGGCTTCGACTGCTTCCACGCTTGTCATGCCGCCCAGAGAGATCCCGTTGACATAGACGCCGTCCAGGATCGTCCTCCCGTGGAAGTCCGCCTGTCCGGTCACCGGAACCAGCAGCACCGACAGCAGGAACAGCAGGCGAAGAAAATAGGAAATCGTCTTTCTACTCATGCTTTCTGCTTCCTTGATAATACCCCATAGTTCGGATTATTATATCACAAATCCCGATGATTGCAAGGAAAATGTTCCTGTTCGCATAAGAGCTCCGCGGATCAGTCCGCGGAGCTCTCCTTCCGGTGGGACGGTGAACCGCAGCCGGAGAATTCCTGTCACCTGAGTCCCAGCTCCTTCAGCACCTCCTCTACGGTGCTGACCGGACGGATCACGAGCCGGCTCTTCACCTCGTCCGCCACGTCTCTCAGGTCGTCCTCGTTGTCCGCCGGGATCAGGACCGTCTTCACGCCGGCCCGCTCCGCGGCCATCAGCTTCTCCGGCAGTCCGCCGATCGGATTGACCGTCCCCTGCAGAGACACCTCGCCGGTCATGGCCACGGCCGGCGGAACCGGGATTCCGGTGACCAGGGAGGCCAGGGCGGTCGTCAGCGTGATGCCGGCCGACGGGCCGTCCTTCGGCGTGGCGCCGTCCGGCACATGGATGTGCAGGTCGTTCTCCTCGAATTTCTCCGCCTGTTCC
>ODAI012129486.1_pt1 | contig 10041 bp, 9 predicted proteins | sample 1539321 | NCBI WGS metagenome assembly ODAI01 (sample SAMN02144231, study PRJEB22623) | gut metagenome | biome: sheep rumen | host: Ovis aries | place: New Zealand | reverse complement strand
GCGGCAAGTTCGGCACCTTCTGGCGCATCGTGTTCCCGCTGATGATGCCCATCAACGTGACCCAGGGCGTGCTGAACACGCTGTACGTGTGGAACGACTATTCCACCGCCGTGGTGCTGCTGCGCGATGACAGCAGCCGCACCCTGCCCCTGGCCCAGATCATCTACTTCGGCGAAAACATGAGCGAGCTGAACCTGGCCTTCGCCTTCTTCATGCTGGCCATGCTGCCCGTGCTGGTCCTGTACCTGTGCACCCAGCGGTTCATCGTGTCCGGGATCATGTCGGGAGCGGTGAAAGGATGATAAGGGAGTGAGGAAGTAGGAGTGAGGAGTGAGGAGTTCAGGTGCAATCTCCTCGGCTTCGCCTCAGAGATTCTTGGATCTTTGCGTCACTTGGCGTGACGGATGAAGGCCTATGAAACGCCGTAAGGCGTTTCCTCCGCCACTCCTCACTCATCACTCCTCACTCATCACTCCTCACTCATCACTCCTCACTCATCACTCCTCATTCATCACTTATTTCAGGTTTCACTCCTCTCATGGTATTATTTTCTCTTTCTACAAAGATTTTCATCAGCAGATTGTCAACAGTCTGCTTTTTTGATATAATAGGATCGCTCAAGAATGAATAGACGGAGTGAATGGACATGCCTTTGAAGGTTGTTATTGTGGAAGACAATCCGCTGACGGTCCGGTCCCTGGCTGAAACCATCGACTGGGACGCGCTGGACTGCGAGATCGTCGGAACAGCGGGCGACGGGGAAACGGGACAGCGGCTGATCCTGGACAGGATGCCGGATATCCTGCTGACGGACCTCCGGATGCCCCTGTGGAGCGGCCTGGACATGCGGGAGCCCCTCCGCGAGCGGATCCCGGACTGCAAGGTGATCATCATCACCGGCTACGACCATTTCCAGTACGCCAGCCGCGCCATCAAGCTGGCGGTATTCGATTACCTGCTGAAGCCCATCCGCAACGAGGAGGTCGTCGCCTCCGTGCGCCGCGCCGCGGACGAGATCCGCCGCCGCCAGGAGGCCCGGCGGAGCCTGGAGGAGGCCGACGCCGCGCACCGGCGCGCGCAGCTGGTGTCCCTGCTCACCAATCCCTCCCAGCGCGGCCAGGGCGTCCGCGCGGCGTTCGACGCGCTCGGCCTGCATTTCGCGGAATACTACATCATGACCATCCGCCTGAGCGGAAACGACGGGATCAGCCAGAGCGCCCTCAACCACCTGGACCAGCTGATCGCCTCGCGCAGGGTCAGCGCCGTCACCTTCCTTCTGTACGACACGATGGTCGCCTTCATCATGCGGAAGACGAACGACGACGGCTGGCGGCGCGAGTCCCTGGAGCTGGCGGAAGCCATATCCGCCGGCATGGCCGAGCCGGTGGAGATCGGCGTCAGCCGGCGCAACACCTCCCTGCACGCCATCCGCACGGTATATCAGCAGGCCCGCCAGGCCATGTGGGAGGCGGCCCTGACCCGGGACGAGAACAGCGTGGTCTTCTTTGAGGAGGGGGACCACCGCGAGCACGCCAGCCCCCGGATCGCGGAGTTCAACCGCCGCGTATCCGCGCTGATCGAAAAGGCGGAGCTGACCGACGAAAGCGCCCGGAGCGCCGCGCGGGAGCTGGTGGAGCTGAGCGGCAAGCAGTACAGCCAGCTGCGGGCGCTGATCGCCATGTATTCGCTGGAGCTCAGGCGCAAGTTCGGCGCGTCCTCCAACCTGCAGACGGACGCGGCCATGTACGAAAGCTGGTTCGTCACCAGCCCGGAGGAGGCCGAGGCCTGCCTGCTCAAGATGTGCGCCCTGCTGCGCAGCGGCGCGGAGGAGGACCGCTATTCGCTGATCACGCGTAATACGATCCAGTACATCAACCTGCACGCCGCCGAAGCCCTGCACCTGAACGACGTGGCGGAGCACATGAACGTCAGCGCGAATTACCTGTCCGCCCTGATCCGCAAGGAGACCGGCATCACCTTCCACGACCATGTGCTGAAGGCCAAAATGGCCGTGGCCCGGACCATGCTGGCCGACCCGCGCATCCTGGTGGAGGAGGTCGCCCGGGCGGTGGGCTACAGCAACTATATCTCCTTCTATAACGCCTTCAAGCGCACGGAAAACATGACGCCCAGCGACTACCGCAACAGGAAGGTGAAGCTGTGAAGCGCCTCAGAGACCTGAGTTTCCGGCTCAAGCTGCTGCTGGCCTTCGGCATCAGCATCGTCATCGTGGTGGGCATCACCCCCCTGGTCCTGTCCCTGCGCAGCTACCGCTACCTGGCGGAAACCCTGGACGCCCAGCTGGACCTGATCACCGAGCAGGCGCTGATGAACTTCGACACCGAGACCTCCGCCATATCCAGCCGGCTGCTGAACCAGCTGAACGTGACCGAGGTGCCCGAACAGCTGTACCGCCTGGAGGAGGGCCAGACCCCGCTGACCCTGGAGTACAGCCGCGCCCTGTCCGGGTCCCTGAGCCGCATGATCACCGCCAGCACCGGCTATGACAGCGTCTACGTCCGTATCCCGGACGGAACGTCCTTTTCCAATCCCTTCGCCAGCCCCGGTCTGCTGGCCGAGGAGGCGGGGCTGATGGACCGCTACGGGGTCAAGACCTACGGACTTCCCGTGTGGCTGCGCTCCGAAAGCGGCGGCGTTTACCTGCTCAGGGATATCTACCATCTCCAGCCCTTCCGCTTCATGGGCAAGGTGCTGGCCCATATCAGCCATCCCAGCGTCATCAGCCTGGGAGAGGCGCCGAATATGCGGGAATGCGCGGTCGCCTTTTTCAGGGACGGGGCGCTGATCTGCCTGACAGGCAGCGCGGGCCCGGATACGGAGGCCGCCGCCCTGAGCGCCGTATCCGGAGGAGCCGTACCGCCCACGCTCGTATCGCAGAAGCGGCGCGGCGGCTGGACCGCCGTGGCGCTGCTGCCGGACAGCGTGCTCAGCCCCCTGTACGGCAGCGTGTTGCGCACAGGCTTCCTGGTGGCGCTGGGCGGCATCCTGATCGGCGCGGCCGCCATCTTTCTCGCCACCCACAGCATGACGCGCCAGATCGGCACGCTTTCGCAGACGGTGGACGAGGCTGCCGCCGGAGACATGACCGTCCGCGCGCCGGTGGTCAGCCAGGACGAGATCGGCCGTCTGGCCGCGCACTTCAACACGATGGTGGAGAGCAACCAGCGCCTCATGGACCGCCTGGTCCAGGAGGAAAAGCAGAAGAACCGCGCGGCCTACGACGCGCTGGAGTACAAATACCGCTCGCTGCAGTCGCAGATCAACCCGCACTTCATCTATAACGCCCTCGAAGTGGTCAACGCCATGGCCAAGCTGGACGGCAATCCGGAGATCAGCGAGGTCGTGAGCCACATCTCCTCCTTCTTCCGGCAGAACACCCGGAACATGGAAAAGCGCTTCATCACCGTGCGGCGCGAATTCGACAGCCTGCAGGAATACGCCTACATCTTCCGCCACATCTACGGCAACGCGCTGGAAACGCCCTTCACCTGCGCCACGGACGCCGCGCAGGCCATGATCCCCACCATGATCCTCCAGCCCGTGCTGGAGAACGCGCTGGTGCACGGCATCCGCTCAGAGCGGGCGATCGTGTCCATCACCGCGGAAGTCCCGGAGCCCGGCCGCCTCGCCATCCGCGTACAGGACAACGGCGCCGGCATGAGCCGCGGGCTGATCTCGCGCATCCTGTCCGGCAGCGACCCCATCGCCGAGCACGAGGAAAAAAAGAGCGCAGGCGTGGGCCTGCGCAATGTACGGGACCGCCTGCGGCTGATCTACGGCGACCGGGCTTCCCTGTCGATCGAGAGCGAAGAGGGGCACGGCACCGCGGTCATCATCGCCCTGCCCCTTTCCTACGAGGAAGAAAACCTTACGGAGCCGGATTGACGGGTCCGGGATTCCTGGCCCAGTCCGGCCAGCCCGGCCTGCTGCCCGCGGCCGCCCAGCGCGCCGCGTTCAGCAGCACACGCCGCACCTCCGGCTGGTAATAGACCGGGTAGGTCTCGTGCCCGGAGGAGAAATAGAAGACCCTGCCCTGGCCCCGGTACCAGCAGCAGCCGCTGCGCAGCACCTCGCCGCCCTGGGCGGTGGTCAGGAACACCAGCTCGTCCGGCTGGGGGATCTCAAAATACTCGCCGTAGGTCTCGTCCTGCGGGATCACAAAGTATTCCCTGTCCAGCCCCCGTGCGATGGGATGCCCCGGCATCACCGTCCAGACGCGCTGCCATTCGTCGTTCTCGCGCCAGCGCAGGCATTGGGTGCGCGTCCCCATCAGGCGGGCAAAGATTTTGCTGGCGTGGGAGGAGTGCAGCAGCACCAGTCCCATGCCGGACAGCACGCGCCTCTGCAGCGCGTCCACCCGGTCGTCCGCGACCTCGCGCCAGTGCTTATGCCCGAAGTACACCAGCACGTCCGCCCACTCGAGGTCGGCGTCCGCCAGGCCCTGGTCCGGGTCCTGCATGACGCCGGTGCGCACGGCCATGTCCGGCTCCGCGCCGTACAGCTCCGCCAGCGCGCCGTGGATGCCCTTGGGATACAGCCGGCGCTCCGCCTCCACCGCCTCCGGCAGGGGCCGGTTCTCGTACCACACGAATACGTTCACAGCTTTTCCACCTCCACCCAGCGCCGCTCTTCAGAGGACCGCACGCAGGCCTCCACGAAGGCCAGGCGGTAAAACCCGCCCCGGAAGGTCGCGTAGCCGCCGTTCCCCTTGCCGTCCAGCGCGTCGTAGTACGCCTGGATCGCGTTTCGCAGGGCGTCCGGCCAGCCCATCACGTGCCCCATCGGCGCGGTGATAAAGGGCCCGGTCTCCGGCTGGCAGTCCAGAGGAGACATATAGCGCGCCTCCATGCCCGTGCTGCCCTTGTGCCCGACCAGCAGCCGGTCCGGCTGCTCCTGCTGCCATTCCAGGCTGTATTCCGAGCCCCAGACCGCCACGCGCAGGTCGTTCTTGTGTCCGTTGGCGGCCTTGCTGACCGTCACCTGGCCGGGCGTGCCGTCCGCGAACCGGACCAGGATGAAGCCCGTGTCCTCCGTATCCATGGCGTGGAGCCCGCCCGATACGTCCCGGCGGACCGGGTAGTGGACGCGCAGGTCCGCCATGACCTCCGCGATAGGCTGGCCGAGCACGCAGACCGCCGTGTCCGCCCAGTGCGTGCCGATATCGCTGATAGCGCGCGCGATCCCGGTGTTCTCCATACGGCTGGACCAGTCGTCCTCCCGGGAGGCGGACTCCTGCAGATAGCACCCCGTGACGGCCAGGATGCGCCCCGGCAGCCCCCGCGCCACCTGCGCGCGCATCTCCCGCACGGCGGCGTTCATGCGGTACTGGTGGTTGAGTCCCACGGGAATGCCCTTTTCCTCCGCCAGCAGCGCGATCTCCCGCGCGCCGGCGGACGTCAGGGAGAGCGGCTTCTCGCAGTACACCTTCTTTCCAGCCAGCAGCGCCGCGCGGTTCACCTCGTCGTGCAGCCCCACGGGCAGGCAGTTGTGGATGACCTCGATCTCCGGATCGGCGACCGCCCGGCGCCAGTCCCGGCAGGTCCGCACGCCGTACCTCTCCCCCAGCGCCGCCAGCCGGTCTGCCTCCAGCCCGCAGACCAGGGCCAGCTCCGCCTGCGGCACCCGCATGAGCGCGTCCATATGGAGCGGGCCGATAAAGCCCGCGCCGAGGACCGCCACCTTTCTTTTTTTCATATCCAACGCTCCTTTGTCTGATCACGGAAGACAACGACCGATAGGTTGATTGTACGCCGGTCCGGACAGAAAGGCAATATATCTTTTTTACGAATACATTACAGGAGGATGGAGATCATGGCCAAGCTATCCGAAATCCCGCTGGAGCGGCTGCTCAGCCTGTCGTGGGAGGAAAAATGGGAAATCTGCTGCGGAGGCGTCCGGGACGAGGGCGAGAGCGCCGAGGTGGCGCTGCTGCTGGGCAGCCTGCCGGAGCGCGCCGTGGAGCGCGCTTTAGCCGCGGCGAAGCTGTACCACGCGGGCCGCGCGGGCCTGATCATCCCCACCGGCGGCCCGCTGTGGGAATACGAGGGCAGGCACCTGACCGAAGCCCAGATCATGCAGCGCGTGCTTTTGACCGAAGGCGTGCCGCCCTCCGCGATCGTCCCCGAGGACGAGGCCCGCACGACCGAGGAAAACATGATCTACGGCGCGCTGCAGATGTACCGGACCTTCCAGCGCATTCCGGACAGCGTGATCATCGTCACCTCTGTGACCCACATGAAGCGCAGCATCGCGCTGGCCCGCGCCCTGCTGCCGCGCAAGATCCGCGTTTCGATGTATCCCGCCTATCCGCTGACCGATCACGAGACCTGGATGCGGCAGGAGGAAAACCAGAAGCACCTGGACAGCAGCCTGCGTTTCCATAAAGCGCTGGTGGACCGGGGAGATGTGGAGGATATTACAATAACGGCGCGATCCACGCCGTCCACATCCAGCTGATCGGCCAGACCAGGAGCATGGCGGGGATCATATCCGCGATGGGAAAATCCCTGATCTTCGCGATGCGCAGGCCCGTAGCCAGCAGGATCAGCCCGCCCACGGCCTTGAAATCGTTGATCATGGACGGCGTGGTCAGCGGATAGATGACCTTCGCCAGCAGGAACAGGAGGAGAAAGATCACGAACTGCGGAACGGCGATGGCGGAAACGACCATGCCGAGCGAGCAGGCGAAGATCATGGCCGTGAACAGGTCCAGGATCGATTTGGCCAGCAGGATGCTGTGATCCCCGTTCATGCCGGACACGATAGAGCCGAAAACGCCCGTGCCGCTGGCGCAGAAGAGCACGATGCCGGTGACCAGCAGCGCGGTATCCTGGTTTCCCTCCTTCCGGGGGAAGAGGGCCGCCATCCTCTCGCCGCCCTTCGAGATGCGGTCGCCCAGGCGCAGAACGGTGCCGAGGATCGTGCCCAGGATCAGCGACAGGATAACCGCCGGCAGGTTGGCCATCAGCACGGTGGAGCTGATGCCGATGCCCAGGGCGCAGACGCCGAACACCAGGTTCAGTTTTTCCTTGAATCCCGCAGACAGGCGGCTGCCGAAGACCGCTCCGGCCACGCTGCCCAGGGCGATCGCGATCGTATTGCAGATGACTCCGATAGGCATAAGTTTTCCCTCCTGACATCAGTTTCAGCCCAGTATACCATAGAGGAGCCCGAAGCACAAAGCAAAAAAGCGGGACTGCCGCACATCGTGCACAGCCCCGTCGTCCTGTTTGCTTACAGTGCCGCGGCGCGGATCGCGTCGATCACGTCCTGCTGGGAGGCCAGCCAGTCCTCGCCGGCCATGCGGATGGTAAAGCCGTGGGTGCCCTTCGGATAGGCGTGGAAGGTCACCTTCACGCCCTGGTCCGCCATGCGCATGCCCAGGCGGTTGTTGATCTCGTAGAAGGGGCACAGCTTCGGCGCGACAAACAGGGTCTCGGGCATACCGGCCAGCTGCTCATCGGACGCGTAGACCGGCGAGAGCATGGGGGTTTTCAGCTTAGCGAGATCCCCGTCCGAATACAGGTGCGAGAAGGCCGCGCTGCGCTCCTGCGCGGGGTCCTCGACGGACTGGTACAGGTCGTTGGCGGCGTATTCCTGCACCAGCAGGCAGATCTTCAGGGCCTTTTCGCGCTGGTTGCGCAGCGCCACGGTGAAGGCCAGGTTTCCGCCGGCGCTGGAGCCGCCGATGGAAAAGCGGTTCTCGTCGCAGCCCCACTCACCGCAGTGGGCATAGGCCCACTTGGCGGCTTCCCAGCTCTGGTCCACCGCCATGGGATAGACGGCATCCGGGCAGACCGCGTAATCCACGTCCACCACCACACAGCCGCAGGCGGCGGCCAGGTGGGCGCAGTACATATCATCGTCCTCGTTCTGCGGGAAGATAAATCCGCCGCCGTGATAGTTGACGTGCAGCGGCATGTGGTCGCCGCGCTTTTTGGGCATCGTCACGATCACGCGCAGGGGCGCCAGCCCCGGAAAGCTGAGGGTATGCTCGGTACGGACGCACTGCTCCTGATAGGCTTTATAGCTGTCCGGGATGACACGCTGCTTCAGCGCGACCTCGCGGTGCCCGCCGGTGCGCGCGATGACGGCCATCAGGTCGTCCTTCTGTTTCTGTGTCAGGCTCATTTATGCTCCTTTCCGCAATTGACGCTCAAAGAACTCCACGATCAGTTTCCGGACGAACCGTCAGTAAAACCGCCTGATCTCGCCCTGTATGCCGTATTTCTGCCGGAAAGCATCCAGGTCCGCGTCGGTCTTGATGAGAGTGATTTCCTCAAAACGTCCGGTGTGCCGGTCACAGAATCCCGCCACCTGTTCGCCCGTGCAGATACTGCAGCGGATCGCAGGTTCCAGGCGCATGTGGTCGTATGTGAGTGGCTCAGTCACCTTCTTATGAAACAGCTCCGTGATCCTCATGCCATTCTCCTGCATTTCAAACAGTTTGTGTCCCGCAGTTCATACAAGTCAAGTATATCACAGAATAAACTGGAAGGAAAGCCGCTTATAAGGCTGCCACCCGTATCTTTTACACATTTAACCGTTCCGCCCGGTTGATTTTTCCGGCTCCATCCGTTATCATAGCGCTGACGCCGAGGCATTTCTTCGGCCGTGAAAGAGGGGATCCTGATGAATAACGTATACGACTACCTGCGGTGGCGGGGCGACCTGAGCCTGGCGGAACGGCCCTTCAACGAGGTGGATAACCTGCTGCTCTCGCTGCTGAGTTATATTGACCTGAAAGGCATCGTGCCCGCGCCCGGGGAGGGCAGTGTTTCCCTGGCCGAGGCGGCGGAGCGGTATTTTGCCGAGCGCGGCGCGCCGGCGGAAACGGAGGGCCACAACGCGGACACCGCCGTGGAATGGCCCTGGATGTTCCACCTGATGAGCCAGACCGCGCGCTTTGGGGGCATGAGGCTGAGCTGCATGGCGGATATCCTGGACGCCAGCGCGGACAAGCAGTTCTCCGCCCTCACCATCGAGCACGAGCCCGGCCAGCTGTACGTGGCCTTCCGCGGCACCAGCGACGACCTGGCCGGCTGGAAGGAGGACTTCCTGCTGGCCTGTGAGCCCGAGATCCCCTCCCATGAGGAGGCGCTGAGGTACCTGGCCGCCGTCGCGGCGCTTTACCCCGAGCACACCCTGATGGTCGGCGGCCATTCCAAGGGCGGCAACCTGGCGGTTTACGCGGCGGTCATGGCCGATGACGCGGTCAAGGCCCGGATCCGGACCATCTGGAACAACGACGGTCCCGGTTTCCAGGACGCATTCGTCCATTCCGGGCCGTACATGGCCATGGAAGGGAGGATCTGCAAGATCGTGCCACGTTCCTCGCTGGTGGGCCTGCTGCTCTCGCAGCGCAAGCCGGACCTGATCGTGGACAGCTTCCAGACCGGCATGCTGCAGCACGACGGCATCAGCTGGGAGGTCAGCAGGGACCGCTTCACGCACCTGCCGGAGCTGTCCCCGGAAAGCCTGCGGGTCCAGGCGCAGATCCACGACTGGCTCGACCATCTCGACATCGCCACGCGCCGCCGCTTCGTCGACGCGCTGTTTGACACCCTCTCCGCCTCCGGCGCGGAAACCGTGTCCGATATCATGAGCGGCGCGCTCAAGGCGCTGAGCGCCTCCGGGAACGCGCTGAAGGCCATGGACAAGGACATGCGGGATCGGGTGGTGGACTTCATCCGCCTGCTGATCCAGATATGGAGCGAGATGGAAAGTGAAAGCCGGCGCGAGCAGACGCAAAAGGCCCTGGGCGCGTTTACCCAGAGCCTGCAGTACTTCCAGAAAAACCTGGTGATGCCCGGCCTGCAGAAGCTGCAGCAGAACGCCGGGACCCGGCGCGGTCTCCTGCTCAAAAAGGCCGGAAAAGCCGGCGATGTTGAGCCGGACGCCGTAACGGATGCCCCTGACGGGCAGAAAGCATAAATAAAGGGGCTGTTGCACATGTACACAGCCCTCATCCGCTTCGCATTCGCTCAGCACCTTCCCCCGAGATCGGGGGAAGGCTTTTGG
>ODAI010795327.1_pt1 | contig 10041 bp, 7 predicted proteins | sample 1539321 | NCBI WGS metagenome assembly ODAI01 (sample SAMN02144231, study PRJEB22623) | gut metagenome | biome: sheep rumen | host: Ovis aries | place: New Zealand | reverse complement strand
CCCTTCACCTATGCGGCACTGAGCGCAGAAGAAGCCACCGCACCCGGACAACCGGCAGCGAAAGAGCTGGCAGAAACCATCTACGGAAGCTTCAAGCCATACAAACGCAGCGGCCTGCGCATGCCGGCGTCCAAAAGCTTCGCCCAGAGGGCCATACTGGCGGCAGTCCTCGCTGAAGGAACCACCTGCCTGTACGACTACAGCCCCTGCGAAGACAGCGAAGCCGCTCTGCAGGCGGCCCGTTCCCTTGGAGCCGACGTGCAGAAAGACGGCAGCACACTGACAATCAAAGGCATAGGCCCCATAAGACAAGACCTTGGCCTGCAACTGCTCAACGTAGGCGAGTCTGGACTCCTGGCCCGTCTCTCCATCCCCGTCCTCTCCGCAATCAACGGCATCCCGTTCGCCCTCGAAGGCTACGGCACCCTGACCCGCCGTCCCATGAACGAAGCCGCATCCATCATGGCGGCCTTCGGCGTACTTCTGAACAACCTCGACGAAAGCTCCAAGCGCGAGATCCACGTTCCCCTGACCGTCCGCGGACGCCTGATCCCAGGCAACGCAGAAGTCAGCGGATCCGGAGGCTCCCAGCTCATTTCGGGCCTGCTCATGGCCCTGCCGCTCTGCACCAAAGACAGCACGCTCCACGTGAGCGAACCCAAGAGCCTGCCGTACATGTACATCACCCTCGATGTGCTGGGGCACTTCGGCATAAGCACCCGGAGCGAAATGGAAGGAGATGCGCAAATGCTTGAAAATGAAGACTGGAGCGCTTGTACGGGCATAACGTTCAAGATAAAGGGCGGGCAGCACTACCGCGCCGCCGACCTTGCAATTGAAAGCGACTGGAGTGCTGCGGCGGCATTCCTTGCTGCCGGCGCCATGTTCGGAAGCGTCGAAATCGAAGGCCTCGACATGAAATCCATCCAGGCCGACATAGCGATAATCGACGTGCTCGTAGAAGCGGGAGCCATAGTGTCCCAGCTGGAGGGCGGAACAATATGCATACGGCGTGCACCTCTGGAGGCATTCAGCTTTGACCTCAACCATGCTCCTGACCTCTTCCCCGTGGTGGCCGTGCTGGCGGCCTTCTGCGCCGGCGAAAGCCGCATCGCAGGCCTGGGAAGACTTGCCGGCAAGGAATCCGACAGGGCCGCCGCTATACTTGAAATGCTGCAGCAAATGGGAGTGGAAGCCTTTGCCGAGGGCGATGTACTGGTGGTCCAGGGCGAGAGCCTCACCGGCAGGCTGCTGGGACACCGTCTGCTGCGCGGAGGGTCTTACTCCTCACGCCACGATCACCGTATGGCCATGGCCCTCGCCCTTGCCTCACTGGGCGCCGACAGCCCCATAGACATCGACGACACCGCCTGCGTGGCCAAGAGCTTCCCGGAGTTCTTCGAAGTCTTTCAGAACAAGTAGCGGTCCGACAGAACGTGCCCGTTGCCGTCCATGATGACTTCTGCATACGGGAGCACTGCGTCTGCACAGCTGCGCACCGCCACAAGGCCTGCGCCGCCGTTGACATTGCATGGATATACCATGGCGCCGCCTATCTGGTCCAGGGGATTCTCGAATCCGTCCCAGGTATCGCCGGAAAGCAAGAATGACGTCCAATAGTCCTCGGCGCACAGGGAGCATAGGCGCAAGCGCATCGACGTCTCGAGCACAAAGCGCTGTTTCTCGCTAACTTCATAATCATAAGAGCCATAGGGCTTGTACAGGTAAGAATATCTGTTACTGTCGCAACTGATATTCATTGTCTTGGCCGCTCCCACAAAGGCATGGTCGCTGAACACACGCCCTTGTTCTCCCTGGACCTGCGCCCCGGTCCTTTCCTGCAGAACGACTTCGCCGCTGTCTTGGTTATATATCAGGACGTCCTCGTAGAGTTTTACGACGAAATAATCCTCTTCGGGAGAATTGTCCGCCACTTGCAGGCATACTTGGTGAGATCCGTCGATCAAGGCTATACCGGCATGCCTGATTACAGGAGGGAGAGGAGCCACCGTTTTGGCGCTGACAGATGGCGCAAGCGGGGCCTCCGCCGTAATGCACACCGTATCGCCCGGGCGGATATGGGCACGGAGCGGCGCATCTCCGAGCGAGTCGGCCACCGCTTCATCTACCCGGACGCCGTTCACAAAACACACCACCACAGTCCCCTGCGCAGGCTCTACGCCAGTCCGGCAGCCGTAGCAGGCCGACACAGTATGCAAAGTATCAGCCGTGTAGAGTCTCGCATTAAGGCACAGTATCCTGTCGACACCTGTGGGCTCCGGCACTATCATCTGGCTGCACGAGACCACCGGCAGCAGCATAATCAGCAGAAAAATATATCGTCTCATCAGAAATTGCGTGTATATGATACAGTGGGCAGGAACATAAGTATGGAATTCCTCATAATAGCCGGAGTTCCGTCGGGATAGGAAGTGCTGTATCCCGGAACTCCGGGACTGCTGTAGCTATGCGTGGCCGTCAGATAATAAATCTCGCCGTTACGGCTGCCATAGAGATTATAGATACCGAAGCTCCAGACTCTGTCTCCCCGGTGCAGCGGCTTCCGGAAATTTACGCTCACATCGGCACGGTGCACAGGTGGAAGCCTCCAGCCTCCAGCCGCCGAAGCATACAGGACATCCCGGTATTCCTTATAATAATTCTGGGAAGGTTCGCTGAATATACGTACGTAGTGCGAAGGGACGGTCATGGGAGCTCCGGAAGCAAAAGTCCAGGCTGCCGTGAGATCGGTGTGCTCGTTGAAATTATATGTAAGGCACAGATTGATACGGTGCCTCCTGTCGGTAGAAGCCGGGAAGCGCTTGCCCCCGCCCACACTGCCGTCCGCGAATTGACGGTCCGCCCAGGAAAGGGTATAGCCAAGCCAGCCGGTGAGGCGGCCGGAGGTTTTGCGGGCCAGCAGCTCGGTGCCCCACGCCCGGCCCTGCCCGGAGGCCACGATGGAGGACCACATGGCATAGCTGGAGCCAAGCGTTGAGTAGCTGTTGCGGTATTCCGCGACTCCGTTCAGGCTCTTGTAATAAGCCTCCGCCGAGAAATCCCATCCTTCGATGCCCGAGTAGCGCAAACTGGCAGAAAGCTGATCGGAAGTCATAGGAGGCAAGGATGCAGAGATCGGTCTCCATTCATCTCCCGGCATAATCGAGAAAAGCGACGGAATACGGTGCATGCACTGAGACATGCGTGTGTAGCCGGCCTCGGCCAGCCAGGCCTCCGACGGCCTCCAGCGGACGCTGAACCTGGGTTCGGGGATGAACCAGGCCTTTCCGAAGGAGCAGAAAAGACTCAGGCGCAGTCCGGGATGAAGGGACAATCTGTCGCCAATCCCGATATTTCCCTCTCCCCATACCGCCGCTTCGTGGGAAACTGTAGTTTCCGGCCGCACAAGCCAGAACAGGCTATCGGTGACGCTCGCCCCATTTTCTGTCTCCGAAATATGGCGTGTACGCCCGCCGGGGTTGAAAAGATGCAAGGTGTAATGCGCCCCAAGATCAAAGTTATCTGTCTTGTAGCCGGCCGACAAATGCACATCGCGCAGCACGGAAGCCGCATTGGTGGCGGTGCTGACCGACTGTTTGTCTTCCTCCAGCTCCGTGTCCACGATACCTTTTCTCATGTCCCTTATTCCATAACGGGAGTATGCCAGTGCGACATTCAACGCCTTGGAATGAGTCCATCTGAGCGCCGCAAGAGTGTTGCCCCAGGCATAGAGATAGTGATTGTCGGTGTAGATATATTTGTCCAGCGGAGCGAAATTCCGGTCATACTCTCTTTGGAATTCAGCTCCCTTCCTGTCATCGCGGTACAAGTCCCATCCGTTATAAACCGTCAGCGACAGCTTGTCGGAAGGCGACAGGTCGCGGTCGAGGCGACCGCTGAGGTCGTAGAACCAAAGGTTGGAAGAAGAATCCAGACACAGCAAGACAGGCTCGGCAAGCATGGTGTGGAGAACTCTCCCGCTGAAGGAAAAGCGAGTAAGGCTGTCTATCGGGCCGTCAAGATGCAGCTTGCTTGCCAGCAGTCCCGCCGTCACGCTGCCCCTCAACGCGGTGCCGTTGCCTTCGGCGCTGGTCACGCTCACTACCGACGATGTACGGCCGCCGTAACAAGCCGGGAAGTTCCCCTTATAAAGGGTTACCCCACCCACCGATTCGGCCGGAAAAACCGAAAACAGCCCGAGCAAGTGGTCGGCATTGTACACTGGGACACCGTCCAGAAGGATAAGATTTTCGTCGGCATATCCGCCCCTGACGCTGATGCCGCTGAATCCCTCGGACGCTGCCTGCACGCCCGGAAGCATCTGGAGCGTCTTCAGCACATCCTTCTCTCCGAACAGGACAGGCGCCTGGAGCACAGCCAGACGGCTCAGCCCTATGCTCCCGGGAGCAGGCACGTCCATCATTTGTTCCTTCCAGTCTATCACTTTTGCCGAATCGAGCAGCTGCACTTCCGACAGAGAAGCCATCTGTTCGGGCGATATTTTCACTGCTGACGGCAAGCGCTTAAGCACCACCTGACGCTTATGTATATCGAAGTCCAGACCTGAGCCTTGCAACAGCCGGCGAAGATTGGTCCGGAAACCTCTGGAATCGAGGGCCTTTCCGCTGTAAGCCGAATCCAGGGGCAAGGTGGAATCGTACACGAAGTGCACTCCGTAGCGCTTTTCGAGCTGGTCCAGCCCTTCCCTGACTGTTTTTTGTGCAAAAGAGGGAAGCGAAATGGCCATGGCCAGCAATATAATCATCAACTTCTTCATTGCTCTCTCTCCTTTGATGATATGCAGCGCCACACGCTGGTCATGCGTCCCTCGATGTATTCACGGTCAGGCATCACAAGCACTTCCGTCATATAAGACAAAGTCAGACGACCCTCTGCAAATGTTATTTCCGGCTCTTCCAGGCGGCCACCCTGAATGTAAGAGTCCATAGTCTCGAACGACAGGGTGCCGTCTTTCTCTGCTTTGAACCGGAAAGAAACATATCCGTGCTGGGGATACGGACTATATCGCACGCTGCAGACTACCGGAATATAAAAATAACCGTTGCCATTGGAGATATCGTCACGATAAACATACACAGTGAATGAATGTTGTTCTGCCAGCTTCTTCTCAATCTCAGCGAGATTCACTTCCGGCCCGTCCCACATAAGAGTATCGACGGCATATTCGCCAACCAAAGCATCAATGGCGCGCTGCGCAGGCCATCCTATGGAAGGCTCCGGAAGTTTGCGGCCGCAAGACACGGCGACCGCCGCAAGCAGCGCCGTCATTATCAGATTCTTAACCCTCATCACTTCGTTCCTCCCGTTGCTCTGGTTATGGACACGCCAAGTGCGCTCTCGATCAGTCCTATTATTTCGTCAAGAGATTCTTCCGCCCCGAATTTAGCCGTCAAGAGCCTTCCGGGAGAGGTGGTGGACAGGTTCTCGCCAAAGTATGCCGACAGCTCCTTCAGAACTTCTGCCAGGGGTTCAGCCTCATATACGAAGGTCTTCGTCGCCCAGACCGAGGGATTCGGCGCTTGCGGGACTCGCACCACGGTGTCTGCCGAGGCCGACGCCGACTGCCCTGCCGTCAGAATTTCAGAAACATTGCCACAGCTCAGCCGGACGCGGCCACTTGTCACATCCACCCTGGAGCCGAGACTGTCCTGCAAGACCTGGAACTGGGTGCCGAGAACCTGCACTCGGGCTCCCGGGACATCCACGGTGAAAGGATGCGCTTCGTCGTGCGCGACTTCAAAATAAACCTTGCCCCTCATGCTGACGGCACGGGGATTCCGGTGCGCCCGAAGCTCGAGGGTGGAACCAGGAGCGAGCGTTACGCGGCTTCCGTCCTTGAGCGTAAAACTCTGAACTATATCAATTGACTTGTATTCCGTGACCGCTCCCTGCCAGCGGAAGAAAAGTACTGCCGCAACGGCGGCGAAGGCCAGCGACAATGCCGCAGGACGCCACCAGCGGGGCCACGCCTTGGCGTGGTCCGAGGCCATGGCACGGAACCGCCTGTAGGCGCGACGGGCGTCGAAACACCCCTCTTTGAAATGAGTTAAAACAAAATTTAGTCTGTCCATTATGACTCTAAGACGGAGTTTTGTTCGAATAGTACCATCGCAGAATCAAAAAAATGACAGAATAAACAGAAATTCTTTTGGTCCGGCACCGCGAAGGGCATTCAATGCCCGCGAAATATGGTTACGGACTGTATTCTCCGACAACCCGAGCTCGGAAGCGATCTCGCTGTAAGTCATATTGTCGCGCTTGGCCATAACAAGGCATCGGCGGCGCTGTTCGGGCAGAGCCTCCACAGCAGACCACAGGCGCGCTTCGCTTTCGCTGCGGGAAACTATTTCATCGAAAGAGAGTTCTTCGGCCAGATCTTCAGGGACGGAATCAAAAACACGGCGCGAGCGCAGGCGGTCTATGCTGCGGTTGCGGACAGCCGTGTAAAGCCATGGTTTCGGATTCTCCGGTTTGCTTTGCCATAACGAAAGGAAGCACTCCTGAACAACGTCCTCGGCGTCATCTGCATCTTCTAGATAGTGCAAGGCATAAAGACACAACGGCTTGAAATGCTGCCGGAACAAAGCTTCCATATCATAATCATGTCCTTTCACCGCTGCAAAGTTAAGGATTAATACCAAAACGGGCAAGGTCTCCGGCTTAAAAGAGACCCTGCCCGTCAGTTAGTCAGAAGAAAAGTCCTACAGCAGATGGAAACTGGCTGTAAGGCCGGCCATCACGATGCTCACCATGCTCATGAGCTTGATGAGGATGTTCAGCGAAGGGCCGCTGGTGTCCTTGAACGGGTCGCCCACGGTGTCGCCCACCACGGTGGCGTGGTGGCACTCGGAGTTCTTGCCGCCGAAGTGACCTTCTTCAACGAATTTCTTGGCATTGTCCCAGGCTCCGCCACTGTTGGACATGAACACGGCCAGCACGAAACCTGCGCCCAGGCCGCCGATGAGCAGACCCAGGACACCGGCCACGCCGAGCACCAGGCCCACCACGACGGGCACTATGATGGCAAGCAGCGAAGGACCGAGCATCTCATGCTGTGCAGCCTTGGTGGAAATCTCCACGCAGCGCTTGTAATCGGGAGTTCCCTCTCCGGTAAGTATGCCCTTGATCTCACGGAACTGACGGCGCACCTCCACTACCATCTTGGAAGCGGCACGGCCCACGGCGTTCATTGTGAGACCGCAGAACAGGAAGGCCATCATGGATCCGATGAATACACCGGCAAGCACTGTCGGATTCATCAGGGATACATTGTAGTTGTTGAGGATGTCTAGGATAGATGCCTCTGCGGCCTTCACCTGGCCGGCAACGCCAGAAACCATGGCGCCGGTGCGCTCCAGAGCTATCTTTATCTCTTCAATGTAGGATGCCAGCAGGGCCAGTGCGGTAAGGGCGGCGGAACCGATTGCAAATCCCTTTCCGGTAGCGGCAGTGGTGTTGCCAAGGGCGTCGAGGACGTCGGTGCGCTCACGCACTTCGGGCTCAAGCTCGCTCATCTGGGCATTGCCGCCTGCATTGTCGGCTATAGGGCCGTAGGCATCGGTGGCAAGGGTTATACCAAGCGTCGAAAGCATACCGACGGCAGCGATGGCCACGCCGTAAAGACCTTTGGAAAGGTTGGCGGCGGTCATCATGTTCTGCACGTCAAAGCCGATGGCGAAGAGATATGCAAGCACGATGGCGCAGACGATGGAAATAACGGGGACGGCCGTGGAGATCATGCCCAGGCCGACACCGTTGATGATAACGGTGGCAGGGCCGGTCTTCGATGCCTCTGCAAGCTTCTGCGTGGGCTTGTACGAATGCGAAGTGTAATATTCAGTAGCTTTGCCAATGACCACGCCTGCAATGAGTCCGGAAACCACGGAGCAGGAGAAGTGCCACCAGTCGCTGTTGCCGGTGCCGAACACGAGGGCCAGGATGCCGAAGGTAGCCACGCCGCTCAGGATGGCGGCCAGATTGGTACCGAAGCTCATGCTCTTGAGAAGCTGGGCCATGCCGGCGCCCTCCTTGGTGCGAACGGTGAAAATGCTGATCACGGAGAGCACTACGCCCACTGCTGCGATGAGCATAGGGGCGATGATTGCCTTGGTCTGCATTTCAGGTCCGGCCATATAGAATGCGGAAGCTCCGAGAGCCATTGTGGAAAGGATGGAGCCGCAATAGCTTTCGTAAAGGTCGGCGCCCATGCCTGCCACGTCACCCACGTTGTCGCCCACGTTGTCGGCAATGGTTGCGGGGTTGCGGGGATCATCTTCGGGAAGGTCGCTCTCCACTTTGCCCACGATGTCTGCTCCTACGTCGGCTGCCTTGGTGTAGATACCACCGCCCACACGGGCGAAGAGAGCCTGGGTAGAGGCACCCATACCGAAGGTCAGCATGGTGGTGGTGATGACCACGAGCTTCTGAGCCTCAGTGGCTTCGACTATGAATGCGTTGAGCAGGATATACCACAGGGCGATGTCCAGAAGTCCGAGTCCTACCACGGTGAGGCCCATCACGGCGCCGCTGCGGAAGGCCACCTTAAGGCCGGCGTTCAGGGAACGGCGGGCGGCGTTGGCGGTACGTCCCGATGCGAAAGTAGCAGTCTTCATGCCGATGAAACCGGCCAGACCGCTAAAGAAACCTCCGGTGAGGAAGGCGAAGGGGACCCAAGGATTCTGAACTTTAAACACGTATGCAAGTATGGCGAAGAACACTGCCATAATTGCAAACACAATGATGACTACCTTGTACTGCTGCTTAAGGTAAGCCATTGCGCCCTCACGTACATACTGGGCGATTTGTTTCATAGTTGGGGTTCCTTCGTCCTGCTTCTTCATCTGACGATAGAAGATGAATGCGAACAAAAGCGCCAGCAAAGAAGCGCACGGAACCGCATAGAATAGTGGATTCATATTTTCGGTTATTGGTTTAAAATGCTAAAATAAGCAAAAATAATATAGAAAGCAAAGCCCCGGCCTTTTTGACTGGTCGGGGCTTTGTTCTGGATTCTGCCTTATTCTGCCTTCTCCTCCTGTGCGGGGACCTCGGCTGCAGGGGCCTCAGCGGGAGCTTCGGCCTTCTTGGCGCGGCTGCGGCGGGTTGCCTTCTTCTCGGCCTTAGGTGCACTTGCAAGTGCTGCCTCGTTGAAGTCAACGAGCTCGATCAGAGCCATCTCGGCTGCATCTCCCTGACGGAAACCGGTGTGGAGCACGCGGGTGTATCCACCCGGACGGTCTGCCACCTTGGGAGCGACAGTGCGGAAAAGCTCAGCAACTGCGTTCTTGTCCTTGAGGTAGCTGAACACTACACGGCGGGAGTGAGTGGTATCCTCCTTGGATTTGGTGATAAGCGGCTCAACATAGCTCTTGAGGGCCTTTGCCTTGGCTACAGTGGTATTGATACGCTTGTGCATGATCAAGGAAGAAGCCATATTGGCGAGCATAGCCTTGCGATGACCGCTCTGACGTCCAAGATGATTGATAGCTTTATTGTGTCTCATCTCTACTGTTGTTCAATTTTTTTCTTAGGTTCGATATTATACTTGGTGACGTCCATTCCGAACTCGAGCTTCATCTTTTCGACGAGAAGTTCGATTTCGTGCAGGCTCTTGCGGCCGAAGTTGCGGAACTTCATGAGCTCAGGGCGGGTGTAGGACACGAGATCTGCGAAGGTCTCGATCTCAGCAGCCTTGAGGCAGTTGAAAGCACGCACCGAAAGGCCTACGTCGGCAAGTTTGGACATGAGCAGGTGCCTTGTGCGGAGTGACTCCTCATCGAGTTCGCCGGCGGTAGATTCCACTGCGTTCTCAAGAGACACCTTCTTGTCGTCTGTGAAAAGCCTGAAATGGTAAATCAATATGTTGGCAGCTTCCTCGAGTGCATTCTCGGGGCTGATGGAACCATCGGTTTCCACCTCGAGAGTGAGTTTCTCGTAGTCGGTCTTCTGCTCGACACGCCAGTTGTCCACGCTCCAGTTGACCTTGCGGATAGGAGTGTAGATGGCATCCACGGGAATGGT
>ODAI010396324.1_pt1 | contig 10041 bp, 5 predicted proteins | sample 1539321 | NCBI WGS metagenome assembly ODAI01 (sample SAMN02144231, study PRJEB22623) | gut metagenome | biome: sheep rumen | host: Ovis aries | place: New Zealand | reverse complement strand
TCGCAATGTGGTCGTCATCGATACGGAAACCACCGGTTTCTCGTTCAATCATGACGAGCTCATTCAAATAGCAGCCGCTCGCTTGGAACAGGGTGAGGTCGTCGATTGGTACGTGACGTTCGTTAATCCCGGGAAACCCATTCCCGAAGACATCGTTCATCTCACCAGCATTACCGATGATGACGTGAGCGATGCGCCGTCACCCCAAGAAGCCCTCGCCGGCCTTGTGGAATTTGCCGGTGATGCCATCATGGTGGCCCATAACATCGGGTTCGACAGAACGTTCGTCACGCGCCATCCCGAAGGCTACGCGCTCCTGGAAAACCGTTGGGTCGATACCCTCGATCTATCGAGGATAGCCCTGCCAAGGCTGAAAGCTCACAGGCTCATCGACCTCGTCCATACCTTTGGGGCTCCCACCTCGACTCACAGGGCCGATGACGACGTAGCCGCCACCTGTGTCGTATATCGCATACTGCTTGCTGCGGTAACTTGCATGCCTCCGTCTCTCGTGAAGGCGATAGCCAATATGGCAACGCAGGAGGAATGGTCTACGGTTTACGTGTTCCAACAGCTAGCAGGCGATTACGATAATGCAGCGTTCTCCCTTCATACCATGCGCAAGCAAAGGGTACTCGAGTTGCCAACTCGTTCCGCGCGGATTGATGCCGACGAACTAGTGGGCAGGTTGAATGTCCCTTCTGGAGAAGAGATCAATCGCTCGTTTTCCAAAGAAGGTGTGCTCGGTTCCATCTACGAGGATTACGATGCACGCGAAGAGCAAGTGCATATGGCTCAAGCGATTCGCGAAACGTTGGAAAGAGGCGAGAATCTCGTTGTAGAAGCGGGCACGGGCGTTGGAAAGTCAATGGCTTACCTCGTGCCGCTCGCATTCACCGCTGTGCAAAACGGCATCACCGTTGGTGTGGCGACGAAAACGAATTCCCTTCTTGACCAGCTCGTTTACCAAGAATTACCCGCACTTGCCGAAGCTCTCGAGAAGGAGAGCAATGGAAAGGCGCAGCTTGTTTGGGCACCTTTGAAAGGCATGTCCCATTACCCGTGCCTCCGCAAGGTGAATAACCTCGTAGACGAAGGGCCGTCGATGCGCCTTGTAGCCGGTGAGGAAATGAGCCAGGCACCGGCTCTCGCTGCAACCCTTTCCTTTATAGATCAAAGCGATTACGACGACATAGATTCGCTGAAAATCGACTACCGGACGTTGCCCCGTTACCTCATAACGACGTCGAGCAACGAATGCCTGAGAAGGAAATGCCCGTTTTTCGGAAAGCTGTGCTTCGTCCATGGTGCACGTAAGAGGGCGGAGCTGGCCGATATCGTGGTGACGAATCACACGCTGCTGTTCTGCAACGTTGCAGCAGAAGGCGGCCTCATGCCGCCGATACGCCATTGGGTCGTCGATGAGGCCCATTCCACCGAAAATGAAGCGCGGTCGGCTTTCGCAGAAATACTCGACAGCGAAGACCTGGCGCGCATGGCGTCCCGTGTTTCGAGCACGTCGGGTGGTCGAAACGTGTTCAAGAGGGCCGAGCGCGCCATGTCGAGCGGTAATGTCGACCAATTAGCATTGTTTTTTGCGCTGCAATCGAAAGGCAAGGCCGCAGGTGAAGATTTCGCAGCGGCTGTAGCCGATTACAACGCCCGTATAAAAGACCTGCTCTATTTCGACCCGACGAAAACGGGCGGATCGCGACGCAAGGGCCCTGTATACGACCACGTTGATATTTGGATTAACGGTCAAGTGCGCTCGTCGCAACTGTTCAAGGACCTCGCCGTAACGGCGCATAACCTTGTGGAGTCGTCAGATAAGCTCATCAAAGCCCTGCAGGAGCTGGTAGCGTACCTCGAAGGTGTAGATGAAGCGGCCGTGTCGCAACGTGAGATGGCGTCGCTTGCCTACGATGTTCGCAACGTGCGGAATTCCGCCGAACTCATATTCGAGACCGCACCGGAAACCTACGCCTATCAGGCAGTGTTGCACCGCAAGAAAGACCGTCAATCCGATAAGGTGAGCGCATTACTCATGGATGTGGGCGAGAAGATGAACGAAACGTTCTATTCTCAAACACAATCGGTCATATATACCTCCGCGACGCTCGCCATAGGGAAGAGCTTCGACTCGTTCGAGCAAGCAGTGGGCCTGAACAGGGGCGAGTTCTCGCAGGCGTCGTCGCTGCAGCTCGACTCGAGCTACGATTACGACAACAACATGATCGTGTACGTAGCCAAGGACATGCCAGAACCAAACGATCCCTCGTATCCCGCGGCTTTGGCCGACTTGCTCACGCGCGTGCATCTGGCCCAAAAAGGGTCGATGCTCACGCTGTTCACGAATCGCCGCGAAATGGAGAACGCGTTCGAAGTCGTGAACCCGCCCATGAAGAGCGCGAACCTAAGGCTCGTTTGCCAAAGGTACGGCGTGTCCGCCAAGGGTTTACGCGACGAGTTCCTGGCTGACGAGAGCCTGTCGCTTTTCGCCTTGAAGTCGTTCTGGGAAGGGTTCGACGCGCCCGGCTCGACGTTGAGGGGCGTCATCATAACGAAGCTGCCGTTCGCGCGCCCGACCGACCCCTTGTACCTCGAGCGTGCGTCGCGCGATGACCGCGCTTGGTGGCATTACGTGTTGCCTCAGGCCGTCATAGAAACGAAACAGGCGGCGGGTCGGCTCATCCGCAAGGCCGACGATCGCGGGGTGCTCATCCTAACGGATAAACGGCTGGTCACGAAGTCGTATGGAAAGACGTTCATGAACAGCCTGCAGAGTAAGACCGTGAGAATTGCTACGACCGACGAAATCGTTCAGGCGCTTTCGTTCATGGCCGGGCGATAGGGGTGGCGCAGTATGGCAGGGCCCTTCGATTTCATGCATATAAAAGGAAGGACGGCAGGTTCGTCGAATGAGCTGTCGTTCGACGTGCTCGATGCGGCGCGTTCCGATTATGGCAAGAAACGCAAGAAGGATAAGAAGGCGTCCAAAGCTTCAACGCCGGCTCCTTCGCAAGGAAGCTACCACGGTGTGTCGGGTACGGCAACGCTTTCCGCTGCGCCCGAAGTGGAGCGGCGGAAGAGAGAGCGCCGAACGCACAGCCTTAAGCTGGGATTCGTCGCCGTTATAGCCGTGGTAGCACTCGTCGGTGCCGCCGGGTATTTCGGATACACCTACATGATGGGGCAGCAGAACTTCACTGGCAGCTACGATTCGCTCATCAATCGCTTCAGGGAGCTCGATAAGACCATCGTGCAGGTCGATGCGATCATGGCAAACCCGTACGATTCGGGGCAAATGGAAGCAGAAGCCAATCTATTAGATAAGTTTCCCCAGATGACACGCGAGTTGAATGCGTTAACAGCCGAGGCCCGCTCCATGAAGGAGCTCACTTCGGTGCCCGAAGACACAGCGGCCCTTTCGGGCGTGGAATCTGCCGCGACGGCTCGTAAAGACATGCTGAGCGCCGCCGAGGGCGCATTCACCCTTTCCAAGCAGGTGAAGGGAGTGGCATATCAGGCCGACAAGGTGTGGAGCAGCGTCTCGGAAGCCGATGCGAAGGCCCGTGAGGCAACCGAGATAGCCAATGCCGCGAGCACGCAAGAGGAAACGCAACAGGCGCGTGATGCGACTGTCGAAGCCTACAACTTGTTCGAAGAGGCGCTCATCTCGCTTCAAGACGTGGGTAACCAAACCCCGGGGACCGTGTTCGACCTCGAGATCTCGTACCTGAAGAAGCGCGTTGCGGCTCTCGATGCGGCAATAGACACCGAAGACGCCCTTCTTTCTGGTGACAGGAACACCGCCGAGGCCAAGAACGAAACGTATAACGACGCCGATGCGGAAGCCGCAATGCTGGCGGCGCGCTTCGAAACGTCTCCCGGACGTCAGGTGAGGGAAGCCTTCCAGGTCGACATGACCGCATGGCAAGAGAAGTACCAAGATGCGCGCGCCGAAGCAGCCACGGCAGACGCGACGGTCCGCTCATATCTTTAGTAAGATAATCATATATTGAGGGCCTTGCAGGGCAATGCAGCGCTCATACCGCTTCTCACGATGAAAATCCCTCGTTACGGCTCGTTATCACGGGGATGTATTTTCACCATTGAGGAGTTATTGTCGTATACTTTCCGCAAGTATGCATTTTGGTATGAAGCAGGCAAAACAGCAGAAGTTGGAAGGTTCTGGCAATGACGCAATTGATGGAGCACATAGAATACCTTTCCAAGGAAATTGGCGCGCGCCCGGCTGGTACGGAAGAAGAACAGCAGGCTGCGCTTTACATAACGGAGCAAATCCAAAAGGAAACGGGTTTCACCGCAAACATCGAGGAATTCAACAACTCATCGAACGCCGATGTGGCTAAAGCGGCGCTGGCGGCGGTGGTCGTCGTCGCAATCGTTCTCGCAATCGTGTTTCCCCTGGCGGCTATTCCAGCCTTTATATTGGGGTTGATAGCCGCGGCGATCTATGCGCTTGAAGAGCTCGACCGGCCGTTTCTCTCGCGGCTCCTTCCCGGAGGGGCGAGTCAGAACGTGGTGGCCAAATACCAACCGGTCTTCGAGGATGCGGCGGCAAACAAGCGCACGCGCAAATTGGTGCTCGTCGCTCATTACGATACCGGCCGCGTGACGCCTACGGTGATTTCCAAAATAGACTCCCTGGGTGCGCCGATGCCCCTCGTGTGCCTGATTGGCATGGCTGCAGCGGCGTTTTTCCTGCTCGTGCGCATCTTCATCGCCCCAGGTGGTGGCATGGGGCTCCTCGTGTTGAACGTGTTGTCCATCTTGTCCGCCATCGTGTGTGCTCTGCCGGTCATCAAGACCATCCTCGTGCGCACTGCGCCCTTCAACGAGGGTGCGGTGAACAACGCAAGCGGCAGCGCAGCTCTTATCGAGATTGCTCGCCGCATTTCGCATGGCAGCTTGAGCGAGGCCGACCTTGCGCGCCAAGACGACGGAACCGTGCATATTCACGGCGAGGAGGCGGCGCGCGCCGAGGGCCTTATTCCCGAGGGCGTGCAGGTTGTTTACGAAGCCGAGACCACGGAAGACCGGATTGAGGCAGCACCGGTGGACGAGTTCGAAGAGGACGCCGGCAGTGAGGAAGAGCGCCTGCTTTCCGCGAAGGCGGCGATAGCGGCCCTTACGGGCAAATCCGTTGCCCCGCATATCTACAGCACCTTGAACGATCAACCGACCGAGTCGATGGAGCAGATGGGTGAAGACCCGGAGAGCATGGAAGTCCCCGCCATCACGTCGGCGGAAACGGCCGGCGTGGTGTACAACGCTGCGCCTGCAGCTGTGAACGTGCAAACACCTGCTTATATGGGGCAAACGGGCGAAGGCACCGACATTGAAGGCTTCTCGAACGCTCCCAGCTGGTTTGTGGCAGCACAGCAAAACGCACGCAAAGCAGTCGGCGACGAATCGCGCGAGCCGGTTGCCGTCAAGCGTTCCGTTTACGGCGAGGCGTTCGATTATGCCGAGCGCGAGCGGGCGATGCGCGAAGAGCAGCGCCGCATGGAGGAGCAGGCTCGCTACGAAGCAGCGATGAGGGAACACGAAGAGCAGGTTCGTCGTGCCCTCGAGCTGCAGGCCCAGCAAAGGGAGCAGGAAGCGCTTGCCGCTCAGGAGAGCGCGTCTGCAGCTGATTTTGCCGCATATGCCGCGGATGTTCCGGCGACCGGGGAAACACTGGTCGAAGAGCGGTATGAAGAAGCCCCCGAAATACCGGCCGACCAGAACGCTTTACCCGCTATCGACCTTGCGACGGAAGCTACCGAAGATTACGAGCGTGTCGTACCCGACGTTCCCGACGTCATCGGCGTTCCGGGCGTGATAGACGTGCCCGAAGTGGACGAAGAGCAAGGGCAACAAGAAGAGCAAGGTCGTTTGGGAAGCTTGCCTTCCATACAGTCGGAAGGCGACGTCCAGGAGACCACGAGTCCGTCGCGTTCGGGCTTGCTGCGCACCATACGCGCGAACGTGCCCTCGCTTTCGGGCATCATTAACCCGGTGAAGGCGAAGGATCAAAGCGACGCACAGCCGCGCCGTTCCGTTAGGCCCGACCTGCCGAGCATCGATCCTGCAGGATCACAGGAGCCAATCCGCCAAGCACCCGACAGCGCGAGCATTCCGAGCGTGGTCGTGGCACCGTCGATCGGCGCGCCGGCAGCTCAACTGGCTGCGGGCGATGACGCATCTGCTGACCAGGTGAATGGCGAGATGGCCCCGGTTAACTCGACGATCGCGATGGCTCCCATCGATTACAACATGGAATTGCCCGCCGACGTGGCCGAAGAGGTGGCCAAGGCGCGCCGGGATGCGCAAAAGAGCAACCAGGCTCAACCGCATTCCGAGGCACCTGCCGTCTCCGTGCCCCGCTCCCGTTCGGGCAGCTTGCTCGACAGGTTCCGCCGGAACCGCGGTGAGGACTTGTCGGACACGCCGCAGGAATGGCTCGACGTGGACGACAACTTCGAGGCTCGCAGCGTCGGCCGTGCCCGGGGAGGCTGGGAAAGCTTCCGCGACGACCAGTACGACGACGATTACGCCGACGAGTTCGGTTCGGGCGACGACGAACAGCATGGCCGCAAGTGGCAGGGCGGTGCGTATTCGCGCGATTCGCTCGGCCGCGTGAACATGAAATCGGGCGCCGAGTCGGAGGCCGACACCCCCGTTTCCGAAGAGCCGGAGCTCACCGCCGACGAGAGGTCGCTTACGGGTGAGATCGAGCAGATCTACCATTTCCGCAATCCCGACTTCAACGGCGAGATCTGGTTCGTGGCCATAGGTTCCGACGGTTTGAACCATGATGGAGCGAAGGCGTTCCTCGACGAGCATCACGACGAGCTGCGCGGTTCCATGGTCATCGAGATAGAGTCGCTCGGCGTGGGTACCCTGTCGACTGCGAGCAGCGAGGGTCGCGTGCGCAAAGTGAACGCCTCGTCGCGTGTGAAGCGTTTCTCGCGCAACGCCACCACGGCAACGGGGCTCGCGCTCGATTCGGTGAGCCTGGTGGGCACCGACAGCATCGCCTCGACGGTGCAGAAGGCTGGCCTTCAGGCGATGCACCTGTTCGGCGCCGAAGACGGCCGTCCCGCTCTGAAGGGCAGCGCCGACGACGTGCTCGAGAACATCGACGAAATGCTTCTCGAAGAGCATGTGAACTACGTGTACGAGCTCTTGAAGGACTAGCGGACCGAAGGGGAGACTCCCAAATGGTCAGTGACCATTTGGGATACACCTCCAAAAGCAGCTGAAACGAAAGTGCCGTGGATGAGAGCGGCGGAACGGAGCGAAACATGGCCGATTTGGCAGCAGCTCTAGCTAAACGGGGCGTGTCGACTTTAACCGATGAGGATTTGCGCGGCAACGATATTAAGGTAGTCAAGTGCCGTGCGTGCAGCGGTTATGGCGCTTGCGGGTACAAGACGTTCTACATGTACGACGGATCGCCTTATTCGGTGTGCAACCTTCGTTTGTCCAAGGTGCAGAACGGCGAAGCCACTCCCGAGCAGAAAGACGCCGTCTAACCCCTGTTCGGGCAAGCGGAGCAGTACGTTCACCTTTTAGAAACACGGCCGAAGTAGATTGTTAATGGGGGAGGGTAACCACGAAGCGCCCTTCAACTGTTTATCTCGGTAAACGCCGCACAGGGCGGCGGAATGGAGGAGAGCATGGCTTGGACCAAGACGATGCCCGCAAAACCCGTAGTCGCCGTTGCCGGAGCGACGGGCGCGGTGGGGCAGGAGTTCATGAACGTGTTGCACGACTTGAACTTCCCCGCTTCCGAAATACGCGCGCTTGCCAGTGCGCGCAGCGCCGGTAAGAGCATCCCCTTCGCTGGCGCAGGCGAAGTTGCAGCAGGCGATATTGTCGTGCAGGAAATGACCCCCGAGGCATTCGAGGGTGTCGACATCGCGCTGTTTTCCGCCGGTGCGGGCGTGTCGAAGCAGATGCGCGAGGCCGTGGTGGCGGCCGGCGCGGTCATGATAGACAATTCGAGCGCTTTCCGCATGGAACAAGACGTGCCGCTCGTCGTACCCGAAGTGAACCCCGATGACGCGTTCACGCACGAGGGGGTTATAGCCAACCCCAATTGCACGACCATCATCATGTCGCTGCCGCTGAAGGCCCTGCACGACGTGTCGCCGGTCAAGCGCGTCGTCGTTTCGTCGTACCAGGCTGCAAGCGGCGCCGGCGCGCCCGCCATGGCCGAGCTCTACGACCAGACGCGCGAGTACCTCGAGGGCAAACGCGGTGACGAGCTCACCGTTTCGGCGTTCGCTCATCAGATCGCGTTCAACTGCATTCCCCATATCGACGTGTTCCTCGAGGATGGCTCGACCAAGGAAGAATGGAAGATGGTCGTCGAGACCAAGAAGATTTTCCACGCGAACATCGACGTGGCGCCCACCTGCGTGCGCGTGCCGTCGTTGCGCAGCCACGCGGAGTCGGTGAACGTCGAGTTCGAGCAGCCCATCAGCGTGGAAGAGGCCCGCGCGGCCCTCGAAGCGTTCCCGGGCGTGACGGTCATGGACGACCCTGCGAACAACGTGTATCCGATGCCCGCCCTGCTCGCCGGTACCGACGACGTGTACGTCGGGCGCCTGCGCAAAGACCCCACGGTCGCGAACGGGTTGCAGTTCTGGTGCGTGGGCGATCAGATTCGCAAGGGCGCTGCACTGAACGCCACGCAAATCGCCAAGCTGCTGTTGCCGTAGGTAAAACACGTGTAGACGCGAAACCACGTCGCCCCAGATGACCATTTTTACGGTCATCTGGGGCGACGTTCATACGGCGAAAAGGCGTCAATTTGCGCAAATTCCCTTTAAGTACCTATAGTATTATCGAACAACTGCGTTTAAGGGTTGGCTACAGCGGGACGCTTCATGGTTTCTGTTTCGGTATGCGGAATCATTGAATTGAAAGACGGTGAAATGGAAACCGTCTTCGACCAGTGCGCCCACGACCTCGACCTTGGCGACGATTTGAAAGTAGAGCGCCATGATAACCCCTTCGAGCTCATAGAGCAGGCATCATCGCGAAAAACAGAAGAGCTTGTCGACCTCGTTGTATGCGGCGACGATTTGAAGGGCATGTCGGCGCTGCAGGTGCTCAGCGACTTGCGGCCCCAAACTCATGGTGACAAAACACGGCCTTGGAGGTCGAGAGCCGTCGCCTTGCCACGTTTCATATTGACGCAACGCGATGCCGCGCTCGCTTACGATGCGGCGTTGCTCGAAGCCGATGGCTTCCTGGTAATACCCGCGACCGCAGCAGAATTCAGCAAGTGCCTCATGAGGTGCCTCGAGGCAATCGTCGCCGAGCACCGCGATTCAACGGTGCTGCGTTGCCAAGACGGATGGCAGAGGGTGTTGAACAGCCATGTGCTCTATTCCCAAACATCGAACCATAACCAGGTCATCCACCTCGATGACGGGACCGAGCAAACGACGAGGGCAACGTCACAGGAGCTTTTCGGAAAACTATCGGCCGGGAAAAGCCTTTTCTTCAAGGCGGGCAGCTCGTATATCGTGAACATGGGTCATATAGAATCCATGCGCCCGAGCGGTAACGTGGTCATCTTGAGCGACGGCACGAGCATCAGCGTACCCTCCCGCACGCGCACGGCCTTGGAACGGGAGCTCCTCGCCAGCTGCTAACCGCCTCTAGCCCAAAGGGGAGGATCCCCTTTGGGCTAGAGGGCGTAAAGACAATCAATAACCCAAAGGGGAGTATCCCCTTTGGGTTAGAGGCGGCTGCGGGTACAGGCTAGTTCTTCAGCGAGTTCAGCGGGGCGGGGATGCGGCCGCCGCGATGGGCGAACACGGTACCCGCGAATGCGTTCACGGGCATGACCGGCGCGTAACCCAGAAGCCCGCCGAAATCGAGGCGGTCGCCCACTTTCTTGCCGATTGCGGGAATAAGGCGCACGGCCGTCGTCTTGTTGTTGATCATGCCGATGGCGCACTCGTCGGCGATGATGCCGAAGATGGCTTCCTGCGATGTGTCGCCGGGAATGGCGAT
>ODAI012726210.1_pt1 | contig 10042 bp, 6 predicted proteins | sample 1539321 | NCBI WGS metagenome assembly ODAI01 (sample SAMN02144231, study PRJEB22623) | gut metagenome | biome: sheep rumen | host: Ovis aries | place: New Zealand | reverse complement strand
TATATAGCAATTGGTTAAGTGTAATATATTTTCTCTGTCAGGTAGTTTTGTTTGTTCAGAAACGGGAATGTCTTCACAGAAGATTCCGTCAATAGGATAGAATTGTTTTGAAGTAGTGTTGTTCTTATTGTTATATGCTATTTGCATATCTTCCAGTGTGATAAGTATATCGTATTTGTTAAAATCAATTTTATCCGCATCATATAGTAGAGCATAGTCTATATTATATCCTTCAAAGTCAAGCATTTTTATTTTTAATATTGATTCTGACCTATTTAATATGTATAGAATTTTTTTATTTTTATCAAATTCTTTAATACTTTTTTCAACTTTACATATCTCATTTCTGATTGGCAGATTTTTTATGTATTTTTTGGGTAATATGCTGCAATTTTGATATTCTCTGATTTGTTGTATCGTTGTTCCGTGTTTCATATAATTCATTATTCTCATAAACGGTCTTGCCCATAGATGGGTACTTATTACTAACATACCAAATAACATAAATGCTGTAAAAATGAATTTAGGTATATTGTTTTTTCTGGTATATGAATATACAAGAACAGCAGCTGATACTATGCAAAATGAGGTTAAAAATCTTATATTGAATGTCATAAATGTAATTTTGTATGACATAACCAATATTGCGCCAAGTAATATTAAGCCGAATGAACCTATTATTTTATTTGATTCTTTCTGTTTAAACGGCATTATTATCATAGAATAAATCCAGCAAGGCAGATAAACTATAAAACCCAAAACCCCTAAGCCAGTGAGGGGTTCAAGTAGGGTGTTATTAAATTTATTATCTTTTGTACATAAAAGTCCGTTAGATACATCGTCAAGTGAAAAGATATGAAGCAGATTGTCTTTGAGTGCAAGTATATGCGGTCCGAGAGTTTGGTTCCACGTAAAACCTGTAAAATCGAAAAACATAAATATATGTTTTATAAATCCCGCAAACATTCCCCTTATCCCGTACAGATTTTTGTGAATCATCTGAAAATACAGCGGTCCGAAGATGCTGCCATAGTTAATGAAATTAAGTACGTAATTGTATGCTCCAAACAGTATAAAATTTATAATTCCAAATAAAATGAATTTGCAAAAAGGTTTATAAAAATCTTTTTGCATATGTTTATATCCCATCCATAGCATCCATATACCAATAGGAAACATGAGCATTAAAGACGGAGTTTTTGTCCCTATTGCAAGAGCATATGATAATGCCGCAAAATATAGTTCTGATTTATTGTTAGTTTTTAAACTATTCCAATACAGATATATTGAGGAAAGTACTAAACCTGAAATAATTATATCTGTTTCGGTTCCGGATAGTTGTATAATTACTGACGGAAATGATGAAAGTAAAAATATTGTCCATAATTTTGGGCGTTCTGATATGTGAAGCTTCCCAAGTATTCCGTAAAGTGACGTTATTGATAATAAAAAACCTGTAAAGGAAAATATCCCGAACCAAAGTTGTTTCTTTAAGAATATCAGTAACCACAGATATAGTATTTCCGAATTAATGGGCATTGCAAGGGCTCTTGTATCTGCAATGACAAAATGGTTTAAATTTCCGTTATGTATCCAAAAGAGACTTCTCAGAACATGGTATGCTTCCGCATCAGGATTTACTATTGGCTGGGTAGCAATCAAAAATAGTGATACTCCTAACATAAAAAGAAAAGATATGCCTAAAACGAGTAAATATTTATCAGATAATACGGCATACCATATACGTTTAAAAAACCTTTTATACAGAATTTTAAATGTCGGTTTCCCTTTCTTATACCAAACGCATCCTGCTGCTATTGCAAATAATAAGTTTAATATAATAATGCCGGATTCTGATATTTTTGAAAATAGTGACAAAATCTCCACATTCAAAACAATTGATGCAAACATTGTCAGGCAAAAATATATAAATATTTTTACAAAATTTTTCTGTTCAAAGACAGAAGTTATAAAATATCCTGTTAAAAGTGTCAATATTAAAGAAACGAAAAATAATATCATTTAAAGCTCCGGTGGTTAAAATATATTTTAAATTTTATCATAAATACACTTTACAAAACAGATTATTTCAGTTAAGATAAACACGTTATGACAAAAAGATTTCAAAACCGACGTACATACTATACAAGAAAGGCTTGTTTATAAAATAAGACGTTTTATTTTGTCGCGGAATTGAAATTATGAACAAGACCTTTAAAGATAAGGGTCTTATTTTTTTATGTTAACAAACGTAAAAATAACAATAAAAATAAGCAATTTAAAGAATTCAGCAACGTTAAAATTAAAGTGAAAGGTAGCAGTATGAAACATAATAATATCCGACGAAACTTAACTGTAAAGGCGAATGCCCCTATCGTCAAATTAATGAATTTAATTTGGGGCTTGTAATACACAAGTTAAGTTGAGGAGCATATTGCTCCCGAAAGGTTAAAGAAAGATGATTTCCCCGATTTTATCAAGTAAAATATATTCAGTATTAGCAAACAGTGATTCCCTTATCCCTATGGGGATTAAAGATACGGCAAACAGTTTAGGATTAACTGCCGGTTCATATATTACAGGGCAAGCCGTAGAAAGTCATGACAGATTTATAGATGAATTTGGTACTCAAGCTATTTGGTTGTTAGGTATTCCGGCATATAAAAAGATTATTGATTGGGTGATGTTTAAGCCTATGGGTTATGATGCGGGCGTTGACGTCAGAATTATGAAAGACCCCGAAGTTTTGAAACTTGCAAAAAAATATGCAAAACAGCACGATGAGAAATTTAAAAATAACAAAAATGTTAAACAAATTGCAGAAAATATTGAAAAAGCTGCTGCAAATTCAAAAGTATTTAAAGGTTTAACTTTTGGTAAATTTGTAGCTGCTACTGCGTTAACAATCCTTTCATACGGCGGACTTACAAAGTTCAGACATAATTACAGAGAGAATAAGATTAAGAAAGAGTTTTTTGAAAAGCAAGAAACTATTAAAAAAGAGAAAGAAATCCAGCAAAAATCTGCTGCCAAAAAGACAAAAGAAACTTCTTTTACAGGTGGGTTGCAAGATTTTATGTTTTCACCTGTTAAAAATATGATGATTGTTGACGGAGTTATAACAGGGCAAAGACTTGGTACTTCGAAAAATCCTCAGGAATTTATGCAATATTGTATAAAAGAAGGTTTTTTCTGGTTCTTTATGTATTTTGCAGGTGACCATATTAAGAAATATCTTGAAAATCATTCGATTGCTAAAAATAAATTGCCGATTGATATGGATTCAAGAGCATTAAATTCTAAGGAATTAAAAGAAGCTTTATTGAATGACAAAATTATGGATAGCATATATGAATTTCCTGTCTCTGATAAACCGACTAATGCCGAAATTTATAAATTTGTAAATGAGACTCCTGATAATCTTGTAGTTCAGATGGCTAAAAAATCAGGTATCGTATCTACCGTAAAAGAAAGAACAGGACTATTCTCCAAACCAAAAGATACAGGTTCGGTTGATAACAGAAAATATGTTTCAACAGAAGATGTTGTCGGAATAAAAAATAAGTTAAAAGTTTTTTACGAAAAAGGACAGGAATTTATAAAAAGTGAAGCCGATAAATTAGGAATGAAAGTTGAAGATATTTCAGTTTCGGACAAGTCAAAGATGCTTGAGGCTTATCTTGAAAAAGTCAAAAAAGCAAACGGTAAAGCAGCACTTAAAAATATAGGTGCGTGTATTGGTGTTCTTGGTGTTTTAATGCCGTCGATAATTGTTGCTTGGAGATTGTTAGATAAGGATAATCAAGGTTACAGAGTCAGAGAAGATATTGAAAATAAATTAAGAGCTCAAATTTCCAATGCGTAGTTCGCTTTACGGCTTTTTATATTAAGGATATTAAACATATATCTATGACTGGTATATTTGTTACGATTATTTAACATGTGTGGATTTATTTTTATTTTCTTAATTAAATATAGGTGTGTATAAGCAGGAGAGTGTAATATGTATATTATGCCAATTACCCCAAATTTTACAGGCGCAAGTTCGCGGCTAAAGATTTCAGGAAAGTATAAACGTAATTTGAATAATGATTTGCTGTATAATAATGTTTCAGACATAGTTAAGAAGTACGGTGTTCCAGCAGAATTCAGAACTAAGGAAATTTACATTAATATAAGTGATAGTAAAACATTACAAGCGGATGTACTAAAACAAGTAAAATCTGCTCTAAATAGAAAAAATATTCAATATACAACTAAAAATAAAGGTTAAACCTTAGTTTACGTTTAAAAATTTCAAAGTTTCTTCCTGAATTTTAGCGAGTTCTTCATATTGAACGTCTTTCGGATTTTTGATAATGTTTGTTTCAAGATATTTTATCAATCGATTTACTGTTCCTACAGGAATTAACCCGTCTAAAAATATAGAATAATGATTTGATAAAGCTCGTTCCATACCAACAGATGGTAATGCTACCCCGATTTCTGTTGTTGAGCGATTCCCATTAGGTGCATAATATGCAATCGAATAACCTTTCCATTGCGGATTTTGTTTTCTAAGCATTATCCTTCCGTCGGCACACCATTTACCGCCTCCTCCTTCAAATTTCCATGCCCCTCCGTCGTGGAAATCGTAGTACATGCCAATATTTTTTAGAGAATATTTTGTATCTAATTTTCCGTTTAGGACATCTTTTATAATTGCAGGAAATTGTTTTGGATCTGAGATTCCGTTTGCATTGATTGTTCTGAAAATGTCTTTTGCTTTTGCCTGCGATACTATACCGTTAATTTTTACGCCCCAAAATTCTTGACCAATAGGTAAAATTATTTCTGTTATTTCTTGTTTATCATCGTAGAGTACGGTTAATTCTTTATTTTTAACTTTGTTCAACATTTCTTTCTGCGGCATTGTTTTGCCGGCAGTATGAAACCTTTTGCCTGCGGAAATTCCAAATATATCTATGTCTTCGTACTTATATTCTTTAATTGTTTCCGCTAATTTTGTTGTATAAGTTTGAACGGGTTCTTCCGTTTTTAGAGCTTTTGGTTCTTCTGTTTTTAATTGGTTATTTTCAGGCTTAGCAGTTTGGGATGCCGGTTTAATTGTTTCGGGATTTTGTTTTGTTGGTGGTGTTTGGGTTGGAGATTTTGGCTTAATATTTTTAACTTCTTTTTCCGCACCGCCCAAATATTTTTGCAAACTTTTGCCAAACTTTCCTTTTCTTGCCAGAACCCCAAGAGTAACAAGCGCTGTCGATGCCGTTATTGCGCCCAACGCAAAATCTTTTGCCGTATTCGATTTTACGGAAGATGTTTTATCTTCGGGCTGTGATTCTTTTTCCGGCGTGGTTTGTTTATTTGCCGGTTGAGGAATTATATTTTTTAAAGAAAAATCTGTTTTAAAATCTACACTCATACTGTTACTTTCTACAAATATATAAAAACACATAATAATAATATTTTGCAGGTATGTTTATAATTTGTAACATTACTCAATTTAAGCGCAATTATTTTTGTTTACATGATTTCTGTAGGTATAGTTTTATTGTTAAAAGGAGAAAATTGTAATGGCAATTGATTTTTATAGAACCGGTGAAAGTATTATGCAGTTGGCAAAGCTTGGTGCTGAAAAATTTACGGTTAGGTATGATAAAAACGGTATACAGCGATTAGCAGCATCAGAGTTAAAACTGCCAAACTTGATGGAAGATGTTTACACAGGCTGTTCTCATCCTGTTCTTGAAATATCTGCAAGACCGAGCGCAAAACATAATGTTGTAAATATGCTGACTAAAGACAGTAATGAAGTTATAACAGATACCCCATTATTATTTTCAAAGGATTCAAATGTTTTGGATATGCTGCCTGATGTTGTCGGAAAAGCCAAAAAGATTTTGTTGGGTAAAGAAGATGCAAAAAAAATCATAATGGGAGATGAAACGTTAAAACAATACTTTGTACGTCCTCTGCTTGGTGCTAAAAACCCAAATATCGAAATTGCATCTAAAAATGGTGACAAATATAATATTACAGTATTAACTTTAAAAGATGGCGACGAAGTTATTGCAAGAGGTGCTTATTCTAAAAGTACAGATAGTGGCGCCAAAGAACGTAAATTCCACTTTTACGACGGTAAATCAGTAAATTCAGGATATAGATATAGAGAAAAACACGGCAGCAGGAGTTTGGAATTATTACCAAAAGCTTTAGCTGATAAGGTTGAGGTTTTAAGTGACAAACTTTTTGCTCAAAGAGAAAAAATGATTATTTTTGACAAATATGCTTTAGGCGGAGCAAAAAGACTGTCAGATCAACAGTTATCGGTAAAATTTTTTCTGACAAAGCAAAGAGTTCACGATATAATTGAGCACGGTTTGGAAAAAGTCAGAGAATATAAACTAACTCCGCAAATGGTTGATACTTATAAAAAATATGCAAAAGTGCCACTAAACTATTTGTCGGAAAATTCCGGAGTGCAAGCAAAAAATAATTATCTGCTGGATTTGCTTTCTCATGACCCTGTAAGACGGGCAAAGGCAGAATCTGAGTTACAAGACTTAATTCGTATAAATAAGCAATATGCCGATAAAAGAGTATACGACGTAATTCATGATGTTCCTAAACCTCAGAAGATAGAGGAACCTGTAATGACAGATATAACTGACGTTTGGATTGCTGAAGCATAACTTTATATAATATGCATATTGTCAACTATTTCTTTGCGTTGAACCCAAATTTCCATTCCCAGTTCTTCGCCGGTTTTGGTCAGGGCATCTTTTATATCTTTAAATGAATAACTCGATTTTTCGATGTTGCCGAGCATAAACATTACAAAATGCCCTTGCATAAGGGTTTGTTTAATGTCTTCAATGTTAACTTCATATTTTGCAAGCACGGAAGTTACCGTTGCAACAATACCTACTTTATCCACACCCTGAACGGTTACAATAATTTGTTGATCAGACATTATTCATTCTCCTTTACAGCAACAGCGACAGGTTTTAGCCAATCTCTGTTAATAAGTTTTCCTATTTGGTGCCGTCTGCAATATTCTGCTAAATCTTTCTTGATTTCCGGTGCCAAAATGTACATTGTTATAATATTTGGTATAGACATCCCAATCATCATTGCATCCGTAAGGTTAATAACAGAGCTGACGTTCATTACTGAACCTATAACCGTAAATGCAAGGAAGATAAATTGGAAAATCAAAGTTCTTCTTTTACCCTCGCCAACAAGGAAGTTCCATGCTTTTAAAGAGTAATAAGCCCAAGAAAGAATTGTTGTAACAGCAAACAATACAACAACTACGGCTAATACATAAGGGAACCAGCTAAATACCGTTTTAAATCCGTTAGAAGTTAATTGAATTCCGTTTACCCCTTCAACCCCAATGTATGAATCGGTTATTATGATAATTGTTGCTGTGAGTAAACAAATTAAACCTGTAAATAATGGCTCTGTTAAAGAAACGAACCCTAATGATATAGGTTCTTTTGTTTGCGCAGTAGCATATGCAATAGGTGCAGAACCTGTGCCGGCTTCATTTGTTTGTACCGAACGCCTTAATCCTGCAATAATTACCCCGATGAATCCGCCATATGCGGCACTCGGATGGAAAGCTTCATGACATATTGTAGACAATGCGTGCGGCAGGTTATGAATATTTGCAATAACAACAAACAGACCGCCTAATACGTACAATACACACATAAACGGGATAACTTTCTCTGCAACCTTAGCAATCTGTTTAATCCCGCCTATAATTATTATACCGAGGACTATTGCCGTAATAAGTCCTACAAGCCACATTTTGTCGCCCATAAAACCTTCTGCACCGCCTGTAACGTTAACTATCTGTTGTGCTGTTTGATTAATCTGTATCATATTTCCGCCGGCAATACCTGCGCCAATACATAAAATTGCAAATAATACAGACAACGGCTGCCCAAGCCATCTCATTTTTTTTCTTGTTAATCCGTGAGCCATATAGTGCATAGGACCGCCTGAAATTGAACCGTCGAGGTTAAATCTTCTGTATTTTATAGCTAATGCAGCTTCGACAAACTTTAGAGCCATACCCAATAGCGCCCCGATGAACATCCAAAAAACTGCGCCGGGCCCGCCAATAGATATTGATATTGCAACTCCGGCGATACTTCCTAATCCTATTGTCCCTGATAATGCAGTCATCAAAGATTGCAGTGGTGAAACTTCTCCGCCGCCGTCAGTATTCTTTTGGGCTGGGGTTTTTAAAATTCTAAAAGATTCGGGTAAGCCCCAAATAGCAATTCCTCTTAAATATAAAGCGAAGAATACTCCGCCGAACAATATCCATAAAATTACGATAGGAATTGATGTTCCTCCGATTTTTACGGGGAAAAATATAATATCCGATACAAAATTTGATATCGGGGTTAAGTGTTTATCTAAAAATGCATCTATACTCATAGCACCGGCACTTTGCATAGTCATAAAAAACGTTAACAGTGCTGCTAAAATTCTCTTCATTCATTATCCTTTCAGATTTTACACATATAATAATTCGGCTGATTTATCTACCAAAACCTATACGAATTTTATCAAAAACAAAGACTGCTAATTAAAAATGTAAACAAATTTTTACTTTAATAAAACATAAAAGTTGAATTTTCTCTGATATGTGATATAATAAATATATATAAGAGATATGTATTATTTAGGAATGTAAAAATTACAGAAAATAGTATTAAGATTTACACCCCACACGCCGTATAGAATAAAGTGGCGTGTAGACCATGAAAGAGGATTAAAAATGATGAAAAGACATACGAAGCGTTGTGATAAAAGTGCAAAAGCTGTAAGCGTAAAAGCGTTATCTTTTGCGGCAATAGCGGGGTTGACATTATTTGGTCTGCAAGCCGCTGCGGCTGATTTGGTTGAAGAATATAATGCAACAGGGGAGAGAACCTACAACTTTGAATCTGCAGACGATGTATATACTTTGCAAACAGATTTAGGTGTAATGGGCGAAGGTTCGTTTACTGTAAATGGTGTCGCCGCAGAAGACGGCACAAAACCTATTATTGATTTAAATGGTAAAAAAGGCTTTAAAGTTAACGAGACCAATATATTTAACGCAAATAATTTAGAAATTAAAAATGCTATTTCTACAGACGGATTAGGCGGAGCTATACAGTTTAATGCATCTGGCTTGCAGGAATTGGGAAATAATTTGACATTTGATAATAATAAATCCCAACACGGTGGTGCAATATACAACGCTACAAATACATTGAACATAGGAGACAATGCCGTATTTAGTGAAGGAGTTTCATATGTAGGCGGTGCAATATTTACTTTGGGAGGCACTTTAAACATAGGAGATAATCTTAACGTAAACAATAACCATGCTACGGGTGAGGTCTCACAGGATGGAACACCGGTTCAAGTAGATATAAATGCAGGTATTGGTGGCGGTTTATTTATAACCGCAGGTGCTGACGTTACAATCGAGGATAATGCAAAATTTGAAAATAATACCGCAAAACATTATGGTGGTGCAATAGCAGCCTTAGACGCTAATAGTTTAGAAATTGGGGATAATGCAACTTTTAAAGGTAATATCGCAAAATCCGGCGGAGCTATATATGTACAAGATACCGATTCATTGACAATTGGGGATAATGCTTTATTTGAAAGTAATAATGTAAATAGTGGAGGTATTATTCATGCAGAAAAAATGCACGCCCTTGAAATAGGAGACAATCTGAAATTAAAAAATAATAACGGAACCGGTATTTACACTAAAAACGTTGATGTTTTAACGATAGGAGATAATTTTAATTACAACTATAACAATAGCTCAGCAATATATGCAAGCATAAATAACACGAGCGGTGTAAAAACTTTTTCAATAGGCGATAATGCTGAGATTACTAACAATAGTCGTAGTGGCAGCTTAGTATATGCAATAGACTACAATATAAATGAAATCGGCGATAATTTAAAATTTAATAACAATAAGGGCAATTTGCAGTTTTTATTGTCTGTTAATAAT
>ODAI010573281.1_pt1 | contig 10042 bp, 10 predicted proteins | sample 1539321 | NCBI WGS metagenome assembly ODAI01 (sample SAMN02144231, study PRJEB22623) | gut metagenome | biome: sheep rumen | host: Ovis aries | place: New Zealand | reverse complement strand
GCAAGCACGCCATATTTCAGCATTTCAGCTTCCCCCTGGGAAAGAAGCTCGCCGGGCAGGGCCCGGAGGATATCGGTATCGCAGAGCACCAGTTGCGGCTGGGGAAAGGCCCCCGCCAGGTTTTTTCCCGCCTGCAGATCCACCGCCGTTTTGCCGCCAACGGAGGAGTCCACCGCCGCCAGGAGGGTGGTGGGAATCTGCACAAAACGCATGCCCCGGTTGTACACCGCAGCGGCGAAGCCCGCCAAATCCCCTGGCACCCCGCCGCCCAGAGCCACCACCACGTCGGAACGGGAAACGGCCTGGCTGCCCAGCCATTCCAGAGCCTGGGCCAGGGTGGTCATGGTTTTGTGCTGCTCCCCATGGGGAAAGGACCAAAGCAGGGCGTCAAAGCCCGCTCTTTGCAGGCTGTCCACGGCCGCCTTTCCATACAGCCTTTCCACCGTGTCGTCGGTGATGACAGCCGCCCTGCAAGGGGCGATCACCTTTGCGATTTCCTCCCCCGCCCGGGCCAGCAGCCCCGGCCCGATGAGCACATCGTAAGCGCCGGATGCGCTGATATGAACCCGTTCCATGGTCATTCCTCCAATGCTTCCTTGATTTCCCGGCCCTCCCGCAGCAGGAAGCGGAGGCGCTCCTCATCCCGGCTTTCCAGCGCGTCCCGGTATTCCGTGAGCCGGTCGATCAAATGCTGGGTTTCCAGCAGCAATAGATCGTCATTTTCCAGAAACAGCTCCGTCCACATATCTTCGTTCAGCCGCGCCACCCGGGTCATGTCCCGGAAGCTGCCCGCGGAAAAGCCCCGGTGCTTGGGAGCCAGCGGGGTTTTCACATAGGCGCTGGACACCACATGGGCCAATTGGGAGGTAAAGGCGATCATTTCATCGTGCTCCCGGGGGGTGGTGAACCGCACCCGGCCAAAGCCGATGGAGAGGAAAATTTCCTTGGCCCGGCGAACGGTTTCAACATCCGTGCCGGGGGCGGGAGCCAGGATCATGGAGGCGTTTTCAAACAGATCATCCTGGGAAAAGGAAAAGCCGCTGCGCTCCCTTCCCGCCATGGGATGGCCGCCCATGAACACGGCCTCCTTTCCCTCAAAGGCGGGATACAGCCGGTCGCACACAAACCGCTTCACCCCGCAGCAGTCAATGACCAAAGCGCCGGGCTTGAAAGCATCCATGTGCTCTAAAATCCAGTTTACGGAAGCCTGGGGATAGAGCGCCACCAGCACCACGTCGCAGTCCTTTAGATTCTCATTGGTGAGCTCCTCATCAATCGCCCCCACCAGCCTGGCCTGCAGCAGGGTGGGCTCCTTCACATCCGCCCCGTATACAGTGTTTCCCGAATGAAATTTGATGCTCCTGGCCAGGGAACCGCCGATGAGCCCCAGGCCCACAATGCCGAAAATCATGAGGAATCCTCCTTCCTCCCGGATGATTTTTATTTTGAAACAAACATGCCGTACTCCTTAGGCACGTGAAGCACGCCTTCAACCATATGGGCTTTCAGCACAGAAACCACCGTTTCCCGGGGCAGCTGCCTCAGCCGCGTCAGGCCCGTCAGGGAAAACATGTAATCCGCCATATCTTCCGCGTCTGTTACGGACAGAACATCCTGATAATCATAGCGCCGCACGTCGGAAAAGAAGGCTTGCAGCTGACTTTTTCCATTTTGCAGGGTAAAGGAATGATTGCCGCTGTCCCGGACGCCCTCCTGCTGAAATAAACCGCAGAGAAACTCCAGGATGCCATGTTCCCCATAGGTGGCGCTGTAAAATGTTCCGCCAGGTTTGAGCACCCTTTTGGCCTCGGAGAGGGCCTTTTCGATATCCGGTACATGATACAGCATCATATTGGCGATCACGGCGTCAAAGGTGTGATCCGCAAAGGGAATGCTTTGCATGTCGATCACCTGAAATTCGATGCCCTCCTGACCCCGCAGGGTTTCTTTGGCCTCAAGCAGCATGCCTTCCGAAAAATCCGAAAGCACCAGGGGAGCGCATTTTTTGATCAGGCTTTCCCGGCCCGCCCACATTTTGCCGCTGCCGCAGCCAAGCTCCAGCACGGCCATGCCCTCCTCCAGCCGATAATGGGACACGATCCAATTGCCAAAGCCCTGGCGATTGACGGAGTATTTTTCATGAAGGGAAATCCGCCTGTTCAGCCTGTCCGGGGCAGCGTACTGGGCCCGCACAGCGTTTTGCTCATCAAGCGCCACTCCGCATCATCTCCCAGCTTATCTGCACGCGTAAGGGCGCACGGCCCGAACGCAGGCGGCCACGTCGTCAAAAGCGTCGGGGGTCAGGGATTGGGCCCCGTCGGACAGGGCGTGGGGCGGGTCGTTGTGCACCTCGATCATCAGGCCGTCCGCCCCCGCCACCGTGGCGGCCAGAGCCATGGGCTTGACCAGGTGGGCATAGCCGGTGGCGTGGCTGGGGTCCACCACCACAGGCAGATGGGTAAGCCTGCGCAGCACCGGCACCGCCGCCAGGTCCAGGGTATTGCGGGTGGCGGTTTCAAAGGTGCGAATGCCCCGCTCGCACAGAATCACGTTTTCATTGCCCCCGGCCATGATGTATTCCGCGCTCATGAGCCACTCCTGAATGGTGTTGGCCAGGCCGCGCTTGAGCAAAATGGGCTTGCGGGTTTGGCCCAATTCCTTGAGCAGTTCAAAATTCTGCATGTTCCGGGCTCCCACCTGGATCACATCTACGTCCTCAAAGAGCGGCAGGTGGTTCACGTCCATGATCTCCGTCACGATGGGCAGGCCCGTTTCCTTTTTCGCCAGCAGCAAAAGCCGGATGCCTTCCTCGTGAAGGCCCTGGAAAGCATAGGGCGAGGTGCGGGGCTTGAACGCGCCGCCCCGCAGCAGCCCGGCCCCGGCGGCCTTGACCCGCTTGGCCACGTACACGATCTGTTCCTCCGTTTCCACGGAGCAGGGCCCGGCGATGATTTCAAAATGCCCGCCGCCGATTTTTACCTTTTCATTGACCTGGACCACCGTGTCCTCGGCGTGGAATTTCCGGTTGGCGTTCTTGTAGGGCTCCTGCACCCGCTGCACGTTTTCCACGATTTCCAGGCTCTTGATCACGTCGATATCCAGCCGGGAGGTATCGCCGATGAGACCCATGATGGTCTGGGTTTCGCCCACGGACATATGGATGTTGAAGCCCATGGATTTGAGCCAGGTGGTCAGGTTTTCCACCTGCTTGGGATCGGGTTTGTTTTTCAGCAGAATGATCATACCGTTTTTCCTCCCGTGAAAGATAATAAGGTCTAAGTTCCAAGTACTAAGGGGAATGGAATTTGCCTGGGTCATTTAACTGGGAATTTCCGAAAGAAAAGAGCCTTGCGGCGCGGGGGCCGCAAAGCTCTGAATCCTCTGTCAGTATCTTTACATGCGGCTGCGCGCCTTACCGAAAAAAACGATAAAGCGAAAATAAAAGTAAGCCGCCGCAAAGTTCCGCATAAGACAATCCTCCATCAGAAATTCAAGAAAAGCATAGCACAGCCGCCCATTCCGGTCAAGGGGAAAAGTGTATTTCTCCTGTTTTTATCCCTTGCCGGAAGCCGAAGGGAGGCGGGAATCAGGAAATAAAAGTATGTGAATACAAATTGCAAATCAGGCTGCTTTTCCCATGATTGCCTGTGAGCTTCCAATCCGTACCCCTCTGCGCTCTGAACTCTGCGCGCTGCACTCTCTTATTCCTGTTGCCTAATGCCTATTTCCTATTGCCTTAAACCGTTCTTGATCCCCCTGCCTAATTACTTGATATCCTCCACCATCTCAGTCAGCGCTCTCAGGCCCACCACCATGCCCTTGGAATTATCCAGGCGATAGTCCGCCGCGGCCCGGTAATGGCCGATGCAGCGGTTGTACTGGTCGATGACATCTTCATGGTTGCCGCCTGCCAGCAAAGGACGGCGGTCCACCTTGATATCGGAAATGATCTGGTCCAGCGGTCGGTCAATATGGATGATCACACCATGATTTTTCATGATGGTCACGTTTTCGGAAAAGGTGCACAGCTCGCCGCCGGTGGACACCACGCAGGGCGGCTGACCCACCAATTCCATCAGCACCGCCGTTTCCGCGCTGCGAAAAAGCGGCTCCCCCAGCGTGGCAAACACGTCGTTGACGGACTGCATGCCCAGCAGCTCGCAAACCCGCTGGTCCGTGTCCACAAAGCGCCAGTTCAGGTTTTGCGCAAGCCGCCTGCCCAGGCTGGTTTTGCCCGCGCCGGCCATGCCGACCAGAAAAATATGCATTTGGATCATGAAGCATCCCCCTCGCGCTCGTCGGTGCGGAGTTTATAGAATCATTCTTTTGCATTTTCTGAACTTAATTATACCATAATTGTGCAGGGTTTGCAAGGATGTTTCTGGTAAATTAATCAATAATCGTGATTATTTCATCATGATTATGAATATTTTCTGTCAATTTCGAGCAAACCAATGGAGAGGTGATGCCCATGGAAGAAAAGAAACGGCAGGAAAGCCCCCGTCCCTCTGAAGAAAAAAAGGCGCTGTTCACGCTGCCGGAAAAAAAGAAAAGGATGCGTTTGGCCCATCGGGTGCTCCATTGAAGGGAAAGTGTGCCAGCCTTTCAGACTTTTACAAAATTCTGTATTTGTTCAGTCGTGGTCCCTTTGCGATTTGGATCGTATACAACTTCCAAGTTGATTCAGTTCAGCACAATTCTACGGCCGATGATTGACGCTATTTCGCTTAAAACTTAGAACTTTGAACTTAGAACTATCCCGCTTTCCCACTTTCTTCACCATGATAACTGCACACGTACAGAATTTTTTTGAATAATGGAACAATCAGCCTTCCTGTTTCGTCTATATAGATGAGGTGAGGCTAAAATGAGTACCATGCTTTCAATTTGTACCCCCAAGGAAGAAAACCCCACTTTGCTGGCCATTGACGAAGACGAGAAGACCGTGTATGTGGACGGAGAGCCCTGCGCCCTGACCCAGCAGGAGTTTTCTCTTTTGCAGGAATTGGCGCAGAATCCGGACAGGCCCGTGTCCCGGGAGGAGCTGCTTCGGGAGGCGTGGGGCTATGCCAGCCCCGGCGAAACCCGCACCGTGGACGTGCATATCCAGCGCTTGCGGAAAAAGCTGGGCTTCTTCTGCATCGAAACGGTATACCGCAGGGGGTATAAACTGCGTGCTCAGGAAGTGTACTGAAGATAAAAGATTCCGGGGAAAATGGCTCTTGAAAAAAGCGAGAGCGGTTTTCCCCTGTTTTTTTGTTTTCTTTTTTCCGTCGGCTCAACTGCCCTTGCCCTGTCACTTCTTTCCTGCCGGATAGCTTTTTTCAGGGGAATGGTGTATAATTGAAATAACGCATGCTGAAAGGAGGGCGAAACGCCATGCGGTTCCTGGCGATGGCGCTTTTGGCAGCGCTGCTGTTTCCTTTTGCCCTCCTGAAAGCGGAAACGCCGCCGCCTCAGCCCGCCCTGCGGGCGTTGCTGATCGGGTGCGACCGGTTCGTGACCCAGCCGGACACCTGGCCCGCGGCGGAAAACAATGTGCGCATCCTGTCCGACGCCCTGGCGAAGGACATCCGTGGCTATGCCCTGATCCGTTCCCTGTCCGGAAGCGTCGCCACCAAAGAAGGGTTTCAGCGCGCCGTGGAGGAAGCCTTTCAGAACGCCGGGGAAAACGACGTTTCTCTTTTGTATATCAGCACCCATGGGATGTTCAGCGAAGGCGTCACCAACGCGGAGGCGGGGCTGCTGCTCAGCGACGGGGAAACGGAAACGCTGCTGGATGCCGCCGTCCTGCAGGAGATTCTGGATCAGGTGCCCGGAAACAAAATCGTGATCCTGGACGCCTGCAACTCCGGGGCCATCATCGGCAAGGGTTTATCCGGCGGGGCGGCCCAGTGCTTTCTGACAGGCAAAAGCTATCATGTGCTGTGCAGCGCGGGCGGCAGCGAAGCCAGCTGGTACTATCAAAGCGGCGGCGAAGGCCCCGCCTCGGGGGCCAGCTATTTTGCCTCCGTGCTCACCAACGGCCTGGGCGTTCAGGGAGCCTGCAGTGCCGATATCAACGCGGACGGCCTGGTGACCCTGGCGGAAATGTACGCCTATCTATTGGATAATTATGCCGCCTCCACCCCCCAGGTGTATCCCCAGGGGGACGACGGGCTGGTGCTGTTTGCCTATGACCCGGATAATGTCTATGCCGCGGAAAAGGCCGTGACGGACGTTTCCTTTCAGGACACCCTGCTTACCGCCGGGCAGACCGACGTGACCTTTTCCTTTACCGTGCGCAGGCAGACCCATTTATATTATCAGATCGTATACCACCGGGACGGCGTTTGGCAGTTTGCACAGGCCCAGCATTTTCTGGACGGAGAGCAGGCGGACGGCACCGTGCTGCCGGGCAGGAAAATGCGCACCCTGTCGCTGAACACGGGGGAAGACGCTTCCGGCTATGTGATCATTCAGCTTTTATCCATGGAGGATGACACACCCCTGTTTGAAGGCGCCAGGCTGCTGTGCGTGCAGCCCGCCACGGGATCGGTGCGCCTGGCCGCGGTGACCGGCGCTTCCTTTGTGCCCACCCTGGGCCAGGAAATGGCCATCTGGGCGGAGCACGACGTGCCCTGCGGCCTGACAGTGAACATCCTGAACGAAAGCGGCAGGGTGGTTCGCCGCATCGCCTACGACGTCCCCTCCCGGCCCCAGCATCTTTCCCCCGCCGCCAGCAGCTTTTACTGGGACGGCCGCAAAAACGACGGAGAAATGGCGGAGCCCGGCGCCTACCGGGCCCAGATAAAAACCCGCATGAACGGAGAAGATATTTCCTGTGTCAGCGATGTATTCTATTTAGAGGTAGCCGCAGCGCAATAAGAGGGCAAACAAAAAAGACGCGTTATGCGTCTTTTTTGGCTCAATATAAAAGTTTGTGGGGGAAACCGCTCTTTGGATGCCAAAGAGCGGTTTCCCCCACACCCCCATCCGAGAAAGCAATCAAAGATTCAGTAAATGCGTTCTTTCTTCCTGGTTCTTTTCGGAGCAAAACAGCAGGAATATATTGGAATCTACCACAAAATTTTTACATTGAAACCTTTTTTATTTGCGGATTTTATACGATGATCAGCAGCCTGCCGCAGGTTTCGCATTCCACCAGCTCGCCGGCCTTCACCTTGCGAACCACCGAGGAGGGCAGGGACATATTGCAGCCCTGGCACTGGTCGCCGTTGAGCATGGCCAGCGGGGGCACGCTGTGGCGCTTGATTTCCTTATAGCGTTCCATAAACTCCTTTTCAATGGGCTTGGCCTTTTCCGCCGCGGCGGCCCGGAGGGAATCCAGCTCGCTGTCCTTTTCATGCTTTTCATCATCATAGACCAGCTTGAGCTTTTCAAATTCGCTCTTGGCCTTGGCGGCGCGGACGCGCACGTCGTGCTGCTGGCGTTCCCGGTCGCCCGCGTCCTTGCGGATCCGCTTCACTTCCTGTTCATAAGCGGTCAGGTTATTCTGGAAGCGCTTGGCGTCGTTCATGAACTGCTGCACCTCGGCGCTGTTCTTGGGCGGATCGCTCTCCATTTTGGCGTGCAGGTTATGAAGCTGCTCGTTGGTCATTTTCAGGGCGTCCTTGAGCGCCTCCAGCCGGTCCTGCATGGCGCTCACTTCGCTTTCCATGCGCTTCATGGCGGTTTGCTGTTCGGTGTACAAATCCTTATATTTTACCAGCTTTTGCCTGACAGGAGAGCGTCTGATGGAAGCTTCCAGCTTATCCACTTCCACGTCTGCTTTCTGAAATTCCCACAAAAGATGCAATTGATCCATCTATTTGCCCTCCTTCTATTGATTAAACGCTGCCAAAGGGCGCGCATTGAGACGGGAAAACCCGCACATTACATTGTACATCATTTAAGCGCTTTTGTAAATACTCCGCCAAAAACGGCACCAGCGGCGCTTCCGTGCCGTAATGGCCCCCGTCGAACAGCACAAAATCGCTCATGGCGGCGGCCAGGGCATTGTGATGGCGCACCTCGCCGGTGAGCAGGGCCTGGGCGCCCAAGGCCTGGGCCGCCATCCAGTCGCCGTCGTCCGCGCCGCCCGCGATGGCCAGGGTCGCAACGGTTTGATTGCCATCCCCATAGCAGCGGACGGGAAAACGCAGGGCGGCGGAGATTTTTTCCTCCAGCGCCTTGGCGGTCAAAGGCTCCTCCAATTCGCCCAGGAACAGATAATTGGTTTCCTTCCGCAGGTTTTTTAGCCCCAATAGCCGGGCGCAGGCAGCGCTGCCGCTCAGCTCCGTCTGATCCAGATTGGTATGGGCGGCGATCAGGGACAGATTTCTCCGCACCATTTCGCACAGGATGCGTCCTTCGGCGTCCTCCTCCAATAGGTTTTTCCGGGCGTGGAAGAAAAGGGGATGATGGCTGACGATCAATTCCGCCCCCAGCTCTTCCGCTTCCTTGACCACATCCCAGGTGCAGTCCAGCGCCACCAGGATTTTATGTACCTCCGCGTCCCGGCGGCCCACCAGCGCGCCCACGTTGTCATAGCCTTCGGCAGTTTCCACGGGAGCCAGTTCATTGAGCAGATCTTCAATATTTTTCACAGTGATGGACACGGTCTCTTTCCTCCCTGAGCCAATCAAGCTCCTGCTGTTCCTTTTCGCCCCGCTTCTTTTCCGCGATGGCGACGCGCCAATCAAGATAAGGCGCGTAGTGCGCCGGGCAGCCCTCCATCAGGCGGGGCCCCAAATACATCTGCTTTTCCGTGAGCGCTTCTTCCCCCGGCACGGCCTTCATCAGGCAGTAAAACCGATTGGCGGCGAAGGCGATTTCTTCCTGTTCCACCCGGTAGCCAAGGGCGTTCACCGTTTTTCTCACCAGCGGCATATCCGTATGAGCGGATAAAATCAGGCTGGCCCCCTGCAGCTTTTCCCTGCCCGCCGTCAGGATGCCGCAAAGGGTATGGCCGCCCATGCCCAATATGGCGATGGCGTCTGCGGGCCGGGGCAGAGCGAACAGACCGTCCCCCACGGAAAGATCCGCCCGGTGGGAAAGCCCCCGCTCCGTGAGCAGCCTTTCCGCCTTCTTCAAGGATTCCGCGCTGATATCCGCCACGCACATGCGGCGGCACTTGCCCGATTCCAGCAGATAACAAGACAACCGCCCGTGATCGGCGCCGATATCGGCGCCATAGTCACAGGCGGGAAAAAGCGCGGACGCGCGGGATAAACGATCATCCAATGCAGGCATGGCCATCAGTCCAGATAATCCTTGAGCTTCTTGCTGCGGCTGGGATGGCGCAGCTTGCGCAGGGCCTTGGCTTCGATCTGGCGGATGCGCTCACGGGTCACCTGAAACTCCTTGCCCACTTCCTCCAGGGTGCGCTGATGGCCGTCGTCCAGGCCAAAGCGCAGGCGCAGCACCTTTTCTTCCCGGGGGGTCAGGGTGTCCAGCACGTCCCAGAGCTGCTCCTTCATCAGGGCGTGGGACGCGGCTTCGGCGGGGGCCAGAGCGGTTTCATCCTCCAGGAAGTCGCCCAGATGGCTGTCCTCTTCCTCGCCGATGGGGGTTTCCAGGGACACGGGCTCCTGGGCGATCTTGATGATTTCCCGAACCTTGGATTCGCTGATGCCCATGGACTTGGCGATTTCCTCGGGGGTGGGCTCCCGGCCGTATTCCTGCAAAAGCTGGCGGGACACCCGGATCAGCTTATTGATGGTTTCCACCATATGCACGGGAATGCGGATGGTGCGGGCCTGGTCGGCAATGGCGCGGGTGGTGGCCTGGCGGATCCACCAGGTGGCGTAGGTAGAAAATTTATAGCCCTTGCGGTAATCGAATTTTTCAACGGCTTTGATCAGGCCCAGGTTGCCTTCCTGGATCAGATCCAGGAACTGCATGCCTCTTCCCACATAACGCTTGGCAATAGAAACCACCAAACGAAGGTTGGCCTCCGCCAGCTTTCGTTTCGCGGCTTCATCTCCCTTTTCCATGCGCTGAGCCAGTTCGATCTCTTCATCGGCAGACAGGAGGGGAACCTTTCCGATCTCCTTCAGAT
>ODAI010144496.1_pt1 | contig 10042 bp, 10 predicted proteins | sample 1539321 | NCBI WGS metagenome assembly ODAI01 (sample SAMN02144231, study PRJEB22623) | gut metagenome | biome: sheep rumen | host: Ovis aries | place: New Zealand | reverse complement strand
TATACAAAATAATTGTGACTTAGAGCACGTAAAGGATAGGAAAAGAGCGTATGTGCGCCTTGATTTCTAACTTTTCGGGGCAATTTGTTCACATTTTTATCTCGACTGGCTTATAATTCGAAAATTTTATCTAAATTTGCACCAAAAGAAACGAAACCATTTGACAGATGAAGCCATGACCAACGACGAACGATACATGTACCGCTGCCTGCAACTGGCAGCCAACGGCATCCACGGTGCGCGGCCCAACCCCATGGGGGGAGCCGTGATTGTGGCCCCCGTCAGTCCGCACGCTGACGGCGACAACCGACCAGCACCGTCGGCCGACTGCCGCATCATCGGCGAGGGCTACCATGTGCGCTGCGGCCAGGCCCATGCCGAGGTGAATGCCTTTGCCGCCGTACACCCCGACGACGAGCCGCTGCTGAAGGACGCCACCCTCTATGTGTCGCTGGAGCCCTGCTCGCATTACGGCAAGACCCCTCCCTGTGCCGACCTCATTGTGCGCCGGGGCGTGCGCCGGGTCGTGGTGGGCTGCATCGACCCGTTCAGTCAGGTGCAGGGGCGTGGCATACAGCGACTGCAGGATGCCGGCATCGACGTGACGGTAGGCGTGCTGCAGGCAGAGTGCCAGTGGCTGAACCGCCGTTTCTTCACCTATCACCGCGAGCACCGTCCGTATATCATCCTGAAGTGGGCGCAGACGGCCAACGGCTACCTCGACGACCATTTCAAGCCCCTGACCATCAGCAACGAACATACGCTGATGCTCTCCCACCAGCTGCGTGCCGAGGAGGATGCCATCCTCGTGGGCCACACCACCGACGTGCGCGAACATCCGCCGCTTACCGTGCGCCACTGGCACGGCCCTGACCCCAAGCGCATCGTGCTGACCCACGACCGACCGCTGCCGCTGCTCATGGACGACCTCTACCAGCACCAGCTGCAGTCGCTCATCGTCGAGGGGGGCCGCCAGACGCACGAGGCGTTCCTCCAGGCCGGCTTGTGGGACGAGATACGCGTAGAGACCAACTGCTCGCTGACCGTCGATGACGGCACACCCGCCCCCCGGTTGCCCGCCGCCGTCCGCGTGCGCTCGCAGCAGGTCTTTGGCCACAACACCCTGGTATGCTACGTGAAAAAAGAAGCATAGCAGTCACCTTCTTGACAAACGTTTTGTATCTTTATAAATACTAAAAAAAACACCAGTAACAATGAAAGGTATCGTATTAGCAGGAGGTAGCGGCACACGCCTGTACCCCATCACGAAGGGAGTGTCTAAGCAACTCATCCCCATCTTCGACAAACCCATGATCTATTATCCCATCTCCACACTCATGCTGGCAGGCATCCGCGAGATCCTCATCATCTCGACACCCTACGACCTGCCGGCCTTCCGCCGCCTGTTAGGCACCGGCGAAGACCTGGGTGTGCGCTTCGAGTATGCTGAGCAGCCCTCGCCCGACGGTCTGGCGCAGGCGTTCATCATCGGCGAACAGTTCATCGGCGACGACTGTGCCTGCCTCGTGCTGGGCGACAACATCTTCTACGGCAGCGGATTCACCGGCATGCTGAAGGATGCCGTCCAGCGCGCCGAGCAGCAGGGCGAGGCCACCGTGTTCGGCTATTATGTCAACGACCCCGAGCGCTACGGCGTGGCGGAGTTCGATGCCGACGGCAACTGCCTGAGCATCGAGGAGAAACCCGAGGACCCGAAGTCGAACTATGCCGTCGTGGGCCTCTATTTCTATCCGAACAGTGTGGTGGATATTGCCAAGCACATCAAGCCCTCGGCACGTGGCGAACTGGAGATTACCACCGTCAACCAGGAGTATCTGCACGCCCGCAACCTGCATGTGCAGACGTTGCAGCGCGGCTTCGCCTGGTTAGACACCGGCACGCACGACTCGCTGTCGGAGGCTTCCACCTTCATCGAGGTCATCGAGAAGCGCCAGGGCCTGAAGGTGGCCTGTCTGGAGGAGATTGCCTTCAAGCGCGGCTGGATTACCCGTGAACAGCTGAAGGTGCTGGCACAGCCCATGGCCAAGAACGACTACGGCCGCTACCTGCTGCGGCGCGCCGAAGAGGCCTACCAGCGGTAGCGGCGCGTGGAGGCCTGCCGGGAGAAACCGGCGGCCTCCACGCCGCTATCGCGCCGCTATTCCGCTGCGTATTCCGATACACAGCGGCGCAGGGCCGTGGGGTTGCCCATGTCGTACATGGTGCCGTTCAGCCTCACGCCCGTCATGCCATGCTGGCGGCGCACCGCTTCGAGTGCCGCCGTCAGCTCTATCTCACGCTGCGGGTCGTTGTCGGCATCGGCCTTGGCGATGTCGTCGGCCAGTTGTGCAAAGACCTCGGGGGTCAGGATGTACTGCCCGAACACGCTGTAGTATTCTTTCTCGCCCCGTCCGTTGCGAACACCCAGAAACTCCTCGGCATAGCTCGACTTGGGCTTCTCGGTCATCGTGCCTACGTTCAGGATTGTGCGGTCCTTGTCTTCCCAGACGCCGCTGAGGATGCCGTAGTGGCTCACCTCGCTCAGCGGCACGCTGTGTATGCTCACCATCAGCCGGTTGTATTGCTCGTATTTCTCTATCAACTGTAGGGCGCACGGCTTGTTGCTATGGCTGCGGTAGAGCGTGTCGCCCAGCAGCAGCAGCACCGGCTCGCCCTGCGTGAACTCCGCTGCCTGATAGACGGCATGTCCGAAGCCGCGCTTCTCGTGCTGATAGACATAGCGCAGCCGCTTGCCGATGTCCAGGATGCGGTTCTCATACTCGCGGGCCTCGGCGTTCAGCTTGCGCAGGTGCTCTTCCGACAGCTGCCGCTCGAAGAACTCGGCATACTTCATGCGCTCTTCCTCCGAGCCTAACACCAGGCAAACCTCCTCGATGCCGCTCTTCACCAGCTCTTCCAGCAGGATGAGGATGACCGGGCGCACCATGCCGTCCGGACAGGGAATCGGGAAAAAGTCTTTCTTCAGCGCACGGGTGGCAGGGTAGAGTCGTGTGCCGAAACCTGCCACGGGGATGATGGCGCGGCGCACGGTATGCACGGGCTGCAGGGTCAGCGGGTAGGCCTTCATGCCCTCGGCGTTCAGATAGTCTATCAGCTGCTGCTGCGCCTCGGCATTACGGGCCAGAAACTGCACCGAGCCGTCGCCGTGCGAGCCGACACCCTTGCCGCCGTATATCAGCGGCTGTATCTGTGGGTCGTGCAGCACAGCGCGTAGCTTAGGGGCCTGTAGGGCGGCTGACATGGGGGTGACGTATCGCTCGAACTGCTCTTCAGCCTCGGTCATCAGGGCACCCAACTGCTCCACCTTGCCCTCGGCCATGTAGCCGATGGCACGGTTCACGATGTCGTGGTTCCACTCGCCCAGTGCTCGGTGCAGGTCGCGCTCGGCGTCGTTCTGTGCAAAGGGGTAGGCCTTGTTCAGGTCGGAGAGTATGCGGATGGTGTCCTTCTCGGCACAGAGGTCGGCAAACACCCAGTAGAGGGTCTTCTTCACGTTCAGCGCCTTCACCTCTATCTCGTCGCCGTCGAAGGTCATCAGGTTGGGCTTCACGCCGAAGGCACACGCCTGGTCCAGTCGCCCGCAGCGCGACGACGTGCGCAGCTCGCCCACGTAGGCGATGTTCATCTCGCCCAGCGTGTTCAGGTTCAGGTTATATAATAGGTTGAACGCGCGGGCCACGAGCACACAGATGGCCGCCGACGACGACAGACCGCTCTTCATGGGCAGCGTCATGGCGGTGATGCGGATGCGCACGCCGCCCACCTTATACCACTCCAGCATGTACGATGCCACACCGGCACAGTAGCAGAAGAACGACCCCGACTTGGCCACGCGCTTCAGCTCGACATCGTTCATGCGGCACGAGAAGTCGTGCCACAGGTCGTTGATTTCCGGCGCATCGCTGTACATCTCGAAGATGGGCGATGGCTCTACTTCGGCATAGATGCCTTGTTCGATACCGGTCACGATGGCGGCTCCCGACAGGATGTCGGCGTTCATCGTGCGGTAGTGACCTGCCCAGTCGGTATGTTCTCCAAACAGACACAGGCGTCCCGGCACAAATAGTTTCAGCATTTTGTCAATATGTTTATCGTTGTGGGTTTGTTATGATGTACAAAGATACTACAATTTCTTGAAATCTATCATTTTTTCACGCTTTTATTTGGCAGAATTAATATTTTTACTTACTTTTGCAGACAAATAAACAAAAAATTGTTAATAACCGTCTAAAATATTGCTCGCCTATCGACATAAACTCTACTTCAGAAGATAAAGAAGAAAAGAAAGTATGAAGAATTATGCAAGCCTTGCCGACGAGGAGTTGGCATTGCTTTACGTAGGAGGAGACTTTAGGGCGTTCGACGAGTTATTGGCTCGCAATCAACAGAAGCTCTATGCGTATATCCTGTTCATGGTCCGCGACCCTGAGCTGGCCAACGACGTGTTCCAGGACACCTTCGTCAAGGTCATCTCGCGCCTGCAGGAGGGCCGCTACACCGACAGCGGCAAGTTCTCGTTCTGGCTCACACGCATCGCGCATAATGTCATCATGGACACCTATCGCCATCAGAACAGCGAGCATATCGTGGAGCCTACCGAGGACAACGACCTGAGCAAGCTACGCGACGACAGTCTGCTGGACATCAACCGCGAGAACGAGTATGTCAACACACAGGTGATGGACGACGTGCGCCACCTCATGGACGCACTGCCTGCCCCGCAGCGCGAGGTGGTCTATATGCGCTTCTATCAGGACATGCCGTTCAAGGAGATTGCCGAGACCACCGGCGTGAGCATCAACACCTCACTGGGGCGCATGCGCTACGCCTTGATCAACATGCGGCGCATGGCTCGCCAGCACCGCATCCACCTGAACATGGAACTATAGGCCCAGTCGCACTATAGCATCTATAGTATCTATAGTTTCTATAGCATCTATAGCATCCATAGCCCCCTACACCGTCTGCACCGTGGCGGGGCGCAGGCTCTTCAGCTCATGGATAGTCTGCTCCGGGTGCGGGCTCTTGAACACATAGCTGCCGCTGACCAGCACATCCACACCGGCGTCCACCAGCCTCGGGGCCGTCTCGCCCTGCACGCCGCCGTCCACCTCTATCAGTGCCTTCGAACCGCTCTCGGCTATCAGGCGGCGCAGCCGACGGGCCTTTTGCAGCGTGTGCTCGATGAACTGCTGACCGCCAAAGCCGGGGTTGACGCTCATGAGCAGCACCATATCCACATCGCCGATGATGTCTTCTATCAGTGCCACGGGCGATGCGGGGTTCAGCGTCACGGCGGCCTTCATGCCGGCATCGTGAATCTCCTGTACCGTGCGGTGCAGGTGGGGGCACGCCTCCACGTGTACGTTCATCATCATCACGCCCAGCTTGGCCGTCCGGCTGATGTACTGCTCGGGGTGTACCGTCATGTAGTGTACGTCGAGGGGTTTCTCGCATTTGCGGGCCACCGCCTCCAGGACGGGGAACCCGAACGAGAGGTTCGGCACGAACACACCGTCCATCACGTCGTAGTGCAGCCAGTCGGCCTCGCTGCGGTTGATCATGTCCAGCTCGCTGTCCAGATGCAGGAAGTCTGCCGACAGCAGCGACGGGGAAACTAATGTTGCCATTTCTTCTTCTCTTCTGTTCAGTTCAGACACATCTTCGTCGTTTCGGGGTTCTTGGCGTTGACATACATCCGTGCAAACTGCTTGACGAACAGGATCGACGACTTGCGGGGCTGAAAATCTTCTTGGGTAAAATATTGCATAGGCATTCTTGTTTTGGTGTTTCTATTATCAAAACGCGCAGCCATATCTGTTTATTATACCTTTCGTCAAATATTTTTTATCCGTTATCCGCGCTGGTTTTTCATGCCGTTCACGAAGTCGCGGGCGGCCATGCGCTTCTTCCCGGCCATCTGCAGTTCTATGACCTCCAGCAGTTCGTCGGCCGCCGACAGGTATAGCGTCTTGCCGTCCACCACCAGCATGCCGGGCTCTCGACCTGGCTTGCCGGTCTTGCGCGTCTTGTAGAGCTTCAGCACTGTCTCTTTCCCGTCGGGCATGGTCACGGTGGTCCATGCACCCGGCACGGGACTCAGTCCGCGCACGAAGTCATACACCTGCTTGGCGGTCTTCGTCCAGTCCACCTCGCACGTCTCCTTGAATATCTTCGGGGCGGTCTTCAGCACCGCTGTCTCCGTCGTCGCCGCCTGTCCGTCCTTCCGGTCCTCCGTCGCTGCCGCCAGCATATCCTCCTGGGCGATGGTCTCTGGCTGTCCGTCGGCCGCCACGATGCGCTCCAGCGTCTCCATGCATGCCTCGGCGCCGAGCTTCATCAGCCCGTCATAGACATACTCCACGTCGGCGTCGTCGGGAATGGCGAACGGCTTCTGCAGGATGATACGCCCCGTGTCGATGTCGTGGTCCAGGAAGAAGGTGGTCACACCCGTCATGGTCTCGCCGTTGATGATGGCCCAGTTGATGGGTGCCGCACCGCGATACTGCGGCAGCAGGGCGGCATGTACGTTGAACGTGCCCAGCCGGGGCATGGCCCACACCACCTCGGGCAGCATGCGGAACGCCACCACCACCTGCAGGTCGGCACGGTACGCCCGCAGCTGTTCCACAAACTGCGGGTCTTTCATCTTCTCCGGCTGCAACACGGGGATGCCGTGCGCCATGCTATACTGCTTCACCGCAGACGGCTGCAGCACCGAGCCGTGGCGTCCTACGGGCTTGTCGGGCTGTGTCACCACTGCCACCACCTGATAGCCTCCTTCCACCAGTGCCTGCAGCGTGGCTACCGCAAACTCCGGTGTTCCCATGAACACGATCCTCAAGTCTTCTTTCTTCATATTTCTGTCTTTGCTGTTAGAAGTTCCACTTCACCGCCACCGTGGGGTTCCAGAAGAACGTCATGCCGCTCTCCGGGTTGCTGTTATACACGAAGTTGTTCGAGAACTCCCACTCCGTGCCCACGCTGAAATGCTCGGTGAAGTTATACCACAGCTGCGGCTCAGAGAGAATCACCAGACAGCCGTGGCCGTTGGCCTTCTCGCCGCGCCAGAGGTCGATGAACCCCGCGAAGCGCAGCTTGTTGTTCAGGAAGTTCATGCCCCACACGCCCGTCAGCTGGGCACTGGCGTAGGCCCGCGTGTCGTCGTAGCTCTTGAAATACTGCTTGTACAGCAGCTGCACCGACCATGTCTTCGCATAGTCCTCCGTATGTCCGTTGTAGGCGGCACCCACCAGGGCAGCCTGCTGGAAACTGCCGCTGCGACTCAGTCCGCCGTCATACTCCACATGGGCGGCGAAGGGCGACTGCTTGCCCAGCTTGAACTCGCGCGAAATCTCGGCGTAGGCACTCTCGGCGAAGTGTCGGCTCAGGTCTAAATCTACGAAGTAGTACCACGAGCCCCACTTGTCGGCCTTGTATTGTTCCAGCGTGATGGTCATCTTCGACCGTCCGGCCTCTTCGCCGGTGTAGATGTTACGTCCGAAGTCGTAGTGCAGCTGGATGTTCTGTGCCCCGGCCGTCAAGGCCACCAGACCTGTCAGGCATAATAGAATCTGTCTTTTCATAGTTTTCTTATATGTGTTGTTATAAAAAATCCGTTCAATCCGTTGAATCCGTTGTTATAAAAAATCCGTTCAATCCGTTGTTATTTAAAAAAAAGTGTCACTCCTGGCTCAGATCATGCACCGTCTTGCGGTACATGTCGTACAGCCGCCGCCGCGACACATACCCCTTCAGGTGCCGGTCGCTATCCACCACCGGCAGCCAGTCGGCCTGTGTGCGCTCAAAGGTCTTCATCCCCTGCGTCATCGGCGTGTCGTGGTACAGTACCGCCGCCGGTTCGGTCATCAGCTGGTGTGCCTTGAAGTGGTGGTACAGCTCCGTGCGGAACACCACGTGGCGGATGTTCATCACGTCGATCTCGCCCAGCAGCTTACCGGCGGCGTCGGTCACCGGCAGCACCGAGCTGCGGCTGCGACTGATCTTGTGTACAATCTGCGCCAGCTCCATGTCGCGCCCCACCGTCTGGCAGTCGTGGTCCATTACCGTGTCGAGGCTCATCAGCGTCAGCACGGCATGGTCGGTATGGTGGGTGACCAACTTCCCCTGCCGGGCCAGCCGCATGCCGTAGATGCTGTGTGTCTCGAAGATGTTGATGGTCAGGTAGGCCGACACCGACACAATCATCAGCGGCATAAACAGGTTATACCCGCTGGTGATCTCGGCTATCAGGAAGATGCCCGTCAGCGGCGCGTGCATCACGGCCGACATCACGCCCGCCATGCCTAACAGCGAAAAGTTCTTCTCCGGCACATACACCCCCACCTGGTGCATGTTCCACAGGCGCGAGAAGAGGAATCCCGTGAAGCACCCGATGAACAGCGACGGGGCGAACGTGCCGCCGCAGCCGCCGCCGCCGTTGGTGGCCGAGGTGGCAAATACCTTCGTCAGCAGCACCAGGGCTATATATATAATAAGGTATTCCGGATGCCCGTAGAACAGCGACCCGTCCAGTATCTGGTTCCAGTCGGCCTCGGTCTTGCCGTTCAGCAGCAGGTTGATGCTGTGGTAGCCCTCGCCGTACAGCGACGGGAACAGGAAGATGAGCGTGCTCAGGATTACGCCGCCTATCGCCAGCTTCACGTAGGGCTTGTCCTTGAAACGGGCGAACATGTCCTCGCAGGCGTTCATGGCGCGGATGAAGTAGAGGCTCACCAGTCCGCAGCTGACGCCTAACAGGATGGTGGCGGGCACGCGCTGCACCGTCCAGTCGTTGTCGAGGTGGAAAGAAAACAGCACGTCGTTGCCGCTCAGGATGTAGGTGAAGCACGTCGCCGTCACGCAGCTCACCAGGATGGGCAGCAGTGACGCCATCGTCAGGTCGATCATCAGCACCTCCAGCGTGAACACCAGTCCGGCTATCGGGGCCTTGAAGATGCCGGCGATGGCACCGGCCGCACCGCAGCCCACCAGGGTCATCAGCGTCTTGTTGTCCATGCGGAACAGCTTCCCCAGGTTCGACCCGATGGCCGAGCCGGTCAGCACGATGGGGGCCTCGGCACCCACGGAGCCGCCGAAGCCGATGGTGATGGCCGACGCGATGACGCTCGACCAGGTGTTGTGGGCCTTCAGCCGCGAGCGGTTCGACGAGATGGCATACAGGATGCGGGTGATGCCGTGCGAGATGTTGTCTCTTACCACGTGGCGCACGAACAGCGACGTCAGGTAGATGCCGATGACGGGGTAAACGAGGTAGAGCCAGTTATAGGTATTGGTGGCGAAGTGGCCGGTCAGCAGCCTCACAATCTGGTTGATGAGACCGTGCAGCACGAAGGCGGCCACGGCCGACAGCAGTCCCACTATGAACGCCAGGATGAGTAGGAACATCTTGTCGCTCACGTGCTCTACGCGCCAGTCGTGCAGCTGCCGTATGTAGGTTATCCAGAAGGGTCTTTTTTCTCTTTCCATGATTAAAGTGCCGCAAATTTACAAAGTTTCATTGACATAATGGCATTTTTCCTCCGTTTTTTTTCATTTTCCCCTTTTTTGTTTAGGAAAGAAATAGATGTTTTTTAGGAAAGAAATTGATGCTGCTTAGGAAAGAAATTGATGCTCATTTCTATTATCAATCCATTTGTGGAGAGGCTACTGGTTTCCGCCAGTGGCCTCTCCACGAAAATTAGTGGCCTCTCCACGAAAATTAGTGGCCTCTCCACGAGAATTACTCATTGCTCCATGAAAATTACTCATTGCTCCACGAGAATTAGTAGCCTCTCCACGAGAATTACTCATTGCTCCACACCTCTCCGCAAGTCCCGTTTTTTTTGTCGGATTTTATCCGACATCCGCCCTCCTTATCCGCCCTCCGCCCTCTTCCTTGCAAAAATCCCCGATTTCATCGGGATTTTTCTGCTGTAAATATATATATATTGTGAAAAAGGAAAACATCCCGCACATCTCGCACATCTCGCACGTAAACTGACAGTCTGCTCAATTTATC
>ODAI014282421.1_pt1 | contig 10044 bp, 7 predicted proteins | sample 1539321 | NCBI WGS metagenome assembly ODAI01 (sample SAMN02144231, study PRJEB22623) | gut metagenome | biome: sheep rumen | host: Ovis aries | place: New Zealand | reverse complement strand
GCCCGGGGAAAACGCATGTGCGGGAACTGATGCAGTCCATTCCGCTGACCCTGTTTGATGACTGGATGGACCTGATGCTTGGGAACGAGTATATCTGCATCCGGGACCTTGAGAGCGTCCGGGTCAATGAGCCGGATGTCTATGCGCTTCTTCATGCCCAGCAGGTGAACGCGGTGATCGCGTCACGCCTGGCTTTTCACGGCAGGGACATCGGCTTTTTTATCCTAGAAAATCCGGATGAGGAGGTTCTGGGAGATGCCGAAACCGTGATTCCGGGGATGCGGTACATCCTCTCTTCTCTGGTGTACAGTGATCATCTTCTGCGGAAGCTGGAGAGAAACAATTATCTCGACCATCTCACCAATACAGGAAACCGGACCGGTCTGCAGCAGGCCTTCAATGAACTGAATCCCGGACAGCCTCTGGGCCTGATCTTCTGCGAGGTTCTGGGCTGGAAACAGGGGGACCACCGGCTGACGGAGATTCAGGAGGAACAGGCTCTGATCCGGATGGGCGAAATCCTTTCGGGCCTCTTTGATGAGGCGCATATGTTCCGGATTGCACCGGATGAGTTCCTTGCCCTGATGCCGGATACGGACCGGGAATCGGTGGAGTTCCAGGTGCATACGCTCCGGCATCTGCTGGATGAGCATGACGTGCTGGCGGCCCTGGGCTGGATTTACGCGGAGCAGGCCGGGTGTGAACATGATCTGCTGGTCCGACAGGCACACCTCATGGCGCACAACGAAATCCGAGCCATGACCCAGGGCAAAAAGCAGGAAGAGCATGCGGAGGAGGGCGAGAACCTTGCCCATATACCGCTTTACCGGGCGGACGAGTTTTTTCGTCAGGCGCCGAAGCATTTCAGTGATTTCTATGATGAGGAACTGCTGACCGTTGTCGTTGACATCAACTATTTCAAGCTGTACAACGACATCTTCGGACGCAAAGCCGGCGATTTCCTGCTTGAGGAGACAGCGGACAACCTGCGCCGGTTTGCCGAAGAGCGGATGGGGATTGCCGGGTATCTGGGCGGGGACAACTTTATTGCGGTCATTCCCACGAGGGAGACAAACGAGGAAAAGCTTGGCAGACTCCTTGAGGAGATGGCAAGGAAACTCCACTGTCCGGACGGTTTTCCGCCAGTCCTGGGGGCCTACCTGTCCAGGGACCGGCAGGAAACGCTGGTGGCCATGTATGATCATGCCCTGACGGCCCTGCAGGACATCAAGGGCAGTTATGTGGAGTGCTACCGCTTCTATGACGCGGAGCATTACCGCCGGGAACGGGAATCCAAGGTCCTGATGCTGGAGGCCAAAAAGGGCATTGCCGACGGGGAGTTTATGTTCTACCTGCAGCCGCAGGTGGATGAGAAGGACGGGAAAATCGTCGGCGCCGAGGCACTCAGCCGCTGGATGCACAAGGGACAGCTGGTTTCCCCGGCCCAGTACATTCCGGTCCTTGAGAAGAGCGGGTACATCTTTGCCATGGACTGCTATATCTGGGAGAGTGTGTGCCGCTGGCTGAAAAGCCTCAAGGACCGTGGAATCCGGCCGCTTCCGGTGTCCGTGAATGTGAGCCGGGTGGACTTTTACTTTGAGGACATTGCGGAACATATCATTGACCTGACGCGCAAATACGAAATTGAACCCTCTCTCCTTGGCATTGAGATCACGGAGAGCGCGTTTACGGACAATACCGACATCATCGTGGAGGCGGTCCGGAAACTTCACGAGGCCGGGTTCAAGGTGCTAATGGATGACTTTGGTTCCGGCTCCTCCAGTCTCAGCATGCTGCATACCGTTCATCTGGATGTGCTGAAGACGGATATCCGTTTTATGAGCAGTGATCTGAGCAACAGCCGTTCCTACTCCATTGTGGGCAGCGTCGTCTCCATGGCGCACATGATCGGGATGATCGTGGTGACGGAAGGGGTTGAGACGGAGCAGCAGCGGCAGAATCTGGTGGCCATGGGCGGAAACTTTGCCCAGGGGTATTATTTCTACCGGCCGATTCCCGTGGAGGAGTTCGAGCAGCTCCTGCAGGACCCCAGCAAGATCGGCGACGCGTTTATTCACGGGATGCATGTGGGGGAAAATCACCTGAAGTTCCGGGATATGATCGGCCGGGGAATGCTGAGCGAAACGCTCCTTGACAACATCATCGGCGCATCTGCTGTCTACCGCCTTGAAGAGGGGAAACTGTCCCTGGTCCAGTTTAATGAACAGTACAGGACACTGAGCGGGGTTGACCTGGCCGGTCCGCCGGCGGCAAAGGCTGACCGGATTCTGGGGGAGAACACGGACATGCTCCTGCAGCTGTTTTCCCTGGCCAATCGCAATCCCTTTGAAGGGGTGACGGGCAGCATCCGTGTTCCGTGGAACGACGGACAGCGGCGAATGGCCATTCGGGTGTTTCTTCTGTATACCGGGGAAAATTACCGTCTGTATTTCCTGTCGGCACAGGACGAGGTGAATACGGAGCCGCTGACCCTGAATCAGGGAGCGGACAATTGACAAGTGGCCTTGTCGCCGGACAGGGCCACTTGTCATCTGCCTGCTTTTTGCCGGCATTTTGGCACCCGGCGCAGGTCCTGGGGATGTCCGGATAGTGCGTTGACGGGAAGTGCCCGGCGTGATACAATACAGACCAAGTGAATAGTGCAAAACAGGTGTCCGGGTGCGTCAAGCAGCCCGGGTGAAAAGGGAATCCGGTGAGAAACCGGAGCAACAGCCATTACTGTGTTGGATGATTCGGCCGGGGCCATTGAGCAGATGCTTGAGAAGGCGGCCGAAGGGGGCAATGTCCACATCCTCAGCCAGGAGACCTGCCTGATTTGCAGCGGGCATGGATTTCTTGGGCAGAGAAGAAGGAAGGCCGTCAGATGCTGTCGCAGTATGCGAGGCTTTTTGGGCGTATCCTCATTCCTGACGGAATGGGGTTTTTTGCATTCGGGCAGAGCGGGTCTGTCTGTTCCGGTCCAGGAAATTCCGATTCACTGAAAAAGAATGACTGGAGGAAAGTGGAATGTACAGATTTTTGTCTCTGGCAGTAGCCGTGCTGCTGCTTTGCCCCATTGTGAGTGCTTTTGCCGAAACAGATGATCAGGCGGCCGCGGATGCGGTGGCGGCCATGATTGATGCCATCTATGTACAGAAATGGACAGACAGGACCGATGCGGATATTGAGGCAGCCAGAACCGGCTGGGAAAACCTGACAGAGGCGCAGCGGGAACTGGTGAGCGGTGAGTATGCGGATCCGGATTACTTTGGCCTTGATACCGGGGATGCGGCACTGGATGATCCGCTGAACGGGGATGAAATCGGTGAGCGCGAACTGCTGGTGGTCAGCTTCGGCACCTCGTACAATGCCAGCCGGGTCGAGGATATCGGTGCCATTGAGAAAGCCCTGCAGAAAGCGCTCCCTGAGATGAGTGTCCGCCGGGCCTTTACCTCCCAGATTATTATCAATCATGTTCAGGGAAGGGACGGGGAAAGGATTGACAACGTGGCGCAGGCGCTGGACCGGGCCGTTTCAAATGGCGTTAAAAGGCTGGTCATTCAGCCGACGCTGCTGATGCACGGAGCGGAATACGATGAACTCTGTGAAACTGTCGCCGCCTATGCGGACAAATTTGAGTCCGTTGCCGTGGCAGAGCCCCTCCTGGGGAAAGTGGGCAGTGACGCCAGCGCGGTCAATGAGGACAAGCAGACCGTGGCGAAAGCCGTTGTGGCGGATGCGGTGGCAGATGCCGGATACGGAAGCCTTGAGGAGGCAGCCGGTGAGGGTGTCGCCTTTGTCCTGATGGGCCATGGCACATCCCACACGGCAAAGGTCAGCTACAGTCAGATGCAGGAACAGATGAAGAATCTGAAGTATGAAAACGTGTTCATCGGAACGGTGGAAGGGGAGCCGGAGGAGACGGCCTGCGAGAACGTCATTGAAGCGGTCAAAGCGGCCGGATATAAAAAAGTCGTGCTGCGTCCCCTGATGGTTGTGGCAGGCGATCATGCGCACAATGACATGGCCGGTGAGGATGAGGACAGCTGGGTGAACCTGTTCCGGGCAGCCGGTGCCTTTGATCAGGTGGAGTGCCAGATTGCGGGCCTCGGGAGCATCCCGGCGATTCAGGACCTGTATATAGAGCATGCGAAAGAGGCCATGAAATAACGGGCCGGATTATATTGCATCCCCAGGACGGCAGGAAAAAATGAAAAAGTCCCGGGCTAACGTCCCGGCTGCGGTTTTTGAAAGGGAAAGGTGAAATAATGTGAAACGAATGGTCTTTCTTCTGCTGGCAATCGTGCTGCTTTTTACCTGCAGTGCCCTGGCGGAAACGAATGTTTTGCCGGATGGAACCTATTCGGCGGTGTTCAAAACAGATTCCGGAATGTTCCGCGTCAGTGAGGCACTGGGAAACCGGGGCGTTCTGACCGTGAAAGACGGGCAGATGATGATTCATGTCTCACTGAATTCGAAAAAGATCCTGAATCTGTTTCCGGGAACGGCGGAGGAGGCAAAAAAGGAAGGTGCTGCCCTGCTGATGCCCACAGAGGATGAGGTTACGTACGAGGATGGCTATACGGAGACGGTTTACGGCTTTGATGTTCCCGTGCCGTTTCTGGACCGCGAGTTTGATCTGGCCCTGATCGGGACGAAGGGAAAATGGTATGACCATAAAGTCTCCGTGAGTGAGCCTCTGCCATTGGATGAAAGCAAATGAAAAGACATCTGATCATTCTGCTCCTGCTGTTCCTGGCGCTGTCTGCCGCGGGGGAGACGGAGGTGCCGGACACGTTCATTTACCGGGGCGGCTCCGGCCGCGTGACGCTGACTTGTCCGGACTACCGCCTGGAGGACAGTGAGGCATTTGCGCGTATTTGCTTTGACAGCCCCAACTATACCCGCATTCTTGTAAACGGGACAGAGTATGCGACACAGCAGGAGGGGAAGAGTTCCTTTGCGGAAATTCCCGTCCCGCTTAACCGGTCGTTTGATATCCAGGCAACAACAACGGCCATGAGTCAGCCCCATGACATCACGTACACCCTGTATATCGGGGTGGACGCGCTGTCAGACGGGAATCTGCCGGGTCTTCGGAAACGGTCCGTCACCGTTCCCCGATATGCAAAGGGGTTTGCGGTAGATGAGTATGAGGACGGCTACGCCCTGATCCGGATCACGGAGGGACAGCGCTTTCTGGTGGTCCCGGAGGGGATGCCTGTTCCGGAAGGGCTGCATCCGGACATCCGGGTGCTGCAGCTGCCCATGCAGAAAGTCTATCTGGCGGCTACCTCAGTGATGTCGCTGGTCAGTGCCGTTCACGCCCTCGATAGGATTGCCTTTTCCAGCATCCGGGCGGAGGATTGGGAGATCCCTGCCGCCAAAATGGCCATGGAACAGGGGCAGATCCGCTTTGCCGGGAAGTATGATACACCGGACTATGAACTCCTGGTCCGGGAGGGGTGTGATCTGGCCATTGAATCGACCATGATCGGCCATTCGCCGAAAATCATGGAAATGCTGGAACTGCTGGGAATCCCGGTATGGGTGGACCGCTCCAGCTATGAGCCGCATCCGCTGGGCCGGACGGAGTGGATACGGCTGTACGGCATTCTCTTTGGGAAAAGGGAGGAGGCAGACCGGTTCTTTGAGGAGCAGGCAAACCGGATTCAGGAACTGTCGGACCCCTCCGGGAACCGGGGAACCGTTGCCTTTTTCTATCTGAATGCCAATGGTGCCGTGGTGGTCCGAAATCCCTCGGATTACATTCCGGAGATGATCCGGATGGCCGGGGGCAGTTATGTGCCCGAAGCCGCACCTACTGGGATGACGGCGGCATCAGTCAATATCAGCATGGAAAATTTCTATGCTGAGGCCTGTGAGGCGGACTATCTCATCTACAATGCCGCCATCGACCAGCCGCTGAGTTCGGTGTCTGACCTGATTTCAAGGAATCCGCTGTTCGCTTCTTTTAAAGCGGTTCAGAACGGGCACGTATACTGCGCCCAGCGGCGGATGTATCAGGCCACGGATACGGTGTCGGATTTTATCCTGGATGTCCGGCATATGTTTGAGGGCAGTGAGGAAATGACGTTCCTCACGCCTGTACGGTGAGGAAACATGGGAAAAGTGGTTGCAGTGGGGCTTGGCCCCGGAGATCCTTCTCAGATGACTGCCGCGGCTGACCGGGCGCTCCGCACGGCAGAGGTCATTGCGGGATACAGCGGCTATGTGGACCAGATCCGCGGGCGGTATCCGGGCAAGGAAATCCTTGAGACGCCCATGCGGGGCGAGACGGAGCGCTGCCGCCTGGCCCTTGAGGCGGCCCGGGAAGGAAAAAGCGTGGCCGTGATCTGCAGCGGGGATGCCGGTATCTACGGGATGGCAGGGCTGCTGATTGAAATGGCCGGGGATACGGAAATCGAGGTGGTCCCGGGGGTGACGGCGGCGATCAGCGGGGCGGCGCTCCTGGGCGCACCCCTCGGCCATGATTTTGCGGTCATCAGCCTGTCTGACCTCCTGACGCCCTGGGAGAAAATTGAAAAGCGTCTGGACCTGGCGGCGGAGGCGGACCTGTGCATGGCCCTGTATAATCCGGGCAGCCGGAAACGAAAGGATTATCTGCAGCGTGCCTGCCGGATCATCCTCCGTCACGCGGCACCGGAAACCGTCTGCGGCGTGACAAGAAACATCGGAAGAGATGGGGAAAGCGCGGCAGTGATGTCCCTGCGTGATCTTGAACAGGAACCGGCGGATATGTTTATGACGGTCTTTGTCGGGAACAGTCAGACAAGGCGAATCGGGGACAGGATGGTGACCCCCAGAGGCTATCACCTGGGCGGACAGGAGCAATAACGAGAAGGGGACGGGTACAGGCCTGTCCCCTTTTCCGGGTTATGCCTGAGCAGTGCGGTGCGTGCCTGCCGCCGCGCAGCAGGGCCAAGATGCGGTGTACCGGGTCAAAAGAAAAAGATCGACTTCTTTTGGCAGAATGTGATATAATTCCCATCTGCTGGGAACGAGTTCCCAAATTTATTTCAGTGTCTGAACGATGAACGCCGGAGTGAATTCGGATTCAGCCCTCCGGGGAAGACCACAGAAAATGCAGGCCCTGGTCCTGCCGGGAACTGCGGTCATGGGAAACCGGATGCAGATCCTGATGGACGGACGTAATCTGGTCTTGCGGCGGTTTTGAAAAGCGCATGACAGACAGTGGGATAAGGAAAGGAGTTAATATGAGATTAAAACGTACAGTCCTCTGGCTGGTGCTTGCGCTCCTGGTGCTGGTTTTGGCAGCAGGTGTCAGTGAAGGGGAACGCAGGCTGGGATTCCGGTTTGCGGATGCCGCGGAAGCGGCAGAGCTTCTGCTGGCGAACCGGGACTATTATGAGAACCTGAACCAGATGGATCTGGATTACCGGATGCAGAAAAAGGGCGCTACGCTGGCAGAGCTTGAGGCACATGCGGCCAGGCAGACGCGCGACTATACGCCGGAGGAGAAAGAGACGCTGACCGGGATTATGGCAGACATTGAGCAGCGCTGCAAAAAAGCAGGGTATAAATTGCCTGCCATCAACAACATTGTTTTTGCCAAAACGACCATGGAAGAGGAATGCGGGGCGATGGGATATACCCATGGAACGCAGATCTATCTGAATGGAAAGTTCTTTGACATGGATGCGGTTCAACAGGCTGAAATCGTCGCACACGAGATTTTTCATTGCCTGACCAGAAATCATCCGGATTTCCGGAAGGAAATGTATGAGATTCTGGGCTTTACGGTGGTAGAAAAGGACTTTGATTTTGGTCCACAGGTACGCAGTGCGATGATCAGCAATCCGGACGTGGAACGCCATAATTCGTATGCCGCCTTCAATATCGGCGGAAAGATGATGAACTGTGCACTGGTCTTTACGACCAAAAAGCCGTTTGAAAAAACGGGCGATACGTTCTTCGACGAAATGATGGTCGGACTGGTGCCGATAGATGATCTTTCCTTCATGTATGATTCAAAGGAAGCCACGAATTTCTTTGAGGTTTTCGGCAGGAATACGGATTATGTCATCGATCCGGAGGAAACGCTGGCAGATAATTTCGCGTATACTATCGTCTATGGTCTTGATGGAAAGGATTATCCGTCGCCGGAGATTATTCGCGCCATTGATGCGCTGCTGCGGAAGTAAATTTTCCGCCCGGAAACGGAATAGCCATTTCTCCTGACAGTGGAAACGCTGGAAACAGATTGTTCAGAAAGGTGTTTGATTATGAAAAAGGCAATTCTCTTACTTTTGACCGTTCTTTTTACAGTCCTTATGCTGATGACCGCATCGGCCGAAACGGATGTTTCGGACCTGAAAATTGCCGCCCCGAGCGGAGCGCCTGCGTTGGCTCTGGCCACGCTGGCACAGGAAAACCCTGATCAGTATACCTTTGTGGCCGCGGATACGATTGCGGCGGAATTTGCCAATGCTACGGCGGATTTCATCATTGCGCCCCTGAATGCAGGTGCCAAACTGTACAAGGCCGGAAAATCCACGTACAAACTGGGTGCGGTGGTTTCCTGGGGAAACCTGTTCTTTGCCTCTCAGAGAGAAGGATTCAAACTGGAGGACATGAACGGAGCAGAGATTACGCTGTTTGGTGAGAACACCATCAATGCCTCGGTTGTCCTCTATGCGCTGAAGAAGAATGACATCAAGCCGGCCAGCGTGCAGTATCTGGCAAGTGCGGCTAATACCCAGCAGCTGCTGCTCTCGGATGCAGAGGCGATTGTCGTAACGGCGGAGCCGGCGCTGACAGCGGCTTCCATGAAAAACGATCATATTACCGGCTATTCAGTGAATGAACTGTTCAAAGCGGCATCCGGCTTTGATGGCTATACGCAGGCGGCGCTGTTTATCAAGGCGGACACGATTGTCGCACAGCCGGAGAAGGTCAATGCGTATCTGAAAATGGTAGAGGAGTCCTGCCAGAAGTGCACGACGGATGTGGACGCGGTCGCACAGGCGGCAGTGGCCCTTGAGATCCTGCCCAATGCCAAGGTAGCTGCCCAGGCGATTCCGAACTGCGCAATCCGCTATCTGGCGGCGCCTGAGGCCAGGGAGCAGGTTGAGACGACGGCCAATGTGGATCTCAGCCAGTTTGGCGGAGCGGTGCCTGCCGATGATTTCTACTATGAAGCCAAGTAAGGGACTCAGAGAAGCAATTGTTTTCTGCTCGGGAATCATTCTGCTCGGCTGCCTGATTCAGGCAGCCGGGTGGATTCGCGATGACCGTCTGGTTTTTCCGGATGTCATCGACATTCTCCGGGCTTTCTTTCGTTTACTGGGAAAACAGCAGACGTACGTGAAAATCGGGGTAACGCTGGCGCATCTGCTGGAGGTGATGGCGGTATCAGCCGTTTTGGGCATTGCCATTGGCCTGGCAGAGGGCCTGAGCGACACGGTGCGCACCCTGCTGAAGCCGGCCATGATTCTGCTTCGTTCCATCCCCATGATTGTCATGGTCGTCATCATCATGGTCCTGACAAAGTATGACCGTGTGCCCCTGATTGCCTCCTCTTTATTTGTGATTCCCATCATCAGCGAGGCGGCCAGTGAGGGCTGCCGCAGCATTGAACCGGAACTGATTGACGTGTATCGCCTGAACAGCGGGTTTAATCTGCGCGTTCTCTTTGATGTCTATCTCCCCCTGATTGCCGGTTATCTGCGGCAGGCATACGCCAATGCGGTGGGGATGGGACTCAAGCTGGTGGTGACCACGGAATATCTGGTTCAGACCAAAAATTCGCTGGGCAAGGCGGTATACAGCAGCAGTTACTTCAACGAATATCAGGACATTTACGCTTATGCTCTGATCATGATTCTGCTGGTTCTCCTTGTGGGAGCGCTGCCGGCGATATGGACAAGGATAAGGGAACAGTTATTTGGCAAGGGGAACATTCCGGCAGAATCCAAATCGACTATGTGAACGTTTGATGCGAGAGGGAAGAAAATGCTGTCCGTTTTCTTTGGCGAACTGTCTGAGGTGATCACCAATCCG
>ODAI013614429.1_pt1 | contig 10044 bp, 7 predicted proteins | sample 1539321 | NCBI WGS metagenome assembly ODAI01 (sample SAMN02144231, study PRJEB22623) | gut metagenome | biome: sheep rumen | host: Ovis aries | place: New Zealand | reverse complement strand
GGCTGTGAACAAGACCGACCTCTGTGGAAATCTGATCAAACGTCAGCGTAAAGGGCAGCGCGGCGATGACGCCCAGTATAAATGCGAACACTGCCTGGCCCGCCATCACGGCGGCAAAGCGCCTGATCGAACTGCCGTACTTCCAGAGATTCATAAAAAAGATGACCGATCCGCAGACGACGAAATAAATCGGAAAATCCCAGAAATTCGTAAAGCGGAAGTAGCCGGTCATCAGTCCGATCAGTATGATCTCCGGCTGCAGGAAGATCTCTTTCGCGATCGATTTCGCCGTCCGCTCCCTGCCTTCCGGCTCTCTTCCCTCCGCCAGCATCCTCTGGGCAAATGCATAGGCGATCGCCGTCACCGTGACAACAAAGAGAATATTGATATAGTGCGCGTGGAGATCTCCCAGGACCGTAGAATAAGCGGGAAACTCGTGGATCGTCTTGTCCGGAAGATCCGGATCATATCCGATATATCTGGTCGAATCCGGGAACCAGTAGCTGTACTCTACCCCTTTGCTGTGGTTTACGGCTGAAAGAATGATCCCATAGATCACATAGTGGAAATTTCCGCAGAAAGCACAGGCAAGCCCAGCCAGAACGCCTCCGACCCACGGAATCCTGAAGCTCTCCCTGAAGCGGTCCCGGAGCATCTGAAAGACGAGCGCGAGCGGCAGACTGAAAGAAAAAGCCGCAATCGTCGCCCGCATCGCCGTATACGCGATCCCGGCGCTCACGCCGCAGAGCTTTGCAGTCCATGCGGTCACGTACTGACCGCCGTAATAATAATTGATCGGTTCGCCCGAGTACCACATATCCTCAAAGGGCATCCATTTCGACTTCAGCATCGACGTGATAAAGCCGTAATCCATGAACTTTTCCGTTCCGTACGCGCCCGGTCTGTAGCCGATCATCCACACCCATATGATGTAGAGAAAAAGCAGAATTGCCTCCTCGGCTGCGATCAGGCTGACATTCACCCCTTTAAAATTCTTCGCAAGCTTCCCTTTATAAAAAAGTACAATGTTCACTGCACAGACAGCAGCCGCGATGATAAGGCAGCCTGCCTGGGAGAAGGGTACGAGATGCATGGTGTTGAGCGCAAAGTGGATCCCCGATATAAAAAGGAGCCCGATCATATTGGAAAAGATGATTCCCCGGTCCTCAAAACGTATGAACAGCGTACTGACTAAGGGAAATACGGCCAGACCGATCAGTATGATCGAAAGCCACCAGATAATTACACTCAATAATATTCCTCCTTCGCTAAACGCTTTTTTTTCATCTGCTGTCCGTTCCGGACGCCTTTTTCCGCAGTCCTCCCGCTCCGAACGCAGTCCGTTTTCCTCAGTTATCTGAAACAGGAAGTCCCCCGATATTGCTCCGAACAGAAGCTTAACCTTAAATATATCACAGGGAGCGCCGATTTTACATACAAAACAAAAAAGCCCGGACGCACGGCAAAGATGCGCAAAAGTTGGCACAAAGGTTTTTAAGATTCTGTCTCAATTAGTATTGTATAACCTGTCTTGTTATGATACACTAATTACACGGATTCAAGTGTGTTAAGGCTGCGTCTGCAGCTCATTTTTAAAAGAAGGAGACACGATTATGGCAAAATGGGTATGTTCAGTCTGTGGTTATGTACATGAAGGCGATACACCGCCGGAAAGATGCCCGATCTGCAAGGTCCCGGCTTCCAAGTTCAATAAGATGGAAGAAGGCGAGATGGTATGGGCTTCTGAGCATGTAGTCGGCGTCGCAAAGGGTGCGCCCGAAGACATCATCCAGGGTCTTCGCGAGAACTTTGAAGGCGAGTGCTCTGAGGTCGGTATGTACCTCGCTATGAGCCGTCAGGCATTCCGTGAAGGCTATCCGGAAATCGGCGATTATTATCATCGCGCTGCCCTCGAGGAAGCTGAGCATGCTGCAAAGTTTGCTGAACTTCTCGGCGAAGTCCTGACAGACTCCACAAAGGAAAATCTCCGTGTCCGCGTAGACGCTGAGTATGGCGCAACAGCCGGCAAGACAGAGCTCGCAAAGAAGGCTAAGGCTCTGAATCTTGATGCGATCCATGATACAGTTCATGAGATGGCTCGTGACGAGGCAAGACACGGCAAGGCATTCAAGGGCCTGCTGGAGAGATACTTCAAATAAATCCTTTCGTGTATGTTCTGATTTCGTCTGCCTGCATCAGCATACGAACGATATATTCTGACAGGCATAAGGTCAGATAAAGAAAGAAAAATAAATCCGATACGTCAGAAGGAGCGGGGAACCCCCGCTCCTTCTTCTTCTTCTTCTTCTGCTGCTGCTGCTTCTGCTGCTGCTTCTGCTGCTGTTACTGCTGCTTCTTCTGCTGCTTTCTCTTTCTGAAAGGTTCGATTGAGCCTCTGCCTCTAAGACGGCAGCCATTCCTCCGCATTACGTTCTGCAGCCGGTCCCGCAGGCTTCCGCATTACGTTCGGCAGCCGGTCCCGCAGGCTTTCCGCATTACGTTCTGTAGCTGGTCCCGCAGTCAGCTCCGTTCACAGTGACATCACCGATCGAAACTTTAAGATCCATTTTCTCATCTTTGACCGGCTTGTCCGTCTCGACCGTGATCGATCCGGCATCCGTCCTGCAGACAAGATCAGAGAAACTTCCGGATACATCGATGGAACCGGTATCCGACTTGCACTCCGCGGAATCAAAAGTGCACTTATTAATTTCAATATCGCCTACATCCCCGGTAGCCTTGAGCTCTTTAAATGTACACGCATCGAAGAGAATATTTCCCACATCCGCGTCGATCTTAAGATCCCCGAACGTGCAGTCGGCAAATTCAATGCTGCCCACGTCCGTCGTGATGTCGATTTTAGAAGAAGTATCAAATAAAAATCCGTTGATCTTCAGGCTGCACACATCCAGATCCCCGTTGATGCCCTCCAGTTCTTCCCCCTCGGGAACAGTAATTGTAAGGCTGCAGTCCAGATCTTTCAGATGTATATTTTTCATTTTCTGTTTCACTACGAGCTTATCTCCCGAAACTTTGATTTCCGGCAGTGCATTGGACGGATATCTGTAGCTGACATTGAAGCTTTTACCCTTCTCGATGATGATATCCCCGGCATCCAGTTCGAGTGAAATGCTGTTAAAGCGCTCTGCTGCGACTTCATCGCTCTTCATTTTTCCGTTTCCGCTTCGTGAAAAGCCGAAGCCCAGATGAAGAATACATCCGACTATAATACAAACGACCGTTACGATCGTCAGTATGGCAAGAAAAAACCCGGTCCCTTTCTTTTCTTTTGTCGTCATTTTATATCTCTCCTCTCAATTCTTCGGTCTGTTTCTCATCTTTTGCTGCCAAGGTTGCTTTCAATCACTTTGTGAATAATCGCGGCGATCGGCCAGATGATCCAGGAACTGAACCAGTTGAAGGTCAGAAAGCTCCAGATCAGATATACGCAGGTGACCGTCTGCCAGTAGACGGACATGAACGCTGCCAGCTTCGGATCATCGTAATAAGCTTCTCTGTCGGCTCGCTGTTTCGCATAGCTTCCGCTGACCGTACCCTTATCATTCAGTCCTAGGAGTGTCTCATAGCGTCCTTTGAGAAGACTGCTGTAGACAATCAGGAGCACTCCTAAGCCTACCATGATAAAAAGTGTGATCACTGCCATATTTGAAACATCTACAGGACTGAATATTGCAAAAATGCTTTCTATGAGCAGCATCGGGACCCAGCTGATGACACATAATGTGATTCCGATCACCAGCATCATCGTTCCGGTAGGCCGGAAACGGTTTCTCTCATCCTGCACAAAGTTCGATGTCGCGTAATCGATCGAGCACGGCTCATCCTTCAGAAAACCCCATTTTTTCATTCTCTGGGAAGCGTAGATAAAGCAGCCGACTGCGGCGGCAACACAGACCATCATGACACAGATCCCGATAGTCTCCATCAGCCTGTTGACTCTGGTCCCGGGAAAAATACTTGAAAACAGGATCGGTCCCGTCACAGAGATAATGCAGAGAAAAACTCCGAAAGCAGTGAGGAGCGAGCTTCCGCCCTTCTCACGGAGATAATCTTTTGCCTCATCCATTGATATATGGCGCCGTTCGGGAGCAAGCTCCTTTGTGAGACTCAGTTTTTCTCCCTTTACTCTGTCAAGTCCCAGCTCCCCGGCGATTTCATCGAGATTGCCGAATTCAGAGATCACTGTGCCGATTGCGGCATTCTCGCTTTTCCCTTCCGCTATCAGTTCCGAATATTTGTCTTCCATCATCTGCCAGAGCTCGTCCCTTGCCCGAAGCACCTCAGGCGTATTGGGAAGGCCTGCAAACATGGTCTCAAGATAATTACGAATCGTTTCCATCTCTCTTACCTCCTGATGAACCTTTCGACTACATCCTTGGTCAACGTCCACTCCTCACACTTTTCATTGTAATAGGCTGCCCCCAGCGGGGTGATCCGATAGTAGGTTCGTCGCTTCCCGCTCCCGTCCCCTGCCGGATCCGCCATGAACGACTCAATGTATCCGTTCCTCTCCATTCTCGTAAAAGCTGAATACAGGGTCGTCTCCTTGATCACGTACTTTTCTTCGGACAGCCTTCGGATCTCCTTCGAGATCTCGTATCCATAGGACGAACCTTTCAATAAAATACAGAGAATAATTGTGTCATTATAGCCGCGTATTACATCACTGCTGATTCCCATTCTCATTCACCTCGCATATTCTTCTTTCCTCCGATTTCTCTATGTGAAAGAGCTCTCAGGCGTCTGTCGTTTTCATAATCGACGTTTCCTACGACTGACGTTACTACGACTGGCATTACTACGATTGACATTCCTACGACTGGCGTTCCCTCGTCTGTCGTACTATGTCTGTCGTAGTAAAAATATCATGACTGCTATTCCCTGTCAATAGATTTATTAAAAATTTATGGAAAATCTTTTCCAATGCGTTATTGAGATTAAATCTTGTTTTGTATTGGCTAACTTGGCCACTGCATGCTATAGTCAATACGGGAAGCAGAAAATGCTCCAAATGCGTCATCTATTCGAAAGGAGATGTAAATATATGGCAAACAAGTACACAGGAACAAAGACAGAAGAGAATCTCCGTGCTGCATTCGCAGGCGAGTCTCAGGCCCGCAACAAGTATACCTACTTTGCATCACAGGCAAAGAGAGCAGGGTACGAGCAGATTGCGGCGATCTTCCTTGAGACAGCGGATCAGGAGAAGGAACACGCTAAAATGTGGTTCAAGGAACTCGGCGGAATCGGCACTCTCGAGGAGAACCTGCTTGCAGCTGCAGAAGGTGAAAATGAAGAGTGGACAGATATGTATAAGCGCATGGCCGAGGAAGCGAAGGCCGAAGGCTTTAACGAGCTGGCAGAAAAGTTCCTCCTTGTCGCCGGTGTTGAAGAGAAACATGAGGAGCGCTATCGCAGGATCCTCGAGAACCTGAAAGCCGGCAAGACATTCGAGGGTGACGATGAGAACACTGTATGGAAATGCAGGAACTGCGGCGCGATCGTCGTCGGAAAGGAAGCTCCGGAGATCTGCCCGGTCTGTGCACATCCGCAGGCTTATTTTGAGAGAAGGGCAGAAAACTACTGATCTCTGACGCAGAATTCCCGTGACGTTAACGTCCACGATGAATCCAAAAAAACAATGTGTTCATTCAAGATTTTTCGGTCTTGTAAAGACATCCTGTAAAAATTGCCCATAAAATGAGGAGTGCCCCGACAGCTAAGCTGCCGGGGCTATTATTATGAAAAATTGTTGTGAGGTTTTCGTCTCACATGGTCTTTCCTTTTGATTAAATTTAATATAACAGTTGTTTATGAACAACCTATGAACATTTTGTTAACTTATGTGCATTTTCACAATTATACCATTCGATATTTCAATATTTTTATACACTTTGCACAGTGAACGTGTTTCCTAAGGAAAGCCGACGTCATGAGAATATAGATATGATTGCCTTCCAAATCCCTTTCAGAAATGCAAAAAAGCCATTCACATCATTATCCGTGATTCCATACCTGGAAAGATCCAGCCCGGAGTTCTTCAGCTGCTCATACATGGATTTCGCCTGCTCTACAAGGGCGTCCACATCGATGTCCATACTGGCCAGCTTCTGCATGAGCGCGATGATATCGTTGATTTCCTGATCTGTCAGACTGATCTCCAGCTGATTCGCAACATCTATGATTGCGTTCCTGATATCAGTTTCCGATGTCATGTCATTCTGCACAACGATCTGCTTGATGGCGGCGATCAGCTCTGCTGCCTTCTGAGGATCCCCGATAGCCTCCGCGACTTCTCCTGTCGTGACAAGCTCGTTCGTTGCACCGTCGACACGCTGCTGATCGACTGCTTTTCCGTACATCTGCTCATAGGCCTTCATCGCGCCGACCAGAGCAGCTGTTCCCGAGATCTGAGACGGTCCCGCCACAACGACTTCCGCATTTTTCATTCCGGCTGTAGCCAGTGCATTCTGATACATTCCCGGAGTCACATACGTGATGTTGTGCGTCTCGACCGTGATTCCGCTCTTGCTGCTCTCCACGACCTTGCAGGAAGAAAGCGCTCTGCTTCCGATCAGAGAAGCGTCGACATAGCCATCCAGATACTGGTGCTCTTCTGCATTCGTGACTGTAACGACCGTGTTATTCGAAAGTTCCGCCTCTGTCAGTCCGAGGAGCGAAAGAACCTCCGCACGCTGATCGCTGTTCAGATCTGCGCCCAAAGCAACATACGGTTTTGTGTTGGCTGCCATGACGGCTGCCGGCTGAACGAGCATCGCGGCTGCGACCAGTGCAGCTGTGACCCCTGCTATTTTCTTTTTGAATTGGAACATGTATACCTCCTTTCAGGTGCGGCTTGCGCAAAAATTTATCGGGAACGTCCTGCGTTCCTCACCGCGCAGCCTCTTATGTCCGTTTTCAGAGCAACATAATACCATGGAAAGTCGGTCCTGTCTCTTAAAAAAACCTAAAGCTTCAGAGAAGAATCTGTGTCGTATCTGTTATGTTTTGTTGGTTTTTCCGCTGTTTTTTTGCGTTTTTGTTCCCAAATACCGGCATTTCCGCAAAAAAATCGCAATCTTTACGCCTCCGTCTGTCAGCCTCAGTCCTGCCTGTTCCGCTGACCCCCGATCAGGCAGAGTTCATCCGCAAGCCTGCCGAACTCACTGAGCGTGAGTGCCTCACCGCGTACCGTGGGCTTAAATCCGCACGCCTCGATCGCCCGCAAAGCCTCCTCCTTTGAAAATGAGAACCCCGCATAATTCGCGATCCCGTTCTGCAGCGTCTTCCGCCGTTCGTTAAAGGATGCGCGGATCAGGTCAAAGAGCAGCTTTTCATCTCTCACCGAGACCGGCGGAACGTCGCGTCTTACCATATGTACGACAGCGCTGTCCACCTTGGGCCTTGGCATAAAACATTCCGGGCCAACGAGAAAAGATATCTCCGGTTCCGTGTAATAGCTGACTGCGAGGGAAAGCGCTCCGTAGTTCTTGCTTCCCGGCCCCGTTACCATACGCTCGGCAACTTCCTTCTGGACCATGACAGTAAGGTCGGAAAATGGAGCTCCCCCCTCGAAGAGTCCCATTAGGATCGGCGTTGTGATGTAGTAAGGAAGATTGGCGACGATCTTGACGGGACGCCCTTCATTTTCACGGTCGGCGATCTCCTGAATATCCGTCTTCAGGATATCGGCGTTCAGGACCGTGACATTATCCCAGTCTGAGAGCGTATCCTCAAGAATAGGGAGAAGCGCGCGGTCGATCTCGACCGCACAGACCCTGCCCGCAGACTCCGCCAGGTACTGCGTGAGCGTACCGATCCCCGGCCCGATCTCCAGAACAAAATCATCCTTACCGATTCCGGCCGTGCTGATAATATCCTCGAGAACCTGCTCGCGGATCAGAAAGTTCTGTCCAAATTTTTTACGAAATGAAAATCCGTACCTGTCAAGCACCTTTCGGCAGCCGGCCGGATTTGCAAGATATGGTTTCGGCATAAATTCCTCCGTTTCAGGTCAACTGATCATGACTGCAGTCATGAGTGCCCTGTGCTGATTTATGACATTCTCTGCGAAAAGACAGGCAGTCCGCCTAAAATGGAGACTGCCTGTCCTCAGTGTATTTCATTTGCGGAACAATCCTGATATCAGGAGAAATCCTTCTCCCGAAGCAGGATCCTTCCATCCGGTGTCGACTGATTCTTTGAGCGGAAGCCGAATCTGCGGCTCTTCGAGTGATCGATTGCCTGATCGACAAGCTCCTTGACCATACCGACCGTCATCGGTTCGGAATCCTTCTGATTATCACCGATCAACGTGTAGAGCGCAAGTGTTGCCAGCTCGTCGAACTTATAACCGTTCTCCCTCGCGTAGGTCCGTGCAAAGGTCACAAGCTCGTCATTGGTAAAGACCGGCACTATAATGGTCGACGTGAACTTCTCTGCAAGCTCCGGATGGCTGTTCAGCATCGCGCGCATGTCGCGTTTCTCATCCTCAAGAATCACGACCAGCCCATCCGTGCGGAATTCCATAGCCTTTGAGAGCTTTTCAATCGTCTCGTCATACATGGATCCGGCCCCCTCGATCAGGAGGAAGCCTCCCGCCAGAAGTTTTACGATCTTTGCCGGATCCTTCTTATTCAGATCCGTCGCTATGATCTTCGCCTTTTTGGCTGCCTGAATGTGCAGATCCTTGCAGACTGCAAGCATGATCCCTTCCGCAAGTTTCGTCTTTCCGGATTTCTGCCGTCCGATTATAAGGACATTTCCCGATCTTGAAGTCTTATCCCCGGAATTATTGTGAATGTCCGCGAGTGCCAGTGTGATCTGTTCCTGCATACCCGGTATATTTGAGAAATAGGAGAAGATCTTTCTCTCTGTTTCATCAAATTTCCGCGGCAGAACCGGCACGCGTTTCACCATCTCCGGCTCTGTCATGATGTGTTCGATAATATTCGTATCGCGTCCGAATGAGCCTTCCTCAGCGGAAAGAATGTCACTGACATCCTCAGCAGCCTCATCCGGAAGAGACTCGTCTGACTCATCCGCGAAAATCTCCTTCGGAATTTCCCCGATCGGAATCGGTGCGCTCTCCTTCTTAATGGAAACCTTCGGCTCTTCCGGTTCTTCTTCGATTTTGACAGGCTCCTCAGGAACCGGGTTCATATCTTCTTCTTCGGGTTCCGCCACCGGGAACTCTTTTCCGGCCGCTTCCATGACGGTTTTTCTTGCTTCTTCTTCGGGGCTGAGAAAAAAGGCGGTATGCTCTGTTTTACCCTCCCGCGTTGAATCCGCTTCGGCCTCAGCCTTCTCATAGACAAGTTTTGCTGCTTCCTCAAGAGTGATATCTCCGGCTCTGGCTTTGCGGAGTTCCTCCTGAAAATTAAATTCTCTTGTCAGACCGAGCGACTCGTCTGTCTCGCGTCCGAGAAGCGTCTCCGTTTCCTCCGGTGAGACGACCGGTCTCCAGAACTCTTCCGGATCAACACCGGCAGTCGGGACTTCCATGCTCTTCAGGATTTCGTCAGCTGAGAGCCCGGATACTTCTACATCGGCCTGTTCAGCCTCGTCTGCTGCATCCGCAGATTCCTCAGCTTCCTCACTAATCTCTTCGTTCTCAGCTGCGTCTGCGGTTTCTTCTGCCGCCTCAGCTGCTTCCACTGTATCCTCGATTTCTTCGATTTCTTCTGCTGCTTCCACTGTATCCTCAATCTCTTCTATATCTTCTGCTTCGTCCTTGATCTCTTCGTCCTCTTCTGCCGCCCCCTCGGCTTCCTCGAGCTCGTCAATTTCTTCAGCTGCCTCCTCGGCTTCCTCGAGCTCGTCTACCTCTTCATCGGCGTCCTCGATTTCGTCGATCTCTTCTGCGGTTTCTGCTGCGTCCTCGAGCTCGTCGATTTCCTCTGCTGCCTCTGCGGCGTCCTCGAGCTCGTCGATCTCTTCTGCTGCCTCTGCGGCGTCCTCGAGCTCGTCGATCTCTTCTGCTGCCTCTGCGGCGTCCTCGAGCTCGTCGATCTCTTCTGCTGC
>ODAI013210622.1_pt1 | contig 10044 bp, 11 predicted proteins | sample 1539321 | NCBI WGS metagenome assembly ODAI01 (sample SAMN02144231, study PRJEB22623) | gut metagenome | biome: sheep rumen | host: Ovis aries | place: New Zealand | reverse complement strand
TTAAGCGAACGTAAAGAGCGTATTAGTAATAGAACTGTTCAGTATATTGTTAAACAAGAATTACGTCGTGCAGGATTAGACACTAATAAATACTCTGTTCATAAATTAAGACATACCGCTGCTACTTTAATGTATCAATATGGTAATGTTGATATTAGAGCTTTACAAGAATTACTTGGGCATGAAAGTATTTCTACTACTGAAATCTATACACATGTTGCTAATGAACAAGTACGTAATGCTGTTGAAAGTAATCCTTTGTCTGATTTTTAAGCAAACGATATGCTATTATTTTGCAGTTTCAATTATTAAGATAACATCTTATATATATCAAAATAAAAAACGCCTTAAAATTGATTTTCGATAATCTATTTTTAAAGCGTTTTTTATTATATTTTATTCTCCATTTTTTTAGTATTGAATTATAACATTTTAATTATTTTATTGGAATTTTTAGTTCTTGACCAACACTCAAATTGCTCATGTTTAGGTTATTTGTGTTTTTTAGATCGTAAACAATATCTCTTATATCTTTGTCCTCGTAATAAGCATTATTTTTTTGTTCCAATTCAGCTATTTTCCATAATGTATCTCCTTGAGCTACATATATAGTTTTATAATTTATATTATTACATGAATATGTTATATTTACAATACACGACACTATCATTATCACCATTAGTAACAACAATGTGCTACTTATAACGAACTTTTTTACATTGACTATTTTCTTCATATTAACATCCTCCTTTTATTACGAACATCTTTTTGTATAGTTTGATTATACAAGAACTTTTGTTCGTTGTCAATATGAAGTTGAAAATTTTTCACAAAATCTTTCTAATCTGCCGTAACATAGATTATAGAATTAAGTTCATAAAATAATAGGTTGAATTTGTTCTAATTCTAAAGCTTTTTCTAGTGTTTCAATTATCATTTTAGAATCAAATACTAGTGAGTTAGGTTTTGTAATTGGATTATCTTGTCTGAATGGAACAAAATAATAATGCTTTCTATTTAATATTTTTCCTATGTTCTCAGCACTACCTGATAGAGCGTCATTTGTTGAAATAGCTATAACTAATGGACGTTGATTACGCAAATGAGATTTAGCTGCCATTGCAACAGGAGTATCTGTAATTCCATTTGCAAGTTTTGCAATAGTGTTACCAGAACAAGGTGCTATAAGCATAATGTCTGTCATTTTTTTAGGCCCAATAGGCTCCGCTTCTTGTATAGTATGAATTATGTCTTTATTAGTTATTTGTTTGATTTTATCTATATGATCAGAAGCGGTTCCAAATTTTGTGTCTAAATTATAACTATTATAAGACATAATCGGAATAACTTCTGCTCCTAGTTTAACTAAGTTTTCCATTTGCTCAATGGTTTTTTCAAATGTACAAAACGAACCAGTAAGAGCAAATCCAATTTTTATATTTTTTAAGCTCAATATCTTCCCTCCTTTACAACATATGTTATATTATCATTTTATGAAATTATGTAAATAAAAGTTCTATATTTTAGCTTATCTAATATTTATAATAAAAAGAAAATGGCACTCCGTATAACGAAGTGCCTAAAAGGTTCATTTTGTCATATCACCTTGCGGTACATCTAAAGTAATTCCATGTACCGTCACCATTAAAATATAAGTATCCATGCTGGTACTCATCTGGATGTTCAAAATAATATGTTACGGCCTGTTTTACTGATTCTGTAACCTGATAAGAATAAGTATTTAAATTTACGTATGACCATGCTCCAGAAAATTGTGCAGGTTGTGTTAAAACTCCATATATTGTATTTGGAAAAAGCGGAGAGTTAACACGATTCATAATAGTTTCTATAACCTTAGCTTTTTCTTGGACTGTAACATAGTCAGAACCATATTCATGTCCAAGAGCATTGCACAACAGGATATAATCACTGTCTGAAATAGCAGGTTCTTCGATATAATCTTCTATATCGTAAGCACCATACTCTGGTACATAAACACCATATTCATCACAATAGATATATGATTCTTCTGTACTAGGTTCAGTTACTTCTTCAACGTAAATTTCTTCCTCTTCAACTTCTACAGGAACCTCTTCAATTTCTATATCACTTTCTACTTCCTCTAATACAACTTCCTCAGTTTCTTCAGTTGTTGTTTGAGTGGTAGTAGTTGATGATGTAGTAATTGTGGTTGTTGTCGTAGTAGTTGTGGTGGTGGTGGTCGTAGTGGTGGTTGATGTTGATGTCGTTACTGTAGTTGTCGTTGTTGTCATCATAGGCAAAACTGGCTCTATTGGTCCAGCTGCAAATGCAGTTAATGAATTTAACAGAGAAAATGGCTTCTTTTTATGTACGCCTGTTTCTGTTACTATTGCTTCTGATGACTTAGTGTCTGGTATCGTTGGAACATAAAGCGTTATCTGCATCATTATCGTAATAATAGCAGATACAATAATAGCTATTGCTCTTTTCCGATAGATACTTCGGACACTGGGTGAATTTTTTGACATTTTTAAAGTCACACCTTTCCATTTGCGCTATAAATCGCACACGCGCAAATATAAAATAAATTTAGACGTGTTTTTAAACACATCTGAATTATTATACCACATTATTGTAAACTTGTCCAACTTTCTGAATAAATTATTCTAATTTCTGAATAAATTATTCTAAATAGTAAAGAAAAATCCCCTGGCTTATCAAACCAGGGGAAGTGAATTGCAGAATTATGTCATATCAATAAAGTCTTGTATGATATTACCACGTAGTAGCAATATCAATTTGGTATGGATTACTGTATGCAAACGTTCCAGTATCACATACAATAGCTGTACCTAAGGAAGTCTCTACTAAACTTCCTCTTGGATGGACGTTTAAGTTGGCCGCACACATTATATAATCGCCAAACATCTTGCATCCATCATCGCGAACCCAGTAGCTATAATAATATCCACATGAGTTCATTAAAGAAATAACTCCGGTCATATCGAGATTGTAAAAAGTCTCTTTACCAGAAGGTCCCTGAACAGTTCCTACCCATGAAGAAAGAACCGGACCATTATATGAATATGTAATAGGTGCCTCAGTTACAGGCTCTACATATTCTTCCATATAAACTGGTTCCTCAACATAGGGAATTTCTTCAACTATAGCTTCTGTTTCAGCTTCTGTGGCAATTTCTTGAGTTGCCGCTTCCGTTGTAACAGGAACTTCTGTTGCAGGTTCTGTTGTTTCAGGTATGTTTGTTTCTAAGTTTTCAATTATCTTTGCACACTTATGGGATGTATCTGTTATTGTTTCTGAAACACTAGTGCTACTTATAACTAATACAGTTTTTAACTTCTCAGGATTAAGCTGATTAGACTCGGTCTCAGTTTCAACAGATTCATTTGTCATTAAAGACATGGTTACTTGTTCTACATCTTCTTGCATCGCATAAAAAAGCGGTACAATAGAGTCATTTTGTTCTACACTGTTCTGCAATTTTTCTGTCTGAGCAAATACGGGATTTGCTTTTTTTCTTTCTGTGTTTTTTGCGGGTGCTCCGAGATTTAATGCGATGCTCCAAATAATAATGATTGCAAAGTTTAAAGCAAAAATTGCACACATTATTTTGTCATTCCGACACATTCGCGTCACATCATTTCCAGTCGTTTCCTGCATTATATACACACAACCTTTCCTCATGCCAATATTCTAAGGCATGAATTAAAATAAATTTATGTGCCTTTTTTAGCACATGCTGAATATTATAACATATTTTTGTATCTATGTCTACCCCTTTTACATAATATTTTCAAATTTTAGGTATTTATACAAAAATAATATGCCTCTAATATAGTAATTAAAGGCATATTAATAAGTTTATTTAACTAATTTCATAGTTTCTCTTGCAATAACTAATTCTTCGTTAGTAGGAACAACCCATACTTTAATTTTTGAATCAGGAGCGGAAATTTCGATTTCTTCACCTCTTATATGATTCTTTTCTTCATCTAATTTAACACCTAGGAATTCTAGATTTTTGCATATACCGCTTCTTCTGTTAAATTGGTTTTCACCAACACCTGCTGTAAATACTATGTTGTCTACACCACCCATAGAAACCATATATTTAGCTATAAATTGAGCGATATTTAAATCATAAGCTTTTAATGCTAATGCTGATCTTTCATCACCATCGTTAGCAGCAGCTTCGATATCTCTAACATCAGGAGCTTGACCTGAAATTCCTGCTAATCCTGATTCTTTATTTAGAATTCTATCCATTTCTTCTGGGGCAATTCCTTCTTTTTTCATTAAGAATGTTACTATTGATGGATCTAAATCTCCACTTCTAGCACACATCATAATTCCACCAAGTGGTGTTAATCCCATACTTGTATCAACTGATTTTCCGCCTTGAACAGCACATAAACTTGCACCTTGTCCCAAATGGCAAACGATTGTTTTTACATCTTCAACTGGTTTATTTTCAAGTTCTGCAACTCTTTGAGATACATAATAGTGAGATGTACCATGGAATCCGTATTTACGAATTTTATATTCTCTATAATAGTGATATGGTATAGGATATAAATATCTTTCTTCTGGAATTGTTTTATGGAATCCGTTATCAAATACAGCAACGCATGGAGTATTTGGCATTAAAGATTTGCATGCTTCCATTCCCATTGCAGCAGCCATATTGTGAACTGGGGCTAAATCTGCAATTTCTTTAATTCCAGCGATAACACTATCATCTATAATAATAGGATCTGCATATCTTTCTGCTCCTTGAACAACTCTGTGTCCTACGGCATTAATTTCATCTAAACTGTTTACAACTTTATAATCAGCTTCTGTTAATTGCTTAATGATAAACTCTAAAGCTTCTTTATGAGTAGGAGCATAGTTTTCAATAACATATTTTTCTCCATTTACTTTGTGTGTAATAAAAGCTTTAGGATCTCCAATTCTTTCATAATTTCCTTTTGCAATTACTTCTTCATTTTCCATATCTATTAATTGATATTTTAATGAAGAACTACCACTGTTTAATACTAATATCTTCATATTTTAAACTTCCTTTCATAATTGGTTATTTCGTTACATTTTATATCATAGATTTATATATTTTGCAACTTTTTACATTTTGCTTTTAACATCTCTTGCTATAAGCAACTCTTCATTAGTAGGTACAACAAACATCTCCACAGATGAATCAGAAGCGGAAATTTTCCCTTCGCAATTAACAAAGGTATCATTTGCTTTCTCATCTAATTTAATGCCTAAAAACGCCAAATAATCGCAAATTTTCTTTCTTTCTTTTGCATCTTTCTCACCAATACCAGCTGTAAATGTTATGATGTCAACTCCTTGCATAGAAACCATATACTTAGCGATAAATTGAGCAACACTATATGCAAAAGCATCTGTAGCCATAAGGGCATTTTTATTACCTTGAGCAGCTTCAGCTTCAATATCTCTAAAATCAACGGATACTTCTGAAATTCCATATACACCAGATTTTTTATTTAAAATTTCATCCATTTCATCAGGTGTATGATTTCTTAATTTAGCTATATAAGTAACAACAGATGGATCAATATCACCGCTTCTTGTTCCCATAGGAATTCCGCCTAGAGGGGTAAATCCCATACTTGTGTCAACTGATTTTCCATTCTTAATAGCACAAATACTTGCACCTTGACCTAAGTGGCAGTTTATAATTTTTAAATCTTCAATTGGCTTACCAACTAATTCAGCAGCTCTGTTAGCTACAAATTGATGTGATATACCATGGAAACCGTATCTACGTATTTTATATTGTTCATAATATTTATATGGAATAGGATACATATAACTTTCTGGTGGAATTGTTTTGTGAAATCCTGTATCAAAACAAGCTACATTAAGCTTACCAGGCATAACACTTAAACAAGCTTCCATACCTGAAATAGCAGCTGGATTATGTAGTGGCGCTAGGTCTATAATAGATTTTAAGCCAGCTAAAACTTCTGGAGTAATAACTACTGGATCTGTATATTTTTCTCCGCCATGAACCACTCTATGTCCAATAGCATCTATTTCATCTATTGATTTAATAACACCATATTCTTCACTTAATAATCTTCCTAATACAAATTTAATTGCTTTTTCATGATTTGAAACAGGACGTTCAAATTTATGCTTTGCTTCTCCAACTTTATGTGTTAAAAAAGAATTATTTTGTCCAATACGTTCAAAATTTCCTTTTGCTAAAACTTCTTCTGTTTCCATTTCAATTAATTGATATTTAAGTGATGAACTACCACTATTTAGTACTAATATTTTCATTGCATTCAATCCTTTCCGTGAGACAATCGGGGACGGTCTTTTTTTGTCTCATTTTTGAGACGTTTTAACTCCGTCCCCAAACGTCTCATTTTTTCTCTTTATAATTTATATTCCCAATATGTTTCTTAATTCTTCTTGTGTTTCTGTTAAATCTTTTGCATTATTAATTTTATAAACTTTAATATTAGGATACTTTTCTTTTATTTCATCAGCCATTTTTAAATACTCATGTTGTTGTAATACACTGTTATCACGGCTGAATTTAGCATATGCAGGTTCTACTTTACCATCTCTTTTTAATCTTTCCTCGAATAGGTCTTCATCCTCTAAGTATACTGTTATATAATATATGTCAAAATCTAATTTACTGAACTGTTCTAATAAATCATTATATACTTCTGTAAAAGAATATTCTTTTTTACCAAGTCTGCAATAGTTTTCTTCTGTAAAGAATGTTCTATCAAATAGTAAATTTATATCTAGATTTTCCATTTTTTTCATGTATTCTAACAAGTCATAATACATTTTTTTATTTTTTTCTAATCCTGTTGGTGTTGAATCACTTATACCGCTTAATCTGTATAGATTAGTATGTTTTACTACATTTCTTAAAAAATCTGTTGTTGTAGTTTTTCCAGCTCCTTGAGCTCCTTCTACAATAATAAGTTTAGATTTTGCCATTTTATTACTTCCTTTCCAAGTTTAATTTTGTGCTTGAACCGCTGTAATAGCTATAACACCTGCTATATCTTCAGCAGAACATCCTCTTGATAAATCATTTACAGGTTTAGCTATACCTTGGCATAATGGTCCATATGCTTCAGCTTTTGCTAAACGTTGTACTAATTTATATCCTATATTTCCTGCATCTAGGTCAGGGAATATTAATGTATTTGCTTTTCCTTGTACCGGACTTCCTGGTGCTTTAGAAGCGGCTATTTCTGGAATTATTGCTGCATCTAATTGTAATTCTCCATCACATATTAAGTCTGGTACTTTTTCTTTTAGTAGTTTTGTTGCTTCTACAACTTTGTCTGTTAATGGTGAATGTGCACTTCCATATGTAGAGTATGATAACATTGCTACTTTTGGTTCTGTTCCTACTAATTGTTTGAAGCTGTTTGCTGATGATATTGCTATTTCTGATAAAGCATCAGCATCTGGGTATTCATTTAAACCACTGTCTGAGAAGATGAATATTCCATTTTCTCCATATTCACAATCTGGCACTACCATTACAAAAAATGCTGATACTAATTTTGTTCCAGGTGCTGTTTTTAATATTTGTAATGCTGGTCTTAATGTATCTGATGTAGAATGACATGCTCCTGATACTAATCCATCAGCATCTCCCATTTTTACCATCATCATTCCAAAATATGTTTCGTCTTTTAGAATTTCTCTTGCTTTTTCAGGTGTCACTCCTTTTGCTTTTCTTAATTCATAAAACGCTTGAACATATGTTTCATAGTTCTTGCTTTCTATTGGATTTATTATTGTTGCTTTTGATATGTCTATATTATTTGAGTTTGCCATTTCTTCTATTTTAGCATTGTCTCCTAATATTATTAGGTTGGCATACCCGTCTTTTTGTACCATAGAAGCGGCTTTTAGTGTACGTATATCGCTTCCTTCTGGTAATACTATTGTTTTGATTTGTTGTTTTGCTTTTTCTTTAATTGTTTCAATAAATGACATATAAATTCCTCCTTATAAATCATAATGATAACCTCATTATATTAGGAAATTAAAAAAAGCACAAGGTTATTTCGAAAAGATTTGCATTTTTTGCTTTTAATTGCATTTTATGTAAATTTATGGTATAATTATTATATCATTCGAACAGAAACAAGTTTCTATTTATGAAAGGAGATTCCAAATGGAGTTTAGACCTGAAAACGAAGAATTGTACGATACATGTTCATCACAGCTGCTATGTTCAGATTGTAGATTACGAATAGGTTGCCCTATTCGGTACTCTTTCTATCATGGAGAGTTAGAAACTGAAATTGCTTTACAAGAAGCAGAGTTATTTCTCCAAAAACCATTTGGAGAAGACATCGCTTTTGATGCAGCAGCAAAGCTAAGAAACAAAATTCTCTGTGAAAGAGGCGCTCATCCTGGTGGATATTCGTACACATAACAAAAACCAGTCAGATTAATAATCTGACTGGTTTTTATTTAACTATTATTCCTAATAGTTTAGACAATTCCATTGCTTGGTATTCATCAACTATAACTCCTCTTAGATCTTGTGGTAATACTACTATTCCTGTTATATCGCAGGTAGAAAAATCTATTCCATTTAAATTTGTCTTATATAATTGAATTCCTATCAGATTTGAATATTGGAAATCTACCTTTTTCAGCAATGCTTCTTGTATACTTGCATTTGATAATTTACTATTTATAAATGTAGTTGTTTGCAAATTAGTTAATGCAAAATTTGCATATGATGCATTGCAATTATCAAAATATGTGTTTTGCATATATGTATGAGTGAAGTTACATCCAACTATTTTACAATTTCTAAACGTTACTCTTATAAAATTACAATCACTAAAATCTGTGTTTGAAAAATCACAGCTTTCAAATGTTACATCTACAAATGTTACTTTATTAAATTTTGCATTTAAACATATTGACTCTGCAAACTCGCATGTGTTAAATTCAAAGTTATTTGTATCTATATGTGCTTCATAACATCCTTTAAAACGTAATCCTTTTATATCTGTCATATTTAGTTTTGCTTGATTTATTATTTTTTCTAGGCAATTACATTCTGGTAAGTCATATTTGTTTATTTCATATATTCTGTTCATACCTGATGTTTCTAAATTACTCATTCTATAATCTACCCAATCATCCATATTTTACTTCCTCGTCTTTCAATTTATTTTTCTATTGTATTTCATTGCTTCGACATAATTCGACAAATTTTGACATTTGTTTTTAACAGAATGAAAATAATATTTTTCTATTTTCACAATTCTATTAAAATATAACTTTTTATTTTAGTCAATATTATTTTTAAATTTTTCCTTTTTAGTTTTTGATATTTTGATTTTTTTATGTATATTTTATTAATTATTTTCACATAATATTTTTGAGAAATCGATTGGAGGTGTTTCTTATGTCAGAAAAGAATAATAATAAAAATAACCAAAATAATAATAACAATAAAAATAACAACAATAATAAAAATAATCAAAATAATAATAGAAATTGTGATTAGTTTTTTGGTTTGGGATTATAAAAAGAAGCGGGATTTTTTTATCTCGCTTCTTTCATTTCTAGTAATTGGCATTTATTTTTTTGTGAAATATCCTGGAGTTTCTGGAGTATCTATTCTGGCGTATAAATAAGTTACATTAACTGGCGAATAAGTAGTACCATTACCACCTTTTATATTACTACATGAATAAAACATTCCATTCCCAGATATAACTTTATCAGTAATAAAACCATCACTTACGTAAATTGTTGTTAACTTACTACATTTACTGAACACAAAATACATATATGTTACATTACCAGTATTCCATCCACTTAAATCCAAACTTGTTAAACCGCTACAATTTTGAAACATATAGCTTATGTTTGTTACATTACCAGTATCCCATCCACTTACATCCAAACTTGTTAAACCTCCGCAATTATTGAACATATAGTTCATTCTTGTTACATTACCAGTATTCCATCCACTTAAATCCAAACTTGTTAAAC
>ODAI011089896.1_pt1 | contig 10044 bp, 5 predicted proteins | sample 1539321 | NCBI WGS metagenome assembly ODAI01 (sample SAMN02144231, study PRJEB22623) | gut metagenome | biome: sheep rumen | host: Ovis aries | place: New Zealand | reverse complement strand
CGCAGTACATTGCGGATATCGGGATCGTCGTCCACGATCAGGATCTGGGATTGTTTCGCCATAAGATCACTCCTTTGATATTGCCATTGTAGCATAAGGCCGGAGGGCTTGTGGTACAGTGGCCATGTTTTTCGGTTGCCGCGCGAGCGGCGAGAAAAACGGCGTCAATCAAATACAATAAGCGCGTTTGCGCTTATTATACCATAAGCCCAGAGAGCTTATGGTATAATTCGTCATGTTTTTCGGTTGCCGCGCAAGCGGCGAGAAAAACGATATAAAATCAAATATAATAAGCGCCACTGCGCTTATTGTACCACAAAATTTTTTGTGTACAAGCGCGCATTGGCGATTTTTAAGAAAGCTTAAGAGACGAAACGGCGTATGTGTGCTATGATGTGGCCATAGAACAAAATTGCTGGGGAGGATGCGTTATGAAAGGAATGAAGCGCACAATTGCCACCCTGCTCGTTTTCGCGCTGGGGCTTTCTCTTGCAGCCTGCGCGCAGAGCAAACCCACGGCTGACAGCGGCGAGACCAAGCCGCAGAATACCGGCACGGTGTACACGGCGAGTCTTGCTGCGGTCGATGCCTCGGCCCTGCCGGAGAATACCGGCTTTTATGGCAACTATATGCTGCCGGATGGCTTCTACGGCACGGTCTATACTGTCGTGGGGCAGAAAGAGGGCGGACTGGACGAGCGGGGAGAGCGCATGATGGAGGACGTGAGCGAGGAGAGACTCTGGCACATGGCGCTCGACGGTACACTCCATGAAATCCGGGGCTACCGCGGTTTTCAGGGGGAGACGGTTCACCCCGATGCCGACAGCTGGACCAGCCTCTGCGCCCTCACGGCCGGAGACGAGGGGCAGATCATCGCCCTGGTGCAGACCGACGTGAGCTGGAGCGACGCCGGCGAGGACGTAGAAAAATATTCCGACGCGTGGTATGCCGCCTACCGCAATGAGCACGCCTATTATCTGCGCGTGTTTGACACGGCGAGCGGAGAGGCGATCGATACATGGCTGCTCGATACCGATGCGCTGCCCACCGGTGACTACTCCGACGGGCAGGTGTATGTCTATAATGTCCAGAGCCTGGGCGGCGGACGACTCCTTGTTCAGACAGACATGGCGCTGGCTGTGTATGATCTTGCCTCGCGCAGCTTCGGCGGCGTGCTCAGGACCGGAGACGACTTCTGGATCAACTGCGTCAGCGTGCTCAATGACGGCACGGTGCTCGTCAGCTATACCCCTGCTGCGCAGGGGGGCGGCAGCTCGAAGCTCAGTACGCTCGACACTGCCGCAATGGCCTTCGACAAAGAGCTGCCGTTTGACGGCTATCTCTATAACGTATCCTCGGGTACAGGGGACTATCTGTTCTACTACCGCGACGGCAACAATGTCTTCGGCTACCGGCGCGATACACAGAGCAGTGAAAAGCTGTTTAACTTCCTGAATCTCGACCTCTCGCCCGACGCCGTCGGCACGCTGCTGCCCCGTGAGGACGGCGGCTTCCTTGGCGTATATAACGAGTACGAGCAGATTCCGATCCACACCTATGAAACGCTCGACGGCAAGCGCGCGCCGGAGACTTCCGGTACGAAACTGCTCACGATCCGACCTGTACCGGCCGGCGAGGTCAAGGAAAAGCAGCATCTGACGCTGGCAACGCAGGGTCTCGACTGGATGACCCAGCAGGCGGTGCTGCGCTTCAATCGCTCGCGCGAGGACGTGCATATCGACGTGGCGGACTACTCGGAATACAACAATGAAAAGAGCGGCTGGGATGCCGGCGTGACCAGGCTCAAGACGGAAATCCTCTCCGGCCGCATGCCCGATATCCTGGATCTCAACGGTATGCCGTCGCGGCAGCTGGCGGCCAGGGGGCTGCTGCTCGACCAGGGCGCGCTGCTCGATGCGGATGAGGAGCTGCGGCGGGATGATTTTCTTCCCAACGTCCTTCGGGCCATGACCGAGGGAGAGCTGCTCTTCGCAATCCCGGCGTCGTTCTCGGTGCAGACCGCCGTGGGCGCCAGGCGCGTCGTGGGTGATACGCCGGGCTGGACTTATACCGAACTGATGGCGGCCCTGCGCGCCATGCCCGAGGGCTGCACCGTCTTCAGCGAGAGCACCGACCGCGCACAGGTGCTGCGGCTGATGTTGGGGCTCGACATGGAGCGTTTTGTGGACTGGAGCCGCGGCGAGGTCCACTTTGACAGCCCGGAATTCCTGGAGGTGCTGAACTTCACGCGGGAGTTCCCCGAGGAATTTGACTGGGCCAATTATGAGTACAGCGAGGAGAGCAGCGACGAATACCGCATCTCCCACGGGCTGCAGATGCTCGCCGCCTGCGAGCTCTACAGCTTTGAAAACGTGCTGTATTTCCAGCAGCTTTTCGGCGGCAGCGACGACGCCTTCACGCTGATCGGTTACCCCTGCACCGAGGGCAACGGCGCTGTGATGACGGTGTTTCAGACCTTCGGCATCTCGAAGGATTGCAAAAACACAGCCGCGGCCTGGGATTTTCTGCGCGGCTTTCTGACGGAGGACTTCCAGGCAGAGGGGCCGATCATGGGCTTTCCTGTACGCCGCGATGCGCTGGAGAAGAAAGCGCGCGCCGCTACCGAGCCGCAGTACTTCACGGACAAGGACGGCAATGTGCTCCTCGATGAAAACGGCGAAAAGCAGAAGATGGCGATCTGGTCATACTGGGACGGTACGAGCTTTCGGGATGTCTACGCCTGCAGCGAGCAGCAGGTACAGGCTGTGATGGACGTGCTGATGAACACCGGCTGCATTATGGATGCAAACGATGCCATCTACGACATTGTCACAGAGCAGGCCAAGGCCTTCTACGCAAGACAGAAAAGCGCGGAAGAGGTCGCCCGCCTGATCCAGAGCAAGGCCAATATTTATGTCAACGAGCAGCGTTAGCCGGAGACGACGGAAAGCGGAAACAAAATCGAAACTATTTTGTAATTAAAATGTCTGCTCGTACGGCGGTTCCTGCAAAAAACGAATAAAAGTTTAATTTTTCCGCCCGCCGTGACTTGCGGCGGGCGGCATAATATGATACAATACCAAGGAATTATGTAAAACGAATTATGATTAATACTTCAAAGAGCAGTTGTATGATGAAAAAGAGGCAACCCATCAAGCAGAAATTGAAGGACTACGGATTGAGCCTGTGCTATCTGTCACCAAGCCTGCTGGGCGTCGGGGTGTTCTTCATTTTGCCCTTTGCCGTTGTGGTGTACTATTCGCTGATCGACGGCGTCGCTTCACACAATTTCGTGAGGCTGGACAATTTCATACGGCTCTTTTCCAACGCCGCCTTCCGTCTGGCGGCGCGCAACACCCTGCGTTTTTCGCTGCTGGCGGTGCCGCTGGCCGTGGTACTGGCCATGGTGCTGGCGCTGCTGCTGGAGGCGCGCATCCCGCTGAAATCGCAGTTTCGCACCTTCTTTTTAAGCCCAATGATGGTCCCGGTGGCCTCGGTGGTGCTGATCTGGCAGGTTTTGTTCAACTTAAACGGTACGGTGAATGAATTTCTGGCCGTATTTGGCGTGAAAGGTGTCGACTGGCTGCAGTCGGACTACAGTCAGATCGTCGTGCTGCTGCTGTTTTTATGGAAGAATCTCGGCTATAACATGATCCTGTTCATGTCGGGCCTGGCCAATATCCCGCGGGAGCTCTTAGAGGTGGCCGATGTTGAGGGCGCGAGTGAGTGGTACAAGTTCTTTGCCATCAAGCTGCGCTATCTCTCGCCGACGGTGCTGTTCGTTACGATATTGTCGCTGATCAACTCCTTCAAGGTCTTTCGCGAGGTGTATCTGCTGGCCGGCGCCTATCCCTATGAGGCGCTGTATACGCTGCAGCACTTCATGAACAACACCTTCGAGTCGCTTGATTACCAGAAGCTTTCCGCCGCAGCCGTCGTGATGGCCGCCGTCATGGTCGTGCTGATCGCACTGCTGTTCATATTGGAGGACAGGCTCGGAAAGGACGTGGAGGGATGAAGAAAAAGCACTATTTCAGCCGCGCTGTGATCTTTCTGCTGTGCCTGGTATTTGCGGTGCTGTTTCTGCTGCCCACGGTGCTGACGATCACGAACTCTTTCATGTCCGAAAGCGAGATCGTATCGAATTACGGCATGATTTTTTCCACCACGACCGGCGGCTATGTGTCCGAGCACGTGAACCTGAAATTCATCCCCGATATCGTCACACTCGAGCAGTACTATACCGGACTTGTAAAAAGTCCGGACTATCTTGTCAAGTTCTGGAACAGCATCCTGCTGGTTGTGCCGATCGTGGTGCTGCAGGTTGCCATCGCCTCGGTTGCCGCCTACAGCTTTACCCGCTGGCGCAGTAAGCTGCGCGATGCGATCTTCTTTTTCTATGTCATATTGATGCTGATGCCCTATCAGGTCACGCTGGTGCCCAATTACCTCGTCTCCGACTGGCTCGGCATCCTCAATACGCGCTGGTCCATCATCCTGCCGGGGATGTTCGCCCCGTTTTCGGTTTTTCTGCTGACCAAGTTCATGCGCCGTATCCCTTATGCGCTGATCGAGGCGGCCAAGGTGGACGGGGCCGGCGAGTGGCAGATCTTCACGCAGATCTGTCTGCCTCAGTGCCGCGCGGCGCTCTATTCGATCGCCCTGCTGGTATTTATCGACTACTGGAACATGGTCGAACAGCCGCTGGTGCTGTTAAAGGACGCGGACTCTCAGCCGCTGTCGGTGTTCCTCTCGAGCATCAACAACGGAGAGATCGGCCTTGCGTTCGCAATGGCCACCGTGTACATGGTTCCGTGCCTGCTGCTGTTTCTGCACGGCGAGGAGTACCTGGTGGAGGGCATTGCCAACTCTGGCAGTGTAAAAGGATAATTCCGATATCGAAGCCCGATATCCGTACAGTATAGGAGAGTGAAACTCGAATGGAAAATTCGGTGAAGAGCAGAGGATGGGTCAAAAACGCAGCCATCATCTTTTTGTCGGTGCTGCTGGTACTGACCTTCTTTTCCAATACCATCATGAACCGGTCCCTGCCCGAGGTCGCAACGGCGAACGTCACAAGTGACGCGATCACGGCCCGGGTGCGCGGTACCGGCACGGTGACGGCACAGGCCAGCTATCAGGTCAAGGCCCCGACGACGCGCAAGATCCAGTCCGTCATGATCCGCAGCGGCCAGGAGGTCAGCCAGGGTGACGTGCTGTTCATCCTGAGCGACGGCGACAGTGCCGAGCTGGACGCGGCCAGCGAAAACCTGCGCAAGCTGCAGCTGAGCTACGATCAGACGGCCGTCAGCCTGCCGAGCTTTGATTATACGGCCGATCGCAAAAACATCGATCGCGCCAAGGCCGCCGAGGCGGCCGCTCAGGCAGATATGCAGAAGGCACTCGACAATCTGGCCAAGAGCAAGGAAGGCGCCGACCTCGCCTTTTACGAGTCGGAGCTCCAGGCAAGGACCATGGCCTTGAACAAGGCTATGGCTGCACTCGAGGAGACCAAGGCGACCGTCGCCAGAGAGCGGGAGGCTGCCTGGGGCGATGTCACCGAGCTCAACGCCTGGGTAAAGCTGTTGCAGAAGAATATCGACCGCAAGAGCAGCCTGACCGTAACCAAAAAGGTGCCGGTCGGCGCCAGCACTGTCGCTTTTTGGAGCGATACGTCGATGGACGGCGTGATCCATCTGCCGAGCTTCATGCCCGCCGCCAATTACCGGATCGTTGCACTGGCGGATATGGAGGAGCAGCAGGGCGAGGGACAGACCCCGCCGGAGCAGCCGGGCGGCGGCAATATGCTGCTGACGACGCAGCCGGAAGGCACGCAGGGCGAGGGACAGAATCCGCCGGAGACACCTGTCACGGAGCCGCAGCAAACGGAAGCGCCGCAGCAGACCGAATCACCGCAGCAGACCGAAGCACCGCAGCAAACCGAAGCACCGCAGCAGACTGAGCAGCCGCAGCCGACCACCGAGCCGACTCCCGAGCCGACAACGCCTGTTGTGATTGTGGTTGTGACAACACCCGAGCCGACAGCGACCGAGACGCCACCGGTCGTGACGATTGCGCCGACAGAGACGGAGACGCCTACAACCACTGTTACCTATATTCAGGACTTTTATATCGAAGACAAAGGACTGACCGACGGAGAAAAAGAACTCATCCGCGATCGGCTTGACAAGTATAACCGTGAGGTGTTCAACCTTATCACCGGCGGCGAAACTGAGATCGGCGCAAATAAGATGCAGGCTCTCGAGAACGAGATCTATAATACAAGACAGGCGCTCGAATCCCTCTCGATGACCGATCCGCGCGTCAGTCAGGCTGAGGCGGCTGTCGACGCGGCCCAGGCCGAGCTTGACGCGATCACCAATCTCCTCGGCGGCTACGCCGCGGACTACAACAACGCCAAGGCCGCCTATGAGGAGGCCAAAAAGACCCGCGAGACTCTGGAGACCAATCTCAATAACAGCATGATCTCCAACAGCAAGAGCGCGGCCGGAACCTCGCTGACACTGCAGGATCTGGCGTATCAGATCGAAAAGGCCAAGAAGGATCTTGAGGAGCTCTCCGGCGGCGAGCAAAACCAGATCATCGCCCCTGTGGGCGGACTGATCGACGCGGTGAACTACACGGCCGGCAGTACGCCGGAGAAAGATCAGATCCTCTGCACGATCGAGGTGCCCGATCTCGGCTATGCGCTGTCCTTCTCGGCCACGAACGAACAGGCGCGCCGCCTGCGCGTCGGCGATACCGCCACCGTGACCAATTACTACTGGGGCAGCGAGATCACAGCGACGCTCGAGTCGATCCGCACCGACCCGAAGAACCCGCAGACCAATAAGCTGCTGAACTTCACGGTCACGGGCGACGTCAACCCCGGCTCGGAGCTGACGCTCTCCGTCGGCTCGAAGAGCCAGAACTACGATATCGTTGTGCCGAACTCCTCGATCCGCACGGACGCGAACGGCAGCTTCGTCCTCGCGATCGAAGCGAAAAACTCGCCGCTCGGCAACCGCTATTATGCCACGCGCGTGGACGTGACGGTGCTCGCAAGCGACGACATCAACTCCGCCGTCACCGGGGATCTCGGCTTTGGCGACTTTGTGATCACGACAAGCAGCCGGCCGATCAAGTCCGGCGATATGGTAAGAATGGCAAACTGATACGAAACTCTGATCGAAAGCTTGAAAAAACAAAGTTTTTTGATCGAAGAAGCGTGAGAGACAATGAGAATAGGACGCTACAATTTCACAAAACGCGCGATATGGCACTGCTGCTGCATTTTGATGTTCATTCTGGCGCTGGTGTGTATTCTGGTGATCAATGCGCTGGCCCACCGGCTTGACTGCCAGCGGACAGCCGAGCACTGGCAGGGGGAGAGCAAGGAGAGCTTCAGCCAGATCAGCTGCTTTATCCCGGCCGCGTCCTCGGTGACACGAAACGACATCTACGGCTTTCGCTATAAGGTACTCGATGCGCTGCATACCGCCGCATTGGACGCGGACGGCACCGACGGTCTTTGGGTGGACGCCTGGAGCCGTGAGGGCAAGGTCAAGCTGAGCTCCTCACGTGCCAGTACCGATGCTTCGGCTGTCGCGGTCGACGGAGAGTATTTCACCTTTCACCGGCTGCGCCTGCTCAGCGGCAGCTATTTCCGTGAAAGTGACCTGATGAAGGACAAGGTGCTGCTCGACGAGGAGATCGCGTGGATGCTCTATGGCGGCACCGAACTCGAAGGCATGGCGATCAAGGTCAATGGCCAGGACTTCCTGGTCGGCGGCGTGGTCGAGCGGGAACAGGACGCCGAGAGCCGCCGCGCGTATACGTCGGGCGCCGGGGTGTACATGAGCTATGACGCCTATGTCAAGCTGACCGGGGACGATCGGGTGGACTGCTATGAGCTCGTGCTGGCCGAGCCGGTCAAGGACTTTGCCAGGCAGACGGCGGAGAGCGCTTTCCCGCTCAAAGGCGGCGAGGTCGTGGTCAACACCGGCCGCTTCACGCTGCCGCGTTTGATTTCCCATATCCCAAAGCTCGGCGATCGGGCCATCCAGTCGAACGGCATCCGCTATCCCTACTGGGAGAACGCAGCCCGCATCGTTGAGGATCGCTGCTCGATATTGCTGATCGTCACGGTTGTCTTTCTGCTGCTGCCGCTGATCACCGCCGCTGTGTTCCTTGTCCAGCTGCTGCGCTACGGCACGGAGATCCTGACCGAGAGCGTGCTGCTGCGCATCGCCGAGGACGCCAGAGAGGCGGTGCGCGTCCGCCAGCGCCGCCGCTGGGAAAAACGCCAGGGCCGGCATGATGCATAATAAAGAATCCCTCTTCCACTTGGAGGAGGGATTCTTTATACTCAAGTTGAAACTATATTACTGCGGATTTTCACCCGGCTTGACGCGGTGGGTTTTGCCGTCGCTGCCCAGCACGGTGGTTTCGGCGGCCATCGGCTGCAGCTCCCCGCTCTCGAGAAGGCTGACGACGACTTTGGCGATAGCCGGATCAAACTGTGTTCCGGCGCAGCGCCTGAATTCGTTGATGATCGTATCCATCGAGAACGGGACCTTGTAAACGCGCTTCGAGGCCATGGCGTCAAAGCAGTCCGCACAGCAGATGATCCTGGCCACGTACGGGATTTCCTCACCGCGGAGCCCTTCGGGATAGCCGGAGCCGTCGTATTTCTCGTGATGGGATTTTGCCCCCTCGATGATGTGCGGGATCGTCGAGATGCCGCTGAGGATCCTGGCCCCGCGCGTCGTGTGGCTCTTCATGATGGCAAATTCCTCGTCGGTGAGGCGGCCCGGCTTGTTGAGGATCTTGTCCGGGATCGCAATTTTGCCGATATCATGGAGCAGGGCGATATAGTAGATGTTGTCGACTTCGTCGGAGCTCATGCCCAGATGTTCGGCAATGATTTTGGAATAAGCGCCGACGCGGATGGAGTGGCCGTTGGTATATTCGTCCTTTGCGTCGATCGTGCGGGCGATCGCCTGAATGGCTTCCACGGTGATATTCTTGTATTCCAACTGCCGCTTCAGAGCCTGTCTGGTCTTATAACGGACATACAGCGAGGCAATGAAATACACCACGGCCGCAACGATGACAGCCAGAACGATCCAGAACCACCACTGCTCGTAAACCTTCTTCTCCTTTTCCAGATGGATTTCGATGCGGTTGGATTCCTGTCCGTACTCATCGGTTACATACACCTGGAAGTCATAGCTTCCGCCGGGGAGGTTCGTATAGTAGATGCTCCGGGTGTCGTCCGAATACGCAGTAAAATCGCTGTCAATGCCGTTAAGCTTGTAATAGACGGTGTGGCCGTTATTCGGCCGGAAGCCCAGAATGGAGAGATTGAAGGCGACGCGGTATACGTCCTTGCCAACAGCTATGCTGTTTCCGTGATACTCCGTCCCGTCCAGGTCGACGGAGGATACCGCAATTTTGACCGGAGGCGGCACGTCTCTTGTCAGGCTGAAGTCGTAGACAAAAATACCGCTCGTCGACTGGAGATAGTACTTCTGCTCCGCCTCGTCGTAGTAACCGGAGGTGTTCGCAATGATGGGCTGCAGGCCGTTGGTGGAATCGTAAGAGACATAGTCGGTCAGGCGTTCCCCATCCAGGGAATCGGCGACATAGAGCTGCGTCTGACTTCCGATCACATATTTGTATTCCTCCCGACCGGAGGCGTCACTGGTACGGATCTTGGCCAGCTCGACGATGGAGCCCTTGATATACGGAATGACGATCTCCTCGGAAACGCTGTTTTCGCTTGCGGTGTTCAAACGAAACAGCCGACTGTTGAGCGTGTAGTAGAGATTGTCACCGTCGACAAGGAATTTCAGCCGGTTGCCGGTGATGCCTTTTTCCGTGGGGATCTCCTTGGCGGCGGAAAAATCGTCGTCGATGACGTAGAGCCCCTGGGATTTGTCAAACAGGAGCTGACCGTCCTTCGTCTTGTTGATGTACAGGACGTTGGAGCCGACGTGCATGACGGAGAAGGTTTCGCCATCAAAGCGCATGACGCCCCTG
>ODAI010304403.1_pt1 | contig 10044 bp, 10 predicted proteins | sample 1539321 | NCBI WGS metagenome assembly ODAI01 (sample SAMN02144231, study PRJEB22623) | gut metagenome | biome: sheep rumen | host: Ovis aries | place: New Zealand | reverse complement strand
TGTTCCACGGCTCTTTTCAGTGCTGAAAGCACAAGTGGTTCATCATCAATACAAAGCGCCTGCATCGTGCTGACCTCCTTTCCGTTTGCATAAACAGACGGTTGTTCCGGCAATTCCCTATATAGATTCCCGTTCTATTATAAACAATTGTTCTGACATTTTTCTGACAAATTATGACATCGTTCGAGATTTTTTTCATATATATCGAATTGTTTACAATACTTATTGAGATATTTGCTTCTGCAGCGTACACTACAGATACAGAGCAAGTCAGGATTCACCAGTCAGGAACGCCAGACCCGCATCCACTCATCCTATCAGTTGATTTGAATTATCTATTTTTTTATATCCTTTCAATGTGTGTTCTCCGTGGCTTCAGGTATCCATCAGTTCTGATTGCTCTTTGGCTCTCCTGCCTCAAGCAGCTGATGTTTGATTTATCCAGGCCCGGTGATTCTTGCCACCCCTAACTTCCCTGTCTGAAGGCCATTCTCACCCATGGGCATTCCTGTCTGTTATTGCCTGAATCCCTTCAGTCCGTTCCACTCGATACTGTCTCCTCTGCCGGATAATGCACCCCAACATGAAGACCGGTTCCGCCAGCGCTGTCATCTGCATACTGCACGACCAGTTTATTCCCGATTCTCATCCAGGGGAATGGAAATCCTGCAAACCGTGCCCTCCCCGGGTGTGCTGCTGAACGATACCGTGCCATTGCATAGGAGTTGCAGCCGCAACCGGACATTTTCTATACCTATGTGGCCAGTGTGTTCCATACTCTTCAGACGTTCCACGTCAAATCCGACCCCATTGTCAATGATACTGACAAGATAGTCCTGCCCGGAACATTCGGATGTGATGGTCACATCGCCTTCACTCTTTCTTCTTTTGCAAATGCCATGCTTGATTGCATTCTCCACAAGAGGCTGCAGTGTAAAACACGGAATCTGAAACTCGGTGCATGAGAGCTCAAAATGGATTCTGAGATGCGGGAATCGAATGGTCTCAATGGACAGATAATGCTTAAGGAACATAATCTCCCTGTCAAACGGAATCATGGCCGGCTTGGATATGTCCGAAAAAGAGTCATGAAGATAGTCAGAAAGCCGGAATACCATTTCCTGCGCCTTCGCCGGATCGGATTCACAAAGACTGCCGACTGAGCTGAGCGTGTTATAGAGAAAATGTGGATTAATCTGCTGCTGCAGTGAATTCAGCTGACTCCTGACAAGCTCATGTTCCCTTCTCGTCATTTCTCTCTCCCACTGCGTTTTCAGGTTTGAATAGAAGAAAAAGACCGAGATAAAGGTTCCCTCACTCAAAAGCTGAATTCCGCCAGTCCAGTCCTGGATCAGAGCATTAATGTATGGCACAAACGGATAAATCATCAGAATCAGCTTATCCCGCCATTGCATTGGTTTCAGCATGATATAGACAGCGCAGCAGATCAGCATGACCGTTTCCAGACCAAAGTAGAAATAGTAACCGGGGCCGCGGGCATAAACGCCTGTGACTGGAGAAACCGTGAAAATCAGGCCCGTGAATGCATTGGAAAGCATCAGCAGAGTGAGAATCCAGGTCAGCCACTTCATCAGACGGCAGGCCTCGGAATAGTGGTAACGTGACTGCCGTATCATTTTGCCGATGATCCGCCAGAACTCAAGAGTCAGCAAGACCGGGCAAAGGCAGTACACAGCATTGACAACCATATTAACAAAATAAAACTCCGGTCTGCCGTTAACTATCCAGTACAGACTGTCCGTAAACATATAGATCGTTGTCAGGTGGAACAGGACCGCGGCATCCTGCTGATCCCGGTCCATCGGTTTCCTGCGCCCAAGACTCAGATGAATCAGCGCTGTGATCAGGATGGCGAAGGCTGTGACCGAAAGAATCAGTATATGCCCCAGTTCCATCCCGGATATGTTGCGCTCAAGATACACTGCAAAAAAGAATGACATGGCAAATTCAGCCAGCGTGCCGGAAACGTTCAGCCAGCGTATGGCTTTCTCTGACATGAACCATCATCCTCTCATTCTGAAATCTGTTTCGCGGTTCGGGAATTCATCACGTGCATCTGCACGTATCATGAAGCATCCATGATTCATATGTGCTGTCTTACCGGATCAGCCTGTGCCCACATTTGTGCCCACTCAGTCCTCTTTACGCCACGGCTTCCGGGAAAAAAATAAAGAAGCCTCTGTAGCAAGGCTTCTTACACATGTGTACCCGGCAGGATTCGAACCTGTGGCCTTCAGAGTCGGAGTCTGACACTCTATCCAGCTGAGCTACGGGTACAGGACATCATGCCGTAGGATAGCACAGGAATCGTTAAAAGTCAATCCGGTTCTCAGACTTATGCCGGATTTTTTCAGCAATATCCTTTCAGCATAGTGTCTGTATCTACTGGAACAGTGTGCATCCACTCTTGCGGAAAGCGTCTGCCATATCGTGCAGCTGTGCTTCCGTGGTCCTGAACTTTCTGCTCAGGCAGGCATAGCAGTAGCCTTCCTGGATTGCTCTGGAGATCAGCTTCTTGGACAACCCGATTTCGTCCCGGCCAAGCGGATTCCCGCAGAGACTGCATTTCATCGAAAATCCACCAGCTCCGTACGGAATACACGGCAGTCATGCGCCGGGACCTGAACCTTCAGGTGCTCCCTGTGTATACCAATATTCTCTCCTGTCATGACATCCGTAAACTGAAATGCCTTGCAGGCACTGGCAGCAAGACCTGTGTCATTGAACAGCACACGATATTCCCGGTCTTCTTCCGACAGGTTGAATACGCCCAGTGCATATGCGCCATCTTCCAGGAACTTGAATGCATAGATCCGGTCTGTCTCATCCTTGCCCTGCAGGAAAATCGGCGGTCGGGCTTCCGCATCCTGATCTATCCGGATCAGTTCCGGATTGGTAACAAGCTTCAGCGTTTCTTCGTTCATGGTACGGATGTCACATCCCAGCATCAGCGGGCATGAGAACATGCACCACAGAGCAAACTGACTGCGATAATCCGCGCTGTTACATCCCTGGGACCCGACAAGCCCCCTGCCATACATGCCGACAGTCAGCATGTCCATATCATTGAAGCAACCGGGAGCCGACGCATGAAGCTTGTCCATCTGGCTGCGTGTGATATTCCGGTATGATTCAGCATTATCAAAAATGTCACCTGTTGACCGGTACATATGCGCACCCGTGGATCGGATCCAGTCCCAGACATTACTGCTGCCCCAGTTGCAGGCAGAAAACAGGATTTCCCGCCCGGATGCACGCAGTGCCATACCCATTCTGCGGTACAGTGTGGGCTCGTCCGCACTGCCGGGATGATAGCAGTTATCATATTTCAGATAATCCACACCCCACTCGGCGAATGTTTTTGCGTCAAGAAACTCATGATCATACGAACCCGGATAGTCCGCGCACGTTCTTACGCCGTCACAGGAATACATACCGAATTTCAGGCCTTTGCTGTGTACATAATCTGCCACTGCCTTCATACCGTTCGGGAACTTCACATGATGCGGTACGATCCGATCCGTCACAGGATCGCGTTCATACTCAGACCAGCAGTCATCAATCACCAGGTATTCATAGCCTGCATCTTTCAGGCCAAGACGGACCATGGCATCTGCCGCCTCATGAATCAGGTTTTCGTCAATCTTGTCTCCGAAGGTGTTCCATGTATTGAATCCCATGGGTGGTCTGGATGCTAACATACCGGTGATTCCTCCTGTTCTGTCCTGTGGACATGTCTCCTATATATTTTCGTCTTTTTGGACAAACTCCTGCAGTCTTACGATTCTTTTTACCATATCGGAAACAGCACCTGTCCGCTCTGGTACCCCTTATTTTCCAAAACCACAGGCCTATATCCGGAAGACATTTCAGACAGTTCATTTTCAGGCTTGACCTTCCGGTCCTGTGCACATAGAATACTTGCTTGCCGCATAGCCTGTCTCTGCGGCTTTGGACTTGTGAAAGAAGGATCGTATCTGTCATATGCATCATGATCTCACCACAGGAAAACCGTCAAGTGTACTCTGGAAATTCTGTCTGCCGCTGTTCGGAAGCGTGATTTTCCAGCAGTTGTATAACGTTGCGGACAGCTTTGTCGCCGGGCGTTTTATTGGCGAGCAGGCGCTCGCAGCAGTCGGCAACAGTTATGAAGTAACCCTGATCTTCATTGCATTCGCTTTCGGGTGTAATATGGGCTGCTCCGTCACTGTCGCGCAATTGTTCGGTGCAAAGGACTGGAAAAGCATGAAGTGTGCAGTATCCACTGCCATGATTATGACAACCGTTGTATGTCTTTTCTGGATGCTCACCGGGCTTGTTTTCGGAAGGCAGATTCTGGAACTGCTGCAGACGCCGGAAGCCATTCTGGATGATTCAGCGCTGTACCTGGATATATATGTTCTTGGACTCCCGTTCATGTTCTTTTATAACCTGTCCACAGGCATTTTTTCTGCACTGGGCGACTCCAGAACGCCATTCTTCTTTCTGTCCTTCTCGTCCACGGCCAATATTCTGGTGGATATCCTGTTCGTTACCGTATTCCACATGCGTGTGGACGGTGTTGCATGGGCGACCTTCCTGTGTCAGGGGATCAGCTGCATCCTCGCAGTGTTAGCTGTTCTCAGGCGCCTGAAATCGCTTCCCTGTGGTCAGGAAAAAGGTCACCTGTTCTCAGCGCATCTTCTGAAGCGCATGCTGCAGATTGCGATTCCCAGTACACTGCAGCAGAGTTTTGTCTCCGTTGGCAATCTGATCATCCAGACGGTCATCAATGCATTCGGTGCCAGCGTGATTGCAGGCTACTCTGCATCTGTAAAGCTGAATAATCTGGTCATTACTTCCTTTACAACCCTCGGAAACGGGATTTCCAGTTATACCGCCCAGAACCTTGGCGCCAACCGCAAGGACCGGATTCAGCAGGGATTTTCAGCGGGCATCCGCATGGTATGGATGCTCTGTATTCCGTTCACCGTTGCTTATTTCTTTTTCGGTCAAATCTTCCTCAGCTTCTTTCTGGAAGACAGTACCGGAAGTGCCATGTCCACCGGGAAAATGTTTCTGCAGATTCTTTCCCCGTTCTACTTTATTGTTTCAGCCAAGCTGGTTGCAGACGGTATTCTCCGCGGTACCGGGCTCATGCATCAGTTTATGATTGCCACGTTTACCGACCTTCTGATTCGTGTCGGTCTTGCCATTGTACTTTCCCGGACGTCTCTGGGTGCCACGGGAATATGGTGTGCCTGGCCGGTCGGCTGGGTAATTGCCACGGCATTTTCCCTGCTCTTTATGAATCGGAATTATCCCATACTCCGGCATGCACACAAATGATGACACACAGCGGGGCCATCCGGGTTCAGAAAAAGACGGACAGTCCGGCATGGACTCTTCCGTCTTCTCTCTGGCATCACACCAGCTGCTGTATTCTGACATGCACATGAGGCTATTCGTGTTTCAGACCTGACCATACCTGTCCGCTCGGCACTTCCGGCTTTTCATGCACCGGAAATCGCCAGACCTGCTTCTGTTCCACCCATCCGGTATTTATGTGTATTCCATCCGGAAACACACATCTGAATCCATCTATAAATCAAGATCAGAAAGTGAGAGTTCTGTCATGCAAGCATCCGTATTCCGTGAAGAAGTCCTGCAGAAACTGACCGCACTTCATGTTTCCTACACGCTGCATCAGCACCCGGCTGTTCATTCCATGGATGACTGCCTGAGCCTGCCCTTCGTAACCAGCGATATGGTCTTTGCCAAAAACCTTCTGCTGGAAACCCCGACCCGGGACCGCAGGATCCTGCTCATGCTCCCGCCATGGAAACCTTTTAAAACATCCGTTGTCAGCAAGCTTCTGCATGTATCACGTCTGAGCTTTGCCAGTCCGGAGGTTATGACACAGACCATGTTTACACGTCCCGGAGCCCTGTCCCCACTAGGACTTCTGGCCGAACCGGCACGCGGAACCATGCTTGCCATTGACTGTCAGATCATGACCTATAACCAGATCGCCATGCATCCCTGTGACGCAACCGAAACCGTAACCATGCCCATGCTTGATTTTCTGAGCATACTGGTGCCCGCGCTTGAGTGTCCTTACGTAGCCCTCAATATTCCGGAAACGCCCTAACAGGATTCCTTTTCAGAAAACCAGGCGCATCTGGTGCCACGGGACGCCACCATGGGTCGAAAGCGCGCTGATTCCCTCATCCTGAAACCCCAGAGCCGCATAATAATGCACCAGTGGATCCTTGCATGTCAGCACAAGCCCTTTTCTGTGCTGTTCCCGCGCCTGCCCGATCAGTGCACGCAGGAGCGTGGCTGCGTGCCCCTGCCTCCGGTACTCAGGCAGTGTATTCACACCGAACACCATCTGCCAGGCGCCTTCTTCCCGGTGCAGATCTGCCCGATGATACATTTCATCCCGCAGGTCTTTTTCGTCTGTAACCATGCCATCCACAAAGGCAATCAGGTGATCACCGTCCAGCATCAGCCAGAAGTGATCCGCGTACGCCTTCAGGCGTTCCTCAAACTCAGCCTTTGTTGCAGCCTCAGTCTGTGGAAAGCATGCTGCCTCCACACAGGCAATGGCATCCAGATCGCGGAGTGTCGCTGTCCGAATGATCATAGTATCCTCCTCACAATGTCTGGCTGACGCATAAAACGTACCGGGCGCCTCATATCCATTTTTTTCTGCGGAACATATACAGAAGCCCGATCACAATCAGAATACTGAGCAGCAGAACTGCCGGGTACGCCCACGGAAACTCCAGTTCCGGCATGTAGCGGAAGTTCATGCCATACCATCCGGTAATCAGTGTCAGCGGTGTAAACACAGTGGTGACAATCGTCAGAAATGCCATGATCCGGTTCTGCCTGACATCAATCTGTGTCTGCATCAGATCCCTGAGCTGTGCAGTATATTCTCTCAGTGAGAGCACCGTATTCTGAAGGCGTTCCACACGTTCGGAAAACATCCGGAAGTACCGCAGACAGTCATCGTCAAAAAAGCCGTTCTCATTCTCTTCCAGTTCCTGTCCCAGGTCCATCATCTGAATATAGTGTGAGCGCAGGTCAAGAAGCTCTCCGCGGATATCGTTGATCCGGATCGTGGTAGCCGTTTCACTGTTTCTCAGGATCTGTTCCTCCAGTGCGTTCAGTTCCTTTTCATAACGGTCCAGCATCTGAACATCCCCGGCAATCATATCTTCCAGAAAATCATAGAGAAAGCGTTCAAGGCCCGGCATCTTCCATTTCCGGTTTGCAGCGATCCGTTCAAGCGTCCGGTTCACATACCCTGTGTCATCAATGAGAACGATCCCTTTCTCATCCAGCGCAAAGGCAAAGCGCGGGCCAGGCTTCATGTGGTCACTCCGGTCAGGCAGCGCAAACGTTCCCGTCAGGGAATCATAGTTGACTTCCGCCTTGGTATCTCCCAGTGTCTGCTCTGAAAGTTCAATATCCAATCCCATGGCAAACTGGTCTTTCTGCTGCTCCCATTCCTCAAAAGTCAGTACTGAAACATATGGCCGCACTCCGGACAGTGCAGTTTCCCGGGTGCATGGAACCAGCCGCTCACCAATCTGATACTCCATCTTGCTTTCTCTCCTTATACATTGGCCCGTATCCCGGGCCGGGTAAGTATAGCGCATTTTCACAGAACAGAAAACCTTGCAAATCATACTCCTTTGTGTATACTTGATTATGGGGTTATGTGACCCTGAGTCCGACAGGATTGTAGAGATTGAAGCCAAGGAGGGCTCCCATGTCAGAAAAGAAGACCAGGCATCCGGTCCTGCCCGTCATTGCGGTGCGTGATATGATGCTTTTTCCGCACATGACCATGAACCTGGACGTCGGGCGGCCAAAGTCACTTGCTGCTCTGGAATACGCCATGGAACATGAATCCAATGTGCTGATCGTTGCCCAGAGCAATGAGGATATTGACGACCCGTCAGGAAAGGACCTGTACACAGTAGGCACCATTGCCACGATTAATCAGGTCATGAATCTTCCCGGTGACGTCAGCCGGATTCTTGTCGAAGGCGTACGGCGGGGCATTGCACAGTCGTATCATGTGAGCAAGGGAATGCTGACTGCCACCGTTACTCCATACGAAACCAATGAAGAAAACACTCCGGAACTTGAGGCCGGTATCCGCGCTGTTCAGGATGCCATGAATGCCCTGAACAACGTCAGTCAGCGTCTGGCTTCGGACGCATTGCAGAATATTTACGCACTCAGTTCACCGGATGAGTTTACAGATATTCTGGCAGCCAATCTTCTGCCACGCCTTACAGACCGGCAGAAGATTCTGGAAACGCTGAACATTCACGAGCGTCTGGAAGTCCTGTGCGCAATGATTGAACGGGAAACCGAGATTGCCGGAATCGAACGGCGTATTCAGGCCAAGGTTCACGCATCCATGGAAAAGAATCAACGGGACTTTTACCTGCGTGAGCAGCTGCGGGCTGTTCAGAGTGAGCTCGGCCAGATCGATGGTTCTGAAGAGGAAGAACTGCGCAAGCGCATGGAATCCACACCACTGAGCGATGAAGCCCGGGAAAAGTGTCTCAAGGAAATTGAGCGGCTTTCCCATATGGGGCCGGGAACACCTGAGATTTCCACCACAACAACATATATTGAATGGATTCTGGATCTGCCCTGGGGAAAGACAACGGAAGACAATCTTGATCTGGCCCGTGCCCGGGAAGTCCTGAACAAGAATCACTATGGCCTTGACAAGGTCAAGGAGCGCATTATTGAATATCTGGCCGTGCTTCAGGTCAAGAAGGATATGAAAGGCCCTATCCTCTGTTTTGTCGGGCCTCCCGGTGTCGGCAAGACATCCATCGTCCGCGCTATCGCGGAAGCCATTGGCCGGAAGTTCATTCAGATGTCCCTGGGCGGTGTTCGGGATGAAGCTGAAATCCGCGGGCACCGCAGAACCTATCTCGGGGCTATCCCCGGACGCATTATCAATGGCCTCAAGCAGGCAGGCACCATGAATCCTGTCTTTCTGTTCGACGAGATTGACAAGATGAGCAGTGATATCCGCGGCGATCCCGCTTCCGCCATGCTGGAGGTGCTGGATGCCGAGCAGAACATGGCGTTCAGGGATCATTACATGGAGCTGGCATTTGACCTGTCCAAGGTCATGTTTATCACGACAGCCAACTCGGTGGACTCGATACCCGCGCCACTCTTTGACCGTATGGAAATCATCGAAGTACCGTCCTATACGGAAGAGGAAAAACTGCATATTGCCTCACTGCACCTGTTACCCAAGCAGACAGAGGCGCATGGTCTGCAGCCGGGTGCGGTTACGATGAACGAGGATATCCTTCGCCGGATCATTGAGGGGTACACCCGGGAAGCCGGTGTCAGAACACTCGAGAGAACCATTGCCAAGGTTGTACGCAAGAGCGTGGTGGCCATGCTGGATTCCGGAACCATGCATCGCGATATTGATCTGGAGCAGATGCATGAATACCTGGGTGCAGAACGCTATACCCGTGAAATGCCGGAACAGGAGCCCCGCGTCGGCATAGTCAACGGGCTTGCCTATACACAGGTAGGCGGTGAAACGCTGGAAGTGGAATGCAGTACCATGCCCGGCAAGGGTGTCCTGCACCTGACCGGCAAGCTTGGCGATGTCATGAAGGAATCAGCAGAAGCCGCTCTGACCTGGGTCCGTTCACATTCTGCCCAGCTCGGGCTTCCGGAAGACTTTCACGATCATCTTGACCTGCATGTTCACGTACCGGAAGGCGCCGTGCCCAAAGACGGACCATCCGCAGGCGTGACGATTATCACTGCACTGACATCCGCTCTGACAGGCATTCCTGTGCGCCACGATGTCGCCATGACCGGTGAACTGACATTGCGCGGCCGTGTGCTGCCTATCGGTGGTCTGAAGGAAAAAACACTGGCAGCTTACCGGGCAGGTATCCGTGTGCTGATCATCCCCAAGGAGACCATCAAGGATCTGGAAGAAATTCCTGCCTATGTGCTCAGTCAGTT
>ODAI014557276.1_pt1 | contig 10045 bp, 6 predicted proteins | sample 1539321 | NCBI WGS metagenome assembly ODAI01 (sample SAMN02144231, study PRJEB22623) | gut metagenome | biome: sheep rumen | host: Ovis aries | place: New Zealand | reverse complement strand
CGAAAGTTGTGTTGCGAGAATGCCCGCTTTGCGTATCAGACGCTGCAGAGTTTTTGGAAGAACAAATTGATGGTTGACGGGATCCTGTAGATAGAGTGATCTTCTTCAGATTTCATGAATAGACGAAATGACAGATGAAACAACTGTTTTATATTTTCATGGCAGTACTCCTAATAGGATGTGCTGAAAGGAGCAGAAAACCTGAAGCGTTTTCTGGCTCTACACCTTATGACAGTATCAAGCAAGCTGAAGGCTACGATGTCCTTCCGCTTTTCAAGACGCGAACAGGTCATATTACTGCTTCCATACAAGTGAACGGCAAACCTTGTGTGTTCCTTGTTGATACAGGAGGAGGTGCCACGCTGATAGACATATCCAAGAAAGAAAAGTTCCAGCTTGAACCTCAAGCCATCAGAGACTATGCTGCAGGCATTGGCTCTGCCACTCCTTTGGTCAGAACGACGGGCGTATTCGTAATCAATGGCACGAAGATCAGGAACGACAACCTGTTCCTCATGGACATATCCTACATCAATGCCGAGTTTAAGAAGGTCTGTTCACGTCAGGTCGATGGCGTGTTGGGCACAGACTTCCTGGAAAGGCATCATGCCATCATCGACTATTCTCGTCTCACTCTCTATTTAAAAACCGATTAGCAGTTACTGTCATGTGTACTGCTAAGGTAGGAATTTGTTATAGAGTTACTTGTCTTCCTTTATTCTGACGATGTTCAGCGAGTAAGGGGGAACGTCAAGGAGTACACTGCCATTCTTTGGCGAGAGCAGCTGCTCTACAGGATGAATAGTGGTGGGCGCTTGGAGCGTGTTCTCTTCCATGCCGTCGTTCGCAGCCAGACGTACCACACGGGCACAGTTGGGTGTGAAATGCTTTAGGTTCAGACGGGCAGTAGTGGCTGCATCGCTGGTGTTGGCTACCTTCACGATGAGTTCATCGGTGGTGTCGTCGATGGTGGCCGATGAGAAGATTCCCTTGGTGACATCATGCTTCAGCACGGTATTGAATACCAGTTCGTTGTCGAGCCACGCCTTCACGCTGTCGCCGGCCACCTGCAGGGTGACATCATACCAGCGCCCAGGCTCCACACGTCCCCGTTTGCTGTCGGCAAGCAACTTCCCACCATTGCTGATCTGCTCAATGGCATGCTGCGTATTCGTCCATCCACCAAAATTCACCCAGCAGTAGTTCTTTTCATCCACATAGTTGAAGACGATGATGAAACCCTCGGCACCCTCGTCCTTGCGGGCGCGGAACTTACAGGTGTAGTGGTCGCTGTCGATGACGTTCTTCTCGATGCAGAGCGTGGCCTCCTGGCGGCATGTTTGCCGTACGTTGTTGTCTTCTTTCTGCCAGTCGCCATGCACGAAATCCACCTCCTTATCAGTCTCAAACGTGGCGAGTGTGTTCCATGTTCCGAATCCCACACGGTTCTGCTTCGGCGTCAGCGGCTTGCGAACCTTGTCCTTATAGGGGTCGTCCTGCACCACTTTCACCACCTGCGTGCCCAGATGCTGCGGCATGAGCTGTTGCACGTAGTAGCTGGGGGTGCCCATCAAGCGACTGCTGCTGAAACGTATCATGTCAGGACGCCAGCGGGCATCATTCTCATTGACGAAGATGGGGGCATAGGAGGCTAGTTCCACCACATCGGCGTTGTTCTCCATGCCCATCATATAGACGGCCTCACCCAGTGCGGCGTTCATGTTGCCCAGGTTGCCGTATCCATTGGTCACGGCATATTCACCCACATAGACCTTCGGACCTTGGCGGTCGTAGTTATCATACTTGTGGAAGGCGGCGGCAAACCAATCAGGCGAGCGGTAGTAGTGCTCGTCAAGCAGGTCAACGGGCAGCTGACTGTTCCACTTGGGGTTGTCGTCGCCCCACGCCACCACGTTACCGATAATCTTCATTTCAGGATACTTGGCGCGGATAGCCTTGTAGAACTGATCGTAGCGCTCGTAGTAGTGGTCGCTCTGCTGACGAGGATCTGGCTGGTTGTTTTCGTTTCCCACTTCCAGGTATTCTATTCCGAAAGGTTCAGGGTGTCCGTTACTGGCTCGCATGGCACCATACTTCGATGTGACAGGGCCGTTGGCATATTCCAGGGCATTCAAGCACTCGTCAATCCACGGCTGGATGCTGTCGTAGGGCGTCATGCCACCGTGCCATATGCCCACATTCACCACGTAGAGTGGCTTGGCTCCCAGGTCCTCTGCCAGCTGCAGGTATTCATGATAGCCCAGTCCGTCGGTGGTGCGATAGCCCCAGTTCACGTTCCAGTGGCCCTCGCGCTCCTCAATCGGGCCGGTGGTACGCTCCCAGCGGAAGGCGTTGTCAGGACTCTCCTGACCCTCTACAAAGCAGCCGCCAGGGAAGCGCATGAACTTCGGATGCAGTTGCCACAGCATATTGGCGAGGTCTGGACGCATACCGTTCTCTCGATTCTTGAAGGTGGGTGGGAAGAGGCTCACCATGTCGAGTTGCACCTGTCCTACACCATCGAACACCAAGGCGAACTGTGCCTGCGGATCGTTGTCGTTGGCAGTGAGCGTTGCCTCGTATTTCTTCCAACCCTTCGTCTTCCCTGTGCCGAAACCGTTGATAACAGCCTCTGCGTAGATTTGTGAGCCATCTTTCGAGCACAGCGTGGCCTTCACGCTGCCCTGGTATTTGGGGGGCTTTGCCCAGAATGTCAGACGGTATTTGCGCCCTTGCACGGCGTTGATGCCCCAGTAGCCCTCGTTCACCAGACAAACGGGTACTGATGGCGAGGCCTTGATGTCGAGTTCCAGGGCGTTGTGCTGCACAGCGTTCAGCAGCGGTGTCTTCTTCGAAGGTTGTATCAGCTTTGCTGTGAGTTGCGAGGGAACTGCTGCATAGGTTGACCACCCCTGCATATCGGCAGGTGCGCCATAACGAGGACCGTCCTCAAATGAGCGGTTGCGTATCAGTTCGGCATAGATACCGCCGTCGGCAGCGTGGTTGATGTCTTCATAGAAGATGCCATAGAGCATGGGACTCACCTTGGGTCCGCGTTGCTGTGCATCAATATCAATCGTCACTTGTGCCTGGACTGCTGCTGCAATAACAGCACAGCCGGTCATGAGAAGCATTTTCCTGTAGTTCATAATCTATTTGTGAATGATGGAATGATTTCTTACTTATTTTACCACTTGTTTTATAATGATTCTGCGATAGGCAGGCAAGGCGTACTGGCTGTCGTCGTGTACTTCGCAAATGATGTGAATCTCGTCGTTGACAATGGCTGCAGGTAATTGTACTATGACAGTAGAGGAGGTAGCATCGCTGATTTCCACCTTATTCTGTCCGATGCCATTCTGCTGCCACCATTTGAAAGTGAGTGCATCGCCATCAGGGTCGAATGATGCAGAGGCATTGAGGGTGATGGCCTGACCGGCTTTTGCCTTGATGATAATAGCGTCAGTACCTTTCCGACCGTTAACAATGGCTACAGGATTATGATTGCCTCTTCCCGTCTCAGCCCATTCGATGCGGGCGATGAAGTCGTTAAGTTGGGTGGGGTAGAACTGACGGTAGTATGTTTCAGAGATACTCTTCACAGGCTCCTGCCAACTGGTCCATGCATACGTCGTTGAGTCTTTCGTGAGTTCCCATGTGTGATAACCACCCCAACCAACTTGCATCGGCTCTTCTGGGCTGTGAAGACCATTAGGAATCACGTTGAGGAACGAAGGGGTATCACCCTCTACACCATATTTGTAATCAGGATACTGCTTGCCCATGGCAGCATGTCCTTGAATATGTTTCTTGATTTGCTGCCAGTGTTCCTGTCCAAGACTGCATTGCAACTGCCAAGTGCCTTCGTCCCACACAAACAGAAGGTCGTCGGTAAATTCACGACGCATCCATTGATGAGAGCTGTAGGCAAGGTTCATCCGCATAGCATACACCATGTCCTGGTCTGTAATGGTGTAAAGACGGAGCTTGTGCAGGAAAGCCTTCAGCTGTTCAGACGTACGTGTCTGTTTAACTTTCCAAATGGCTTGCGCCAATGTGTTGGCACCGCCCCAGGCACACACCCAGATGGGACGTTCATCTTTTTCGTCTGCCAGACGGATAATCAGTTCGCTTCCCTCGCTGTCATTGTCATTGCCAATCACATTGATACCTGCCCGCTGACTACCCATCACGCAACGACTACGAATGTATTCCGCACTGGGCCAATAGCCGATCTTCTGTTTGCCATTTTCTTTGTCTTTGCTGACAAATGCCTTTTGGTCAGATCGCCTCATGAGGTTATATACATCCGTGGCGTATGCCTCCACCACCGAATCGCGGTAGGCGGCACTCTGCGTAGGATATGGGTCACAGTTCCACCCCGTTGAAGTGATGATACCCTCAATCTCCAGCTGGTCGGCATAGCATAGAAGATGCACCAGCGATTCGGTATCGTCTGGCTCGAGGTCTGGTCGCCCGATATCTGTAAGGATGACCACACGGGGCTTCAGTTGTGCTTGCGCTCCTGTTGTCAGGAAACAGAGCAGGAGAAAAGTAAGAATATTCCTCATTCCTTCATGAGTTTCTCCAACTCCGAATCAGGCTTTTCGATTAGCTCGTTGGGTTTGTAGAATTTTGTCAGCATGGTGGCAAAGACCTTGTTGTTGTAGAGGAAAACAAAGTCGTAGAAACCTGGCTCAACCTCATCGGGATGAAGGTAGAAGGAGCCCCATTGATCGTTTTCTTCTGCCTCGGGATCTTTCTTCAGTTCGCATTCTTGAACAAAACCAGTGGTTTCGCTGTTCAAGGCGTTTTTCTGGTAAACACCTTGGTCGGCATTGTGCTTGAAAACCATCACTTTGATGCCAGTCTTTGCGCTTGTTTCTGGATGAAACTCTACCCATTCGTTCAATTCAAAGACAGAACGGATACCTTCGGCGGCGCAGGGCTTGTGGTTGAAATCTTCGCTACCGCAACGGTTGCCGAACAGGCTCAGGCCAGTCATGACGGGCTGCTCTCCCTCTTTGAGGTTGACATAATAGAGTTTGCCAAGTACCATTGAGTCTTGAACTTGCTCAGCGGTGGTATTTGCGACATTTGCAACATTTACTGCATTTTCACTTTTTGTACCCTTTGCACCATCCTTGCAGTTTACTGTGGAAAACAGGACGAGTACTGCGATCATTGATAAAGCAATTCTTTTCATACACCTTTATTCCGCAACACTATTGTTATTTGTGGTTTAATTCCCCTGAGCAACAAGGGTTGTCATGGATCTTGCCATGTCAGATTTCATACTTGTCTTAGTGCTGCGATTAGAAAACAAGCATAACTCTGGTATAGCACGGCAAAGATACAAATAAAATCAGAGAAATCCATACTATAATAGATGTTTTTTAACTTCAGGTTCTAGATAACACAGGGACCAAAAGAACCGTCCCTCTGTTATAAACGCATGACGAAACGGGAAAACGGGAAAACGGCAGGGCAGGGGAAGGGATGCCTCCCCTGAACCCTTGCTGTTAAAGCATCACCGTTCCAGTCTTGCGATACAAGGTTTTCACCTTGCCATTTTCCTTGAATTCTCCAGTCTTCACGGCCACATGGTCTGCCAGTAATGTGCGTGCACGACCTCGTGCCGACGATTCTCCTTCGAGTCTGAAGCAGCGCATGATATCCTCGGCTGTGAACTCGTCAGGCAGACAATTGAAGGCCTCGATGGTCTTTTGCTTACGACGGGCGTTTGCCGATATGTCGCGCCTCTGGTCATCGAAGTACTTCTCAGCCATGGCTCCGAAGTAATGACGCTGGCAAGCATATTGGATGTTCACCAGAAGCTCTGCGATTCGCCAATCAACATCGTCAGTCTCGAACTCACCGCACCAGTAGTTGCCCTCCTGATGGATGCTGTCCCAGTGGCGCATCACGATGAACGGTGCTGCAAAGTTCAGTCCATGATAGGCGCAGCGCTTCAAGAGCATTTCGTCGGCCTTGGAATCGTTCTCTTTGGCGTCGGCCATACGACGGGCTGTCCAGTCGTAGAGCTCATCGACAATCTTCTGCAGCGGCAGCTCACCCTTCATGCGATCCAGTTTGAAAGCCCATTCCTTCATACGACCATCACTCTCGAAATCCACCCTGCGTTCACGCTCCATCATCTCGAAGTTGGTGCTGGGCAAGGGGATACACGTCAGGCGCGTTGCCAGTCCAGAGCCGAAGTTCTGCTCATTCACCTTCTTCTTCAGTGCAATGGGCGTGCCCGTATAGATATAGTTCCAGGTGACGAAGAAATTCTGCACCACGGAGTCGAGATTAGAGTATGCCTGACCATCCTCCTCATTGTGGAAAGCCTTCAGTTCGAGGCTCTGCTTGTCAATCCATGAACCACCCTTCTGAACAGACAGCGTATTATCCAACTCCGTGTCAAACGTGAGCATGTGCAGCTGCATTTCCTCACCATCCACCACCTCCACGGCGTTCACCATATCCTGAATGAACTGCGCGTTGGAGGTTCGTGCCGGATGCACGCGGAACAGTGCCTTGGGCTTCTGCGGCTTCTCTTTGTTCGCGCCCTTGGTCTTCATCTCCTCCTTGTAGCGGTTGATGGCTGCGATGCCCGCTTTATCCGCTGCCACCATAGGAGCTGCCAACAGCTTGAATAATCGCGTGGCAAACGACTTCCCACTTGCTGGATCGCCGATGGTCAGCGTCGAGTTGTTCAGGCGGCGCAACTCCTCAGGACGATGATAGAACCTGTACGTGCAGCGTGTCATGAGTGTCATCAGCAGGCCGCCAGCCACGAACAGCGCTGCAGGATACTGATTCCTCTTCAGTCCTTTGCAGATGTCACGCAGCAGTGGGAAGTCCTCGAAAAGGCTCTCTATCTGAGCGCCCCACTCCCATAGCCAGCGCTCGATGTCGCTGTCCGTCACCGCCGCCGACGCTTGCGAGCCTTGCGTAATCTCGTTCCACGTCTTCCCGCATGCCTCCTTGATAGCCTCCTGCATGGCCTTACTCGGTTGCTGGGAGAGGTATTTCTTCTCTCTCTCAGCCATGCGTTCAGCGGCTGAGGCCACGGTCTGCTCCACGTTCTCGTTGCGCTCGTTGATGATCTCCTGCACCCACTTCTGCGCCTTAAAATGCTCCCCAAATGTTCCCACAAAAAATCGGAAAGTTTGGGAACATAAGGCATGAAAAAACGCTAACCCGTTGAGGATTAGCGTTTTAGATGTTCCAAATTTTGGAAATCCGCGGAGAGAGAGGCTATGAGGGCCAAATTTTTTAGGAGAACCGAAAATTTTTACATTTTAGTTCTGGAGAAGGTAAAATTCAAATCTCCAGCATTATTGGAAACAATATTAAAAATATGACAATATTATCTTTTTGAATTACAAATATACCACAAAAACCATTATTTCGCTTTCATTTGTTCACTAATTTAATATATCTTTGCGATAGTTCAGGTTTTTTAGACATTTTCGTCATATTTATTGAAAATACCCAATTTTACCCATAAAAGCGCAAATATTTTTACTTTTGCTGCAAATATGCATTTTGCTGTTTAAAAATAAGGAGTTATTTTTGCAAACGCAATGGGTTTGGCGTGCAGTAATATGATGACCATCATGTGGAAGCAAAATCAGTGGGGTTTCACATCATCATAAACCTGTATTGCTGACACAAAGACACTTCATCAAACCTTAGGGGTAAGGTCTCCATTGAAGTCGTTAACATTTGCAAACAACCTAATCAGAACTGGATATCGAAGGTTCAAAATCCCTGCTATTTCATCTGCATTTTGTATTTTTTGCAGCTTATGCTGAATAATAAAAAGTGCATTCGCTATTTATGCAGTTAACTGCATAAATCAGTACTTTTCTCAGCACTGTGTACGCAAACACAATCGGTTTTGTAAAGAAAATCGAAAAATATGCAGAAATGATGGAATTTTGGCCTATTTTTGAAAAATGGAGTATGGCAGACTACAAAAATGCAGTCGCAATGTGCACAGGTTTAAGAAGTTCAGTCCATCATTTTATGCGTATACATACGTGCAAAAGTACGCAATTATGTCAGATGAAACTTGCGATAGTACATTTATTTAACAATTAAAAAAAAGAAAATGATTCAGATTAAGAAATCAGTCAGATTCCGTTTGCAATCTCGCAAGACAACTGACCCTGTAACAGGGAAAATCGTTCCCAAGAAAAAGAACTTACTAATAGTGATGGTTGTTTGCTATTGCGGCAAACGTACCGCGTTATCAACAAACTTACACATAGATCGGGATCTATGGGATGCAAATACTCAGAGGGCCAAAGGTAATAACCTGAAGATGAAAATGTCGGAAGCCCAAATCAATTATACTTTGGAACTGTTGATAAACGCTGTTGATATTGTCATGCGAAAGTTTGAGAGCTTGAATATCATTCCTACAATTGAACAGTTCAAGAGGTCTTATGATGGATTGAGGTTTGATGTCAGCCTTTTCAGTCTGGGAATGCCAAACCTTGCGACATCCCCTGTAAATCCTATGCCGACAACTGTGCCGCCCTATTATCAGTCTATGCCTTATATGCCACAGCTGATGCAGATGCAAGGCAGTTTCCAGCCAAATATGTATCCACAGCAGCCTTTTTATCCATCCAACGGTTATCCCTTTCAGCAGCAGCCGGAAAGGGTGATACGCGAGAACATGGAATATTCGAATCCGAAATGGAATCGAAGTACTCCTACACCCAATTTTAACAAAGATTCAGAATTGGACCCGGGCGAGTCAGAATTTTCATCAAAAGACGATAATTTGGATATTGAGGATGATTCAATGTACAAAAAGAAGCCAATCAAAAGGTCTATCAAGAAGGAACCAGTCGATGATGGAAAGGAAAACGACATCTTTTGGGCACTTGACCAGTTTGTAACTGTCATGGGAAAGCAGAATGAGTGGACACATGCTACCTATCAAAAATTCGATGCCCTTGAAAACCACCTGAAGCAGTTTCGTCAAGACCAGAGGGAAAAGCTGAAGAACAAGAAATTTGAATTATCATTTTCCTATTTTAATGAAGAAGGCCTTCTGAATTATGTGGATTTCCTGAGTAAAGTAAAGAAAATGAAGAACACTTCGGTTGACAAACAGCTAGACTTTCTCAGATGGTTCCTTCGCTGGACGCTTGCCAAGCGTTTCCATGACGTGAACGACTTCGAGACATTCCGTCCGAAGTTGAAGAAGACACGAAACAGGGTCGTTTTCCTCACCAAGGACGAGCTCGAGAAACTGAAGAATTATGTGGCACCTGAAGACAGGAAGAACTTGGAGAGAGTTAGGGATGTCTTCCTTTTCCAGTGCTGCACGGGACTCAGATATTCCGATGTATACAATCTTCGACGCTGTGATGTCCATGAGGACCATATTGATGTCACAACCATCAAGACCAATGATACTTTGCGCATTGAGCTGAATGAGGAAAGCAAGAGCATTCTGGACAGATACAGAAACATAGCCTTCGAAAAGGACAAGGCATTGCCTGTCATTTCCAATCAGAAGATGAATGACAGCCTGCATGACCTTTGCAAGCTTGCCGGTATCAATGAGATGGTTCGCAAGACCTACTTCAGGGGGAAGGAACGTATAGATGAAGTCAAGCCTAAGTGGGAACTCGTGGGAACCCATACAGGACGCAGGACATTCATCTGTCACGCTTTGTCAATGGGCATACCACCCGAAATTGTCATGAAATGGACCGGCACAGTGACTATAAAGCCATGAAGCCATATATTGATGTGGTCGATGAGATTAAGGCTGAATCAATGAAGAAGTTTGATAGCTTGTTTGGTAAGTCCAAAAATTAAGAAGAATATGAGGAATTTTGGGCAGGATTGAAAAATTTTGCCCAAAATCCTTGGAGTTTGTAAACCAATTAGTTAACTTTGCAAATGAAAAAGGAATTCAAGAAGCAGGTCACCGTCTATGGTGACTACTTCAAGAAGTTCAAGCGGACGCTCAGCCAGCAGACCATCAAAAAGATATACCAGGTACTCGTCT
>ODAI014148477.1_pt1 | contig 10045 bp, 9 predicted proteins | sample 1539321 | NCBI WGS metagenome assembly ODAI01 (sample SAMN02144231, study PRJEB22623) | gut metagenome | biome: sheep rumen | host: Ovis aries | place: New Zealand | reverse complement strand
TGTGTGCTACGGCGGGGCGGGCGAGCGCATCGCCCGCGCGGTGGAGGATGCCGCACAGGGTGCCCAGGTGCTGCGCGCCGCCCACATGGCAGACGCGCTTGAGGTGGCCTGCGGCGTGGCCCGCGCCGGCGACACGGTGCTGCTCTCGCCGGCATGTGCCTCCTTCGACGAGTTCAGCGGCTTTGACGAGCGTGGACGTGTGTTCAAGCGTCTGGTTGCCGAGCGCATTGCGCGTGCGGGCGAGGTGCTGTGATGTTTGGTGGCCGTGGTCTGAGTCTGACGCCTGCAGGCGTGCTTCTGCTTGCGCTGTCCTTGGTGATGACGGTCTTCGGTGCGGTCATGATCTTCTCCGCGTCGTCGATCATAGGGCTCACGCAGGAGATGTCGCACTATAGCGCGACCTACTACGTGGGGCGCCAGCTCGTTGCGGCGGCCATAGGCATGGGCTTGGCGCTGGCTGCCTGGCACATCGACTACCACGACATGATGGGCAGGCTCCTGATGCCCATCTGGGGCATCAACATAGCCATGCTTCTCATGGTCATCGCTACAGCCGCGGGCAGAGGCGCCTATGGCGCAACGCGCTGGATTTCGGTGGGACCGCTCACCATACAACCGTCCGAGTTTGCGAAGTCGGCAATCATCGTTGCGGTGGCCGAGCTCATCCGCCGGTACGTGGACGAGGGCGGCTACAGCTTTGGTGAGATAGGGATACAAGCGGTCTGGCTGGTCGGCGTGCCACTGGGACTGGTCTTGGCGCAGCCCGACAAGGGCACCGTCATGGTCATAGGTATCACCCTTCTGCTCATGCTGTACCTTGCGGGAGCACCGACGAAGTTGGTGCTTGGTGCCCTCGGTGTGGGATTCGGCTTCATGATGATGCTCGCCCTCAAGGACGACTACTCGCGTCAGCGCGTCCTCACCATGTTCAACCCCTGGCTCGACCCCTATGGCGACGGCTACCAGCTCGTCCAGGGCTTCTACGCATTTGCCTCGGGCGGGCTCTTTGGCGTGGGCATTGGCAACAGCCGACAGAAGTATGCCTACCTTCCCATGGCCCACAACGACTTCATCTATGCCGTGGTGGGGGAGGAGCTCGGACTGGTGGGCACGCTTGCCGTGCTGCTGCTCTTCCTGGCGCTGGTGTGGCTGGGCTTCAGGATTGCTCGCGAGGCGCCAGATTTGCCGGGGCAGCTGATCGCCGCGGGGAGCATGTCGCTGCTCGCGATTCAGATGCTGGTCAACGTGTGCGGCATCCTGGGGATGGCTCCGCTTACGGGCAAGCCGGTGCCGTTCTTCTCGTATGGTGGCACGTCCATCATGGCGACGCTGCTTCTGGTTGGCCTTACGCTGTCTGTGTCGCGCGTGAGCGCAGACGCTGGCAGCCGTCGCGGATTTGCGGTGGTGGAAGGCGCGTCCCTGCACGACGGCATCCGCGTGTTTGAGGGTGGCGCCTCGGTAGGCACGGGTGCACTGCGATCCTCGCAGGCACCGCGTGGCAGGGTGTCGTTCAACACCAGTGGCACGAGGCGCATCGACCTCGGCCCCGGCGCCCGGGACCGCCTGAGAAGGTAGTCCAGCTCGGCGCTGGCGGCATTGTGGGCTTGCCACCGCGAGCCTGTGGGCCCTGTTCGGAGGTCCATGCGAGACCCCAAGCGACCCTGTCGTACGGGGCATGTGGAAGGGAAAAGTCGCCGCTAGGCGACGCAGGAGGGAGTCATCATGGCCGAGACGCTGAAGGTGGCCATCGCAGCAGGTGGAACGGCGGGACACATCAACCCCGCACTGGCGCTGGCGGAGGAGCTTGCCTCCCGTGGCCACGAGGTGAGCTTCTTTGGGCAGAGCAGGCGCCTCGAGGGTACGCTCGTACCCCAGGCGGGCTTCAGCCTCACCTCGTTGAACGTGACCGGTTTCGACAGGTCCCGTCCCTGGACGCTTATAAGTGCCTTGGTGCGCATGCGCCGCGCCGAGCGTGAGCTTGGCACCCACTTCGGGAAGGTGGGTACGCCCGACGTTGCGGTGGGCTTTGGCGCCTACATCGAGCTTCCACTCGTCAACTGGTGCGCGCGCAAGGGAGTGCCCGTGGTACTGCACGAGCAGAACTCCGTCCCCGGCCTTGCAAACCGCACCTCAGCAGGCAAGTGTGCCACGGTGTGCGTGTCGCTGCCGGTGGCCATAGACGCCTTCAAGGACCGCGTGGGAGCCAGCACGCAGATCGTTGTGACGGGCAATCCCGTGCGGCGCAGCGTGGTTGAGGCGAGTCGCGCGGCAGGTCGCGCGGCTTTTGGCATTTCCGATGACGAGACGATGCTCCTGGTCTTCGGCGGCAGCCTTGGCGCGCGCCATCTCAACGAGGGCGTGTGCGCCCTCAAGGATGAGCTTCTGTCACGTGCAGGGCTGCGCGTGGTGCATTCCACGGGCAAGGAGCTGGTGGACGAGGTCACCTCCGCGCTTGCCCTCTCGCCCGAGGAGGCACAGCGCTGGGAGGTGCGTCCCTACATCGACAACATGGGGGAGGCCCTCGCCGCGGCAGACCTGGTGCTCTCCCGGTCTGGTGCGTCGTCTATAGCCGAGATTGCCGCGCTGGCAGTGCCGAGCATACTGGTGCCCTATCCGCTGGCGACGGCGGACCATCAGACCACCAACGCACGCTATCTGGTGGATGCAGGCGCTGCGGTGCTGGTACCCGACGACCACGTAGACTCGCCTGAGTTCAAAGAGACGCTGCTCTCGCTCGTGGACGATGCCGCACGGCGTGCCGAAATGCGTGCCCGCGCGCAGAGCCTGGGGCAGAGAAAGGCGGCTGCCATGCTTGCCGACCAGGTTGAGGCAGCGGCCCGCGGCTAACGGAGGCGCCTTCCCCTTTTATGATGGACTAGGGGCAAGCGTCAGTGCGTTGGGTCCATATGGGGTACAGTAAAAGACTACGCCATCGTAAGGCGACAAAAGAGGCTTGGAAGGTGGCCAGATGACTCAGACTCAGCAGACGCAGACCGTAAGGTCGGCACACTTCATTGGCATCGGCGGAGCAGGCATGAGCGGCATCGCGCTGGTGCTTCATCAGCGTGGTTGCACGGTTACCGGCAGCGACATCAAGACGTCGCACTACGTGCGCGAGCTCGAGGCGGCGGGCATCGACGTCCGCATTGGCCACGAGGCGTCGACCATCGACGAGTTCACCCCCGACGTGGTGGTTATCTCCACCGCCATTCCGGAGTCCAACCCCGAGCTGGTGCGGGCCCGCGAGCTTGGCATCGACGTGTGGCGTCGTGCCCAGATGCTCGCCTACTTGGGCGTGGGCTCCACCGAGGTGGCCGTCGCGGGTACCCACGGCAAGACCACCACGTCGTCCATGGTGGCTTCCATGCTCGACCACTTGGGGTGGGACCCGTCGTTCCTCATCGGTGGCATCGTAGAGGAGTACGGTACCAATGGCCGCGACGGCCGCGGCGGCTACTTCGTCTGCGAGGCAGACGAGTCGGACGGTTCGTTCCTCTACCTGAGTCCCAACGTGGTGGTGGTCACCAACATCGAGGCAGACCATCTCGACCACTATGGCACCCTTGAGAACATCGAGAAGACCTTCTGCCAGTTCATGGACCTGGTAGGCGAGGACGGTACGGTGATCATCTTTGGCGACGTGGCCCACTACGCGGAGCTTGCCCGTTCCACGGGACGTCGCGTGCTCACCTACGGCTTCAACGAGGACAACGATTACGTGTGCATCCCCGCTCCCACGACCCATGGGCTTGAGAGCCGCTGCCAGGTGCGTATGCCCTCGGGCGAGGTGGTCGAGGTCAGGCTCATGGCCAATCCCGGCGTCCACAATCTGGCCAACGCGACTGCGGCGCTTGCCGTTGCCGATGTTTTGGGAGCGGACGCGACCAAGGCAGCCGCGGCGCTCTCGGCCTTCAAGGGCGCTCACCGTCGCTTCACGCACGTGGGCGACGCCGCTGGCGTAACAGTGGTGGACGACTACGGTCATCATCCCACCGAGATTCGTGCGACGCTCAAGGCCGCTTCCAGCCTCGACTTCAAGCGTATCGTGACGGTCTTCCAGCCGCATCGCTACACGCGCACCCAGGCGCTCATGGACGACTTTGCGCGAGCGTTCGACCTTGCGGACCTCCTGGTGGTCACCGAGGTGTTCTCCGCGGGCGAGACGCCCATTCCCGGTGTCTCTGGCCGCGTGCTGGCCGCGCGTACGCGCGAGCTCGGCTCGGTGGAAGTGTTCTCCATCGATCGCCGTCGCGACGTCATCGCCTTCCTCGCAGACAACTGCCAGCCGGGCGACCTGGTGATTACCCAGGGTGCGGGAGACGTCACCTCCATTGGCCCCGACCTGCTCCAGGCCCTGCGCGAGCGCGCAGAGAAGGATGCATAGCCTTGCGTATCAAGGCTGCATACGAGGCGCTCTGTGGTGTTCCCGGCGCTATGGTGGCCTGTGACGCGCCACTCTCGCGCATCACGAGCTACCGCATAGGCGGGCCGGCAGATCTTGCCGTGACGGTCGATACGTACCAGGCGCTGCTGCGCACGGTGCGAATACTGCGCCAGGAGTGCATCCCTTGGGTCATTCTGGGCAAGGGGACGAACGTACTGGCCTCTGACGAGGGCTATCGCGGCTGCGTCATCAGGCTGGGCCGTGAGTTCTCCCGCATGATGGTAGACGGCCCGCTGGTGACGGCAGGTGCCGCCGTCATGCTGGCACAGCTGGTCAACGAGAGCCTTACACGAGAACTTTCTGGGCTCGAGTGCTGTGCGGGAATTCCCGGCACGGTGGGTGGCGCGCTCTCCATGGACGCGGGCAGCAGGCACCACTGGATTGGCCGCTGCGTGCGCGACGTGGTCACGTTCGACCCGCGCCGTGCCGTCATGGTCCGCCGTCAGGGCAATGAGGTGGAGTGGGGCTATCGCCGCTGCTCGCTGCCTTCCGGGGAGATAATCCTCGAGGCTACCTTTGAACTTTCCCCCTCCACACGCGCCGCCGTGGCAGCCGAGATGAACCGTCGCATGGCCCGCCGTAGAGCCACACAGCCCACGGGACGGCCTTGCTGCGGCTCGGTCTTTAAGAACCCCGGAGACCGCTCGGTAGGGGCCCTTCTCGACTCGTGCGGCCTCAAGGGGACCCGTGTGGGTGGAGCATGCATTTCGGACAAGCATGCAAACTTCGTGCTCAACGAGGGCGGCGCCACCGCGCGTGACGTCATCGCCTGCATCGGGCGCATGCATGATGCCGTCAAGGAGCGCTATGGTGTCGAGCTGACCCCCGAGGTCAAGTTCCTGGGCTTTGAGGGGTAGGGGAGCGTCATGGCCATGGAGGAGAGGGCGAGCAGGCGTCAGGTGAGCCTGCGAGATGACGTCGAGCGTACGGGCAGGGGATCGCTTTCGCGCAGCGCTCACGACACGCGCGGGCGCGGGCCCATCCGCACCATCATCATCACGCTCGTGCTGCTTGCAGCCCTCCTGGCTGCGGCGCTGGTGGGCTTCATCGTGCTGTCCAACATGCCGGTCTTCACCATCACCTCCATCGACACTGCCGACACCGAGCACCTGACCAAGGAGAACATTGCCAAGCTTGCCGACGTGCCCGAGGGCACGACGCTGCTGACCATCGACGAGGTGGCCGTGAGCGAGAACCTCATGCGCAACCCTTGGGTCAAGGAGGTCTCCTTTGCGCGGGAGTTCCCCGACAAGCTGCAGATTTCGGTGACCGAGCGTGTGGTGGGGTGTCTCGTCAAGATGAGCACTGGCTCGGTATGTTGGCTGCTCGGCGACGACAATGTGTGGATAGAGCCGGTCAACCTTACGGTGAAAGACGGGCAGTCCGCAGATGACGCAGCGCTTGCGCTGGCACAGGAGATGGGCGCCGTGCTGGTGACCGACGTTCCCATGTCCATGAGTCCCACGGCGGGCTCGGCGGCGGCAGATGACGAGCTCAAGGCAGTAAGCGCCTACCAGGAGCAGTTCTCCGAGGCCTTTGCGGCTCAAATCGTACGCTTCTCTGCCGCAGGCCCCGAGAGCATCTCCTGCACGCTGAAAAGCGGCGTGGAGGTCTCGCTGGGCATGCCTACCAACATCGACCTCAAGGAGGAGGTCATAACCAGCATTCTCGAGCGCCATCCCAGCCAGATTACCTACATCAACGTACGCGTTCCCTCGCAACCGTCGTACCGTCGTCTGGGCGTAGAGACGGTCACGGACGGCACGGGAATCGAGCTTGATGGCGTCGCGGGTACCGATGTGCAGCAGACGGGGACGGATAGCCAGGATGGCCAGAACGGTCAGGGCAGCCAAGGCACCCCGGGCACCTCCCAGACGCAGGAGGGCACTGATGCCGCCGCGACCGACGCCGAGGGCCAGCCGACGTCTGGAGATGCTGCAGCCCAGGGTGAGAACTCGTCGCAGCCCGAGGACGGATGGTCCGAGGGCCAGGACAGCTGGTCCGAGAGCGATGGCTCCGAGGGGCAGGACACCTCCGAGATGATCTTGGGCGAAGATGGAATTTGGTACACCTACGAGGACTACTGGGGGCTCTCGTAGCAGGGTGCCGCAAGGTCTTGCGGAGGCGGGATAACCGCGATTCGCGGTCCTGCGCAGACGCCCTCAACCTTGAACCTTGAGGTTTTGAGTGGCTTGAAAACCCTCAAGTTGAGGGTTTTGACACATTTAAGTTCAAGTTGAACTCTAAACTTTGAAACGGGTTAAATCACCCTGTTTACCTGCGGTTTTCACATTCACCACATTTTTGTTGACTAACCGCAAATCCTTGTGTAAAGATAACGCGCTTCAAAGCAGACATAGGGTTCTACCTGAGGTTTAGGGTTTTACCAAGGCTGCTGAGGGGCTGCAGACAACGCCGGATGCCACACTCTATTAGCGCCACATCCGTCCTACCAATGCGCTCGTTTGCACAAGGCACGACAGGTCCTTCTCGTGAGGGTTGGGCCCGGCAAAGACAGAACCACGACCGAGAAGGACTGGCGGCACACCCGCCAAGCAGAGGCCCCCAAGGAGGATTCATGAACGACAACGACATCGCCAGCAACTACCTTGCCGTCATCAAGGTCGTGGGTGTGGGCGGCGGTGGCACCAACGCCGTCAACCGCATGATCGAGGAGGGCATCCGCGGCGTCGAGTTTGTGGCCATCAACACCGATGCCCAAGCGCTCGCCATCTCCGACGCAGACATCAAGGTGCACATTGGCACCGACATCACCAAGGGCCTGGGCGCAGGCGCCCGTCCTGAGGTTGGCGCGGAAGCCGCCGAGGACAGCCGTGACGAGATCAAGCGTGCGCTTGCGGGCGCCGACATGGTCTTCATCACCGCGGGCGAGGGTGGTGGCACCGGCACCGGTGCAGCCCCGGTCGTCGCCGACATCTCCAAGAACGATGTGGGCGCCCTTACCGTGGGCGTCGTCACCAAGCCCTTCTCCTTCGAGGGTCGCAAGCGCGCACAGTCCGCACAGGGCGGCATCGAGACCCTTTCCGAGAACGTCGACACGCTCATAGTTATACCCAACGACCGCCTGCTCGACCTCTCCGAGAAGAAGACCACCATGCTCGAGGCCTTCCGCATGGCCGATGACGTGCTGTGCCAGGGCACCCAGGGCATCACCGACCTGATCACGGTCCCCGGCCTGATCAACCTCGACTTCGCAGACGTCTGCACCATCATGAAGGGCTCCGGCACCGCCATGATGGGCATCGGCACCGCGTCTGGCGACACCCGCGCCGCCGAGGCTGCCGAGCAGGCCATCTCCAGCCCGCTGCTCGAGACGGGCTGCGCTGGCGCCACGCGCGTCCTGCTCTCCGTCGCCGGCAACAAGGACCTCGGCATCCAGGAGATCAACGACGCCGCCGACCTCGTGGCGAAGAACGTCGACGAGGAGGCCACGATCATCTTCGGTACCGTCGTCGACGAGTCCCTGGGCGACCAGGTCCGTGTGACGGTCATCGCCACGGGCTTCAACGAGTCTGGCTCGCAGTCCTCGATGTCCTTCGCGGCGCCCGAGCCGCGTCCGGCAGCCCGTCCCGCAGCTCCCGAGCGCGGTCCCCGCGGCGGCCAGAGCTCCTCTCAGGCGTTCGATATCCCCGACTTCCTGAAGCGCAGCCGTCTCTAATGGCCGTCAAGCCGCATCTGACCCGTTACGCCTCCAAGGACGTGACCCTGCTGGGCGACACCCGTCGCCCGGGCGGGGTCACGCTCGCGTTCACCGAGCGCACGGGAGGCGTCTCGCAGCGCCCGTACGCGTCTCTCAACCTGGGGGACGCCTGCGGGGACGACGCGTCGTCGGTGACGGCTAACCGTCGCAGGCTGCTCGACGCCCTGGGCGTGGGGCACCTGGAGGAACGACTGGTCAACCCCAAGCAGGTCCACGGCAGCGAGGTAGTCGTCATCACGAGTGGCTCGGACGAGGCCGTCAGCGAGGCACAGCGCCATGCGCGCGAGGGCGCCGACGCTGTCGTCTGCACCGCTCCCGACGTGCCGGTGCTGCTCTGCTTCGCTGACTGCGTCCCCGTCCTGCTCGTGGCGGACGGCGCTTTTGCCGTCGCGCACTCGGGGAGGAACGGGACGTTCGAGCGGATCGCGGCCAAGGCCCTGCATGCCCTCATGGCCGCATCGGGATGCGCGGCGTGCGACGTGCTGTGCTATGTGGGACCCCACGTGTCCGGTGAGGACTACGAGCTGCCGCAGGACATGGTCGCAGGCTTTGTGAGGGAGTTCGGTCCCGAGGTCGCCCCCGACGCGACCCACCTGGACCTCGGTGCGGCGATCCGTGCCACGTTGGTGCACGAGGGCGTGCGCCCTGACGCCATAGACGACTCGCTGCCGTCCACGGCCAGCTGCACGCAGCGCTTCTACTCGTATCGCGCAGAGGCGGGCACGTGTGGCCGCCATGGGGCGATCGCCGTGCTGGCAAGCGGAAGCAATGAGGAGGTGTCGACAGATGAGCGTTGATGATCTGAGCTCCTACGAGGAGTTCGTGGCAGAGCGTCGTGCGCAGATCCTGGACGAGATCTCCCGCGCCGCGCGCGTTGCGGGTAGGGACGCCTCCGAGATCTGCCTCCTGGCCGTCTCGAAGACCGTAGGTGTCGACGAGGTCGCGTGCGCATGGCGCACGGGCTATCGCGCCTTCGGTGAGAACAGGCCCCAGGAGCTGCGCCGCAAGGCCGCAGGGATCGCTGAGGTTCCGGGCATGGAGGGCGTGCGCCTCGACATGATCGGCAACCTGCAGACCAACAAGATCAATCAGGTCATAGGCTGCGCGCACCTGGTCCACTCGGTCTCGTCGCTGCACCTCGCCGAGGCGATCTCGAAGCGTGCGGTCGCCAAGGATGCCGTCGTGCGGATCCTGCTCGAGGTCAACGTGAGCGGTGAGGCTTCCAAGTCGGGCTTTGTGCCCGAGGAAGCACGCGCCTCGCTCGAGCAGGTGCTGGGGCTTCCCGGCCTCTCGCTGGAGGGCGTGATGACCATGGCCCCCGCCCACGACGCCGACGCGGCGCGAGCGACGTTCTGCGGCCTGCGCGAGCTACGCGATACCATGCGCGCGGACTCCGGCCTCGCGCTCGACGTGCTCTCGTGTGGTATGAGCGACGACTTTGGTATTGCCGTCGAGGAGGGTTCGACCCTCGTCAGGCTGGGTAGGATCGTGTTCGATCCAGCCTATGAACTCGACGTGTAGGTAGGTTTCAATCGTGCCCTCCGGGGCCAATGAGAGAAAGGCGTGTGCCATGGGCTTCCTCGACAACCTGAAGGACAGGCTTCTCGGCAACCCCGATGACGATTACTATGACGACGACTACGACGACTACGACGACGAGGAGGAAGAGGAGACCAGCTCCGGCATCCTCGGCAACACCCGTCGCCCCGAGGCCGACAGCGTCTCGGTGTACACGCGCGCCGGCCGTCCCGTGAACGAGACCCCCCAGACCAACGAGCCCGAGCACCGCTCCTACGAGCAGCCCACGCGCTACGAGTCCTACTAGGCCGAGGCCCCCGCGGCCCGCGTCTCGTCCGGCCAGCTGCCGCCGTACGTCCTGC
>ODAI012661364.1_pt1 | contig 10045 bp, 13 predicted proteins | sample 1539321 | NCBI WGS metagenome assembly ODAI01 (sample SAMN02144231, study PRJEB22623) | gut metagenome | biome: sheep rumen | host: Ovis aries | place: New Zealand | reverse complement strand
GGAGTAGGTGGAAACACTTACATTGCATGGGGCAAATATGGCCCAAGAGCATCAGATGAAGCCAAGAAGATGGCTTATACAGATGCTTTGTCTATTGCATGTAAGTCTCTTGGTATTGGCCATGATATTTGGTATTCCAACGACCGTACAAAATATACCATGAATAGCACAACGGAAGAACCGAAGAAGGAATCTCCGAAGGAGCCTGTAAAGGAATCTGCAAAAGAACCCGCAAAGGAAACTTCGGCGGAACATACTCCTGAAACCGCAGATGTAATCGATGCGATTGCGAAGCGGCTGGACGAGCTTGGCAAGACCATGCAGAAGGAAGAGAAACTTGCTTTTGCAAAGGATAATATCTATCCCATTCTTGGTACACTGAATTATAAGAGCTGTACCGACATTAACAAACTGATTGCGCTTAAGGATAAAATTAGCGCCTAATTAAAGGAGAATTTATAACATGGCTAATGATGCGAATATTAATATTGTAGGTACCGTTCTTCAGGATCCCACCAACCGTCAGGTAAACAGCTCCACTGTGCTGTCTATGCGTGTGGCGGTGCAGACGACCAAGAAGCAGCAGAACTCTCCCTATCCGGCCAGCGACATCTACGATGTCTCTGTGTGGGGTAAGATGGGAGAGAACCTCCTGAATAAGGTTAAGGCTAAGACTCGTGTATGGGTTAGCGGTGACTTTATGGTCGGAGAACCCTGGAAGAACCGCAATGGTGAAACCCAGACTTCTCTGCGTATAAACGCCACCCATGTTAAAATTCTGGGTGGCGGCAGTACAAGTAACAATAATAACTATCAGCAGGCGACTGAGCCTGTAGACGAAGAAGCTCCCTTCTAAGACGTTCATGCATTGGATTTAAACGTCCTCTCTTGATGTCATCGGGAGAATCTATTAGAGCAACCCCTCAGGGCTGCCTGAACACTTCGGCAGCCCTGTCTCACAATTATAAATTTAGATGACGTTTAGAAGGAGTCAATTATGGAAAGTATTGCATCTGCTGTTATCGACCTGGCAAATCGTCACTTTGGTGAATATAAAATTCGTAACGGTCAAATCATCCCTGAGCTCTGTCCTATTTGTCACGGTGGAGACAATCACGATCGAGAAACCTTTGCCGTTGGAATGTTTAACGGTTCTTACAACTGCAAACGGGGTAATTGCCCCGGTATCAACGGAAAGAAGGAAGGGAACTTTAAGACTCTGAGTAACTTCTTTGGAGAAGCAGGGTTTGAATTCTCTCAGCTTCCTCAGACAATCCGTGCGGCTAAGAAGACTTACAACAAGCCTGATCCTAATAAGTATCAGGAAATTACGAATGAATGCATTAACTTTATGGCTACTCGTGGCATCTCTGTCGACACTTTGAAAGACTTCAACGTGATGTCAGACAGTCATGGGAACATTGTATTCCCCTTTTACCGCAATGGTGAGCTAGTTTATGTAAAGTATCGTAAGCCGAAGAAGCATACGAAGGAAGACAAGGAACCTAAAGAGTGGCAGGAATCTAATACTGAACCGATCCTGTTCGGTATGGATAATACTTCTTTCAATAAGCCTCTGGTTATTACCGAAGGTGAAATTGATGCCCTGTCTCTTTATGAAGCTGGTGTCCATAATGTAGTGTCTGTTCCTTGTGGCTGTAACAATCTGGATTGGATCGATCTGTGCTGGGATTATTGGCAGAACTTTAACGAAATTATTCTCTTCGGAGATAATGATCAGCCCGGAATAGATATGATGATGACGCTTATGAAGCGGCTGGGCGAAGATCGCTGCATGATTCCAAAAGACTATCCTGAGTTGATCTTCAACGGCAAAGATTATAACCGCACCTGTAAAGATGCTAACGAAATTCTGCTTTGCTATGGGCCGGAAGGTCTGAAGACCATCGTGGACTCTTGTGAACCTGCTCCTATCAAGGGAGTGCTGGATGTTGCTACGATCTCTTATGTCGATCCTGCTACTGTTCCGCGTATCATGACTAAAATTCCTGCACTGGATAATATGATCGGTGGATTTGAAGAAGCTGGTGTAACGATCATCTCTGGAAAAAGGGGAGAAGGAAAAAGTACCATTACTTCCACCTTCACTCTTTCTGCTATTGAACAAGGACATAAAGTATGCATTTACTCTGGTGAACTGTCTTCCAATCGGTTCCTGGAGTGGATCATGCTTCCTGCTACCGAAAGTAAGTATGTTACCTATCGGACTGATCCTCGTTCCGGTAAGCATATCTGTTATGTTCCTCCGGAAATTCAGAAGCGTATTCGGGATTGGATGTCCGGAAAGGTGTATCTGTTTGACAACGGATATGTGTTTGAAGAGGAACAGCAGACTGCTGTACTGAAGTGTTTTGAGATGTGTGCTCGTCGGTATGGTTGTGATCTGTTTGTTGTAGATAATATTATGAGCCTTCTTACTACTGCTGATGAAGAAAATCGTGCTCAGGCAAAGTTTATGGCTAAGATTAAGGCGTTTGCGAGCAAGTATAAGGTTCATGTTATCGTGGTTAATATGGCGGCCACTCTAAACGGTGACGTTTAGATCAAACTGTGGTGAACCCGGAAATCCGGGGTGTCCCAAAAGGGGCTAACGGCGAAAGCTAAAACATATGTTTTGTTATATTTAGAAAGGAAAATTTTTGCAAGATCTAAAAGATATTGTTAACGCTCTAGTTATCAAAGTGTTTAATAAACACACAAAATTAGATATTAACAAAATTAGTATAGATGATTTTGACTTGGATAGAATATATATCAACAATAGTGAATATATACTAAGAATGTGGAATGTTTTCGAAGATGGAAATGTTGAATATACTCTATACAAAACAATTAAGAACTCTGCATTGAACATAGGTTCAGGAAGAATCCGTACAAGCAAACAGTTTGTGCGGCTTTTACAAGAAGACGCAGAACAAAAATATCTTGAATACATAAAAAACAACAATAAAGAAAAATAATACAATAAAACATATGTCATGCCAACGTCCGTGCTAAGTTGTTGAGAACCTATAAGGATCTAACAAAAAGTGTAACGACTATCCGAAAGGAGTAGCTTGCAGGTGAAAATCCTGCTTGCGAAGCGCCACACGCTGGGACTGCACATCCCAGATGAAGACATAGTCTAACCTTCATGGAAACATGAAGACTCGGATGCGCCCATCCGAGAAAAGAAAAGGCTGACTCTACGTTTACTAGTGACTCTGTGTCAGGTTCGTCAGTCATAACTAATCTTGCTGATAATGTGTTTAGCATCGAAAAGCCTAATATTCGGGTTACGAAAAACCGTAGCTTCGGGGAAACGGGTTATATTAAGTGCCAGTTTGACCCGGTAAATCGTCGGATTTACCAGGAGAATATTGGCGATCGTACCGTATACAGCTGGGATCATAACGGAATCGAGGAGCCGGAAGACAAGGCTTGCTTGCTTCCTGAATTCCAGATTCAGCCTTCAGAAAAGGCACCTTTCTAATAATGATAAATAGGAGAGATTATGAGTCATAACATTAAGCATGCAACTTATCCTGAAAATGTAAACAAGAACAAGGTCCAGAAAGAATGGGATCACTATGTCAAAATGGAAGATTGGCAAGAAGGATCTGGCGGATTGCCTAATAAGATCCGCTGGATTGAAGACACAATCTATGCATCACGTAGCGACGCATATGCTGCAATCGCAACAATGGACAAAGGTTGGTATGACCAGCTGGCTGTAAAGTTCTATGAGTCGGATATCGATCCATCCGATCATCATTGGATCGATCTGAACGAAAGAATGGAAGCCGCAAAGAAAGAACTCGAAAACAGAAAGAATATTTTGTATCCTGCAACTCTTCAGTCGAATCTGATTACTTGTAAAAACTGCAATAGCAAGCTTGCAAGAACTTATCTAAATAGCAATTTTTGCCCTGTGTGTAACACAGATCTGCGGCCGGAGAGTATGAAAACTTCCATTAAAGCAGCCAAATCCAAATATGATCACCGCGTAAGTGAAGTCGAAAAATATAAATCCCGCCACAAGAAAGTAAACTGGCTCGTTAAGATTGAATATCATACGTAAAGGAGTCTTTGTATGTCAATCCATATTGAATTCGAAGGTGGTTCTAATCCTTATGTTCGTTACAATATGTCTTATAATGAGTTCACAGAAGAACTTGAAAAATGGCAAGTAAACTACGAATTAAAACTTGAATCGATCTTTGGAACAATATATTCATACATTGCAAAGGAGAAGACACATGCCTAATTATGTTCGTAATATTGTGAAGTTTAAAGGAACCCCTACTCAGATTGCCCAGATAAAAGAATACATGCAGACGGAAGAAAACAAATTTGATTTTAACAAAGTGTTTCCTCTGCCGAAAGATTTAAATCTTCCATCTGGAAGTGACGAGGATATAGCAATTCCATGTGCAAAAGCAAGACGTAAAGGTAAAACAACTTGTGAAAGTTACGAGAATATTTCATGGGCCCAAAAGAAAACTTTTGAAGAATGGGCTGAGCTGGGTGAACTTTATCTGATTAATCTTGAAAAGTATGGTGCAACAACTTGGTACGATTGGTGTTGTAACCATTGGGGAACAAAATGGAACGCAATGGATGTTGTTTGGAATGATGACACAGTGCAGTTTGATACTGCTTGGGCTACTCCCGAGCCAATCTTTAAGAAACTTTCGCGGCTCTTTCCTGATATCGCTTTTGAAGTATCTTATGCCGATGAAGACATTGGAAACAATTGTGGGATGATGGAGTGGAATGAAAACGGTTTTAGAGAAACTTATTACAATGATTCTGTGAGCTTTGCTTGTGAAGTTTGGGGTCTTGATCCTGAAGATTATTTAAAAGAGGTAGAAGATGGGGCAGAGACTTGTTATTGACATCCGGGATAATGAAAAAGTTCTGGCGAATGCATATTATCATTGGTCTGGTTATACAGGCAGTGCAATTGAGCTTACAAACCAGATCCTTGACAACATTGATCATGTTAATCCAGAATATACGGACATTCAGAAAGCTGTTTGGTTGTTATATAAAACCGGAGCAAGATTCAATGAAAAAGAATGCTATTGGATGGGCAAACAGGGAATAGATATCGAACCTTTTGAGTTCGCTTTTGATGGGCATCCAATCGATCGAAACGAGGGCTTGGTGTGTGTTTCTGAAAAAGGAAAAACAGAAAATGTAACATGGGAAGAAGCACATGTTGACATCAATATTCTGACAAAAGAAGTTTGTTTCTATGCTCTGAATGTAGAATCAAAAGACGAGTACCAAAAAGAAGTTGAGGAAGGTTATTATCCAGCTATCGAAGAAGTTCAGACATTTGATATTCCGGATGAGTTAGAGTTTTCTTATGATGAATGGCAAGAATTTGCGGCTGTGGTTTCTGATCTTATAAGTAAAGGAAAATATCAACTGGCAACACTTGATCGATCTTTAGTATATATATTTATTGAGTGAGGAACAAATGAATAAAGATTATAATCGAAGAGAAGAAATTATGTTGGGCGTGCCTTACAATAAAGATGATTATTTTGCTGGTTGCAAACGATTTGTATGCGGCCCTGATAAAATAAAACAGCTTCTCGAAGAAGGTTTTATTGACCCAAATGAAAGTCAGAACGATTCTCCTACAACGAAAGAATTTATTGAATACGCAGAAGACTTTGATAACGTAATGTTTGAATGTTACGCTATATCTCCAGACAGAGACGATTATCGGATCACCATCGAAGGAATTAATCTTATTATTCCAGACGACGACTACGACAAAATAGCAACGGCGATTGCTTTATTTCGCTATGCTGACGAATTTAGTTTTGACCATAATTATGACGAATATATGCTTCACGCATGGTGGGATTGAAAATGAATGTATATATTTTAATCGAAGAAGCAGAACAGAACGAGTTTGTTAATAAAAACGGAGATTCTGCTGAAGGAATAAGCACAATCGTTGGAGTTTATGGAGATAGAGAGAAAGCTGAAAAAGAAAAAGCTTATCTTGATGCTCTTGCAAAAGAAAATGAGAAAAAGTATTCATGCGATCCGCTTTACTATCTGATTGAAGAAAGGCCAGTAATTCATGGAGAAGTTGACAATTAATCTATCAGATGGAGATAAGCTTGTTGCGGAAAAATGCCTTCATATCGAAGGACAGATCGCTATCGGAATTGAAGACAGCGAAGGAAATTGGGTTCAAGATTTGGCCGTCGTCGAAAAAGGCGACGGCCAATATAAAATCTACGTTTTCGACGACGAACTTGATGAAGGCTGGACACATACTTTTAAAGTAAAAAGAGCTCCAAAGTAAAGAAAGGTAGATGTTGCTTATGAGCTTATTAAGAGACGGACACAGATACTCTTATTCACAATTGTCATCTTTTTCAGAGTGTCCGTTCGGATATTATTTAAAACATATTGAAGGAGTTCCTGATCAGTCTAATGGATTTGCTGAACAAGGAACATTGATCCATGATATTCTGGATAAGTGGGCTAAAAAACTTATAAAAAAAGAAGACATGGCAAAAGAATACGAACGACGATATCCTGATGAAGTCGTTACTTCTTTTCCTCGAATGTTGACAGCTAAAGGCTATGCTGAAAAAACATATTTACAGGGGCTGGAGTATTTTCAAAACTTCGATGAATTTCCAGGATATGAAGTCGTATCTGCAGAGGAGAAGTTTGACCGGCCCTTAAAATTAACAGACGGAACGGAAAGACCTTTTATTGCTTTTGTTGATCTTGTGTTAAGAGATGAATTTACCGGTGGGCTAGTGGTGATGGATCATAAATCTAAGTCTTGGACAGAATTCAGAAGACACAGAGAAGAAATGTATAAGCAACAATACTTGTATTCTTATTTTGTCCATGAAAAATATGGTGAATGGCCTCAATTCCTCGCCTTCAATCTTTTTAAGGAAGGCGGAAAGAAGGATGAACAGGAATTCTCTATGGATAAGTTTAATGAAGTAATGGAATGGGCGACTAAAGCAATTCAACAAATAGAATCCTATGATGTGCTAGATTGGATGGAATGCAAACAACAGAAAACCCCTGGTAAACCGGATATGTTTTGCGCGTCTATATGCTCCAGCCGCGCGTCTTGTCCGAATTCAATTGCGAGGTAATATATGAGAGATCATGCAGATCATACAGCCGATGATGCTATTGGAAGAGCCCATAAAGAGTGGCGAAGAATGGCGGCTGTAGCTGTTAAAATTAGACAGAATAGATGCAATCCCGAATGGGCGGATGAACAATTAAAATCTTTTACAGGAATTTATAAAAGATTGCTGACCGATCCAATCGAAGAAGTACAAATGCAAGCGAGGGATTGATATGTTAGAAGGAACAAAGAAATTATTTCCATCGGATTATATGGATTTTGTAGAGACAATGTCTGATGCGGCCGATAGTGGAGATCTACCGATAGGATTACAGCTACAAGGATCTAAAGATTTCACACTTAACGATTTTCAGGATTTCTTTCTGGATTTCAAATACGATACTGGATTAGATATTACAGGAACAATCTTCCTTTGCCCTGACTGCGGAGAACTTCATCTATTAATTGAAGTAAATTATCCTGAAGAGGATGAAGAAGAACCAAAACTACTGCAATAAGGAATGATAAAATTGGAGCTGGAATACTATCATGTCCATAGTAATTATAGTAATGCGTTAACCCAGCCAGATTCTACACAGTTTATTTCTGATTACGCAAAAGAATATCGAAAACGTGGACAGAAAGTATTGTGTTTGTCTGAGCATGGAAATAGGTCTAATGTCTGGGAAGAATTTGACATTTGTGAAAACTATAAAAACGATAAGGAAAATCCTTATGAGATGATCCCGTTAGCAGCGGCTGAAGCTTATTTCGTGCCAGATAGATTAGCAGAAGTCGAAGGTAAAAAAGACGGCCGGAACTTTCACTTAATCCTTGTAGCTAAGAACCAGGAAGGGTTCTACCAGCTAAATGAAATCCTGTCGGAAGCAAATCTGACAGGATTTTATCGTCATGCAAGAGTAGATTTTGATCTACTTGGACGATTGAACTATAAAAATTTTATCTGCACCACTGCCTGCGTCGCGGGGATTTGTAAAGATGAAGGATACGAACGACTGGCCTGCCAGCTTGGAGAAATCTTTAGAGAAAACTTCTATCTGGAAGTTCAGCATCACCCGCAACAAATTCAGGTCGAGACCAATATGAAAGTTTTGCGGCTGTACCAAAAATATCACTGGCCGCTGATTTATGGGACAGATTCACATTATATCAACAAGGAAGATAAGATTCTTAGAGCAGAACTCATAAAATCGGCTGGAATAACTTACGGAGATGAAGACTCTTTTGACTTACATCTTCCAACGGCTGATGAAGCATATCAACTTCTTCTGAATCAAGGTGTATTAACCAAAGCTCGAATCGAAGAAGCAATGGAGAACACATTGATTCTCCGAGAATTTGAAGGAGTAAAGTTCACCAAAGAAAAGAAGATACCAACTTTGTATCGTAATCTGTCCATTGAAGAAAGAAATAATCTTTTCAAGAAAACAGTATGCGAAGAATATATTAAGAGCGATGGGACTCCAACAGAAGAAGAAGCCGCTGAAATCCATTCTGAAATGGATACTATAACAAGCACAAACACGGCTGATTACTTTCTTACTTTAAAAAAGATTATTGATCGCGGAAAGGAATTAGGCGGAACATTAACAACGACAGGGAGAGGATCAGCCGCATCTTTCATATGCAATCATGCATTAGGATTTTCTTCGATTAATAGACTTCATTGTCCTGTTAAAATGATGCCAGAACGATTTGTTAGTGCAGATCGTCTGGTAAACGGACTTCCGGATATTGATTGTAATATGTTCGGAACCGAAGCATTTGATAAAGCAGGAAAAGAATTGCTCGGAGACTATGGTTGTCTTCCTATGGTTGCATTCGGTACAACCAAGACGTTATCAGCGTTCAAGATGCTAGCACGAGCGAGAAATCTGGACTTTGAAACATCAAACGAGATTTCAAAACAGATTCAAGCTTATGAGTTAGATGTAAAACACGCAAAAGAAAATAACTCAGACGATGATGACTACAATGTCGAAGACGATGTTAAAATCGACGATTATGTAGAAGAACAGTATTTACCTTTAATCGAAGAGTCAAAGAAGTATCGGGGAATTATAACCAGTTTAAGCCCTCATCCTTGTGCAAGGCTTTTGCTCGACAAAGACATTCGAAGAGAAATTGGAGTCGTGAGAGTAAAGTCTAAGTCCGGATCAAAGGATGCTGTGTACGCAGCCTTCATTGATGGGCGGACTGCTGACTCATATAACTTCGTCAAAGCAGATTTTCTCAGAGTTGATGTAGTTGGAATAATTGCCAAAACATATAAATCAGTTGGTCTTGAAGTAATGAGCGTCAACGAACTGCTTGAAGCCGTTAAAAATGACAAAGCAGTTTGGGAACTTTATTGGAAAGGTTTTACTCAAGGATTAAATCAAACTGAAAAAGAAGGAACGACAAGAAAGGCAATGCAATACAAACCAAGAAACGTCGAAGAACTGACTGGTTTAATTGCCGGAATCCGGCCAGGCTTCCGCTCAATGATTAATACCTTTATTAATCGGGAACGATTTTCCTATGGTATTCCTTCTTTGGACAACCTGTTGCAAACAGAAGCAATCCCAGATTCATTCCTTGAATATGATGAACAAATACTTCAAATTCTTAAAGCGGCTGGAATTCCGGGACCAGAAGCTTACGCCACAACAAAGGCAATAAAGAAGAAAAAGACTGAAAAAGTTTTAGCAGAAAAAGAAAAATTCAAAACAGGATTTACAAAAGTTCTACAAGAAAATGAAGGAGCATCCGAAGAGAAAGCTCATGAAGTTGTAGAACAAATATGGACTATTATAGAAAATGCAGCAAGCTATATGTTTTGTGCTGCTCATGCATTTTCGATGGCGTGCGACAGCCTCTATTGCGCATGGCTAAAAGTCCACTATCCTTACG
>ODAI012146317.1_pt1 | contig 10045 bp, 7 predicted proteins | sample 1539321 | NCBI WGS metagenome assembly ODAI01 (sample SAMN02144231, study PRJEB22623) | gut metagenome | biome: sheep rumen | host: Ovis aries | place: New Zealand | reverse complement strand
GACTCAAGGCCAATGCAGAGAAGAGCATCCAGGGGCTTCCGACAGCGGACGATGACGGCTTCCTTTGCTATAACGACGATCAGAACAAGGGATACAAGGGCATCGGTTACATTACGCGCTATCAGAGCGATGGCGTCGTGACCTTTGTTCCGACAATCATCGTTAAGACAAAGTTCAATCAGCTCTCCAGATCCGCACAGACACAGGAAGAGTCCAAGAACTATCAGACACAGCAGCTCACCGCGCGGATCCATCGCGGCGATGATGCAAAGCACACATGGCTCAAATTCTCCGAGACAGAGTACGACTCGGAAGCGGCGGCAGAGGCGGCTCTCGATGCTGCTCTGGGGATTACGAGCACAAGCACAACAGGCGGCACAGGCGGCCACTGATAAGCTCCCGGAAAGGATGAAATCATGGTAGAAATTAACGGACGTGAAATCGGTCTCTTCTATTCGGTAAAGGCGCACTGCGATTATGATGACTATGTTTGCGAGCACCAGAACGTTTCTGTCACTCGTGCGATCATCCAGAAAGCCCTCATCATGTCGAAAGCATACTGCGACCTTCACGGCGGCACTCCGCTGAAGTCTTCGGACATCATGGGCTTGCCGAATTCGGAGTACATGAAGCTTATGAAAGCGGTTGTCGAGCAGGAGGCCAAGGATTCGAACATCGAGATCCAGACCGAACCGACAGAAAAAAACGCAGTAAGCAGAGAACTGTAAGGTTAACACGAGCATGGTTTTTGTTCTATGGACACATGCTCCACATGGATGAGCAGGAAATCATGAGTATGCGCTACGGCTCAATGCTCGATATGATTTCCTGTTTTTCCATTTACAGGGGCTCTGCGAAACAGAAGGAAAAGAAAAAGAAACTGACTTATGACGAAATCATAAGGTTGAAATGAGGTAGGGCATGGCTCAGAACATCGGACCACGGATAGGAATCGAGGGAGAAGCTGAATATAGGCGGCAGATGCAGAATATCATTCAGCAGACCAAGACCTATCAAGCGGCAGTTAAAGAAGCACAGTCTGCCCTTGATAGGAATGCGAGCTCTCAGCAGAAAGCTCAGGCAAAGACGCAGGCGCTCACAAAGGCAATCGAAGCACAGCGGAAGCAGGTCGAATACTGCCAGAATATGCTGAACGCTTCGAAAGAGAAGTATGGAGAGAATGCCACACAGACGCTCAAATGGGAGGAAGCACTCCACAAGGCGAACACTCAGCTTAACGAGCTAAATCAAGAGCTTGCCGACAGCAACGCGCTGAAAGCTTGGGGCGAGGATGTCGTAAAAGCAGGCGAACGGCTTGAGCAGGCAGGACGAAAAATCTCGTCAGCGGGCGAGACCCTAACGCGGACGGTCACAGTGCCGATTGTTGCAGCAGGAACGGCGGCAATTAAGTCTTCGATTGATTTCGAGACGGCAATGACAGGCGTCATGAAGACCGTTGACGAGACTGCAACCACGAGCTATGCGGACATTGCCGAAGCAATCAAAAAGATGTCTACGGAGACGGCGAGCTCCAAGACGGAGATCGCGGCAGTCGCGGAAGCCGCCGGCCAGCTTGGTGTTGGTGCGGACGATATCAATAAGTTTACCAAGGTCATGATAATGCTCGGTGACACGACCAACGTATCCGCGCAGGATGCGGCAACGGCCCTTGCAAAGTTCGTGAATATCACCGGAGACAGCCTTGACGATGTGGACAGGCTCGGTTCCTCCATTGTCGACCTCGGTAACAACTTCGCAACGGATGAGGCGAGCATCATTGCCATGGCGACCCGCCTTGCATCGGCGGGCACGATTGCGGGATTATCTTCTACGGATATCCTTGCTCTTGCCGCTTCTATGTCTTCGGTCGGAATCGAAGCCGAAGCGGGCGGCACTGCCATGTCTCAGACGCTGACCAACATTGGAAACAAGGTCGCAAGCTTCAAGGACGGCACAGAAGAAGCCCTTGACACAATCGCGGAAGTCACCGGCATGAGTGCGCAGGAATTTGCGGACGCATGGGAGAAAGATCCGATCAAGGCAGTGCAATCGTTCATCGAAGGTCTGGACAGAATGAACAGCTCGGGCGAGAACGTGAACGCGATCCTTGATGATCTCGGCATGAAAGGTATCCGTCAGAGCAACATGCTGAAATCCCTTGCGCTTGCATCCGGTAATATGTCGGACGCAATCGACACGAGTTCCGAGGCGTACAAGGAAAATACGGCCCTGGTAAACGAGGCAAACAAGCGTTATCAGACTACGGCATCGAGACTTAATCAGGTCAAAGAAAAGGCATCAAACGCAGCGATTGAGTTCGGCAACTCCATGCTTCCGACCGTCGAGAAAGTCATAGACGCAGTGGGCGGATTCGCGGACAGGCTCGGGGAGATGGACGAAGCAGAACGTGAGGCGACCATCAAGATGGCGGCATTTGCGGCGGCAACCGGTCCGGTGCTGATTGGTGTCGGAAAAACAGTGACCGCGGTCGGACAGGTCACGCAGGGTGTCGGAAAACTCGCAACCAAAATGGGCGAGATACAGACAGCGATGCAAGCCGCCGGCGGCGCGGGGAATTTCTTTGCGGCAGGTCTCGGAAGTACGGCGGGCACACTCGCAATCGTAGGCGCTCCGCTTGCACTACTGGCTATTGCCATGGCAAAGGCGGGAGAGGAAACGAGGGCGGCAACCGATGAGCAGATAGCATTTGCCAATCGCGTGCAGGAAGCCTCCGACGCGGCAAATCAGGCGGCGGCTCAGGTCGAGGGAGTCGGAACGGCAATCTCAGAGAGCGCGGGCGGAATCCAGTCAGCAGGCGGCAGTCTCGACTATTTCCGTGACATGCTGAACGGATGCTATGACGAAAGCGGACATCTCAAAGAGGGCATGGAAGCCACTGCCGAATATGCGCTCAATGAGCTAAATGCGGCGATGGGCACGGACTACAGCACGGAATTCATCGCACAGGCGGAGAACAGCAAGCAGGCCCTGGAAGACATCAACGGAGCCATTGATCAGAATATCGAGAAGCTCAAACAGCAGGCAATAGCTCAGGCGTTCCAGAAAGATTATCCTGCTGCACTCAAAGCACAGGCAGACGCGCACACAGCACTCGCCACAGCGGAAGGCACATATACGGACGCGGTCAAAAATGCGCGCGATGCACAGGATGAGCTCAATGCGGCACTCAGAGCGTCGGATGCGACGACCGGCAAAGGCATCGAGCGACAGCAGAAAGCCAAAGCCGCGCAGGAACGCGCAAACGAAGCAGTCGAGCAGGCGGCGGAAGCTTACAAGACTGCGGCAGGTGCGGCGGCTGAGGCTGACACGCAGGTCGATGGTCTCAACAAGGCCATGGAAGAGGCGGCAAAGGGTACGCCAGATGGAGTCCAGGCGGCGGCTGACGCATACGCCAATATCGGAACAGAAGCCAATAAGGCGGGTGAAGAGGCAAGCAAAGCGGCGGACAAGATTATTACATCTAATGCCGAAGCCGCTGAGAAAGCCATTCAGGCGGCTCAGGAATCATTCAAAAACAACAAATTCCACGGCGAAGTCGAATCCGTTGACGGCGGACCCGAAGCGGCAGGCAAGGCAAAATCCGAAATGGAACCGGTCATCTCCGAACCTATGGACGGGAATGTACGGCAGGTCATCGGAGCGGGTTCAGCGGCTCAGCTTGCTAAGAACAGCATGAACAACATTATCAAGCCGCCAATGCAGGGACATGTGAATAAGGTTAATGGCGGAAACACTGCGGCGACGAGTGCAAAGTCGGGGATGAACAGCATCATCAAGAAGCCGATGCAAGGTAATGTTAATCAGGTCACAGGCGGAGTCTCTGCGGCGAGTGCGGCAAAGGCAAGCATGAATCCGATTATCGCAAGCCCCATGACAGGACGCGTTGGAAGCGTCACAAACGCAGTTTCGGCGGCCTCTGCGGCACATTCGGAAGCGCAGAGCTATTTCAATAACAATCCATTCAGGGCGGTTGTCAATATTGTCCAGAACGTAACACGAACAGTCAGCGAAATCGTCCAGAGTGTTGCACACAACGCACGAGGCGGTTTCGTCAACGAAGAACAGCTCTCATGGCTTGCTGAAGGCAATAAGCCAGAGGTTGTCATCCCTCTGGCTACATCCGAGAGAACGCGGGCAATCGACCTTTTCAAGCGCACTGCGGCAATTCTTGGAGCGAATGATATGGCCTATCTTCCGTCACTTGCGGGAGCGGGAACAGGAAATTCCGTCAACTATGGCGGAATTAACGTTGTGATCAATGCAGCGGAAGGCCAGAGCGAAGAGGCTATTGCGGATGCAGTTATCGACCAGATCCAGAATGAATTAACCAGAAGGGAGGCAATGCATGGGTAATATCATCTTTGATGGTTACAATTTCGAAGATTATGGCGTAGTTGTCTCCGGATCTGGTACGTGGAATATGCCAGAACGGCTCACAATAAAAGAGAACGTTTACGGCAGACACGGCGCGCTCATTACCGATGCGGGAATGTTCGACAATGTCGAGATTCCCTATCCTGCGTGGATCGCAAGGGAATTCGCTGAGAAGTACGAAGATTTCAGTCGGATGATGGCACTGCACACGGATAATTATTACAGGCTCGAGGACAGCTATCATCCGGACTATTACAGAGAAGCGCGAGTTATCCCTGGAATCATCCCGAAACCGAGGACGCTCAACCGGTCGGGGGAATTTACAATCTCATTCGACTGCAAGCCCCAGAAATGGCTCCGGTCGGGTGAGGAAGCGCTCGAGATTGCGGAACGGCTCGAGCTATTCAACATGACCGGGTATGAGGCGAAACCGCTTATTGTTATTCCGTCGGGCGCTTCGGTTACAATTACGGACGAGGACGGAAACAAGGCGAGCCTTGCAACGGCGGACTTCGGACTGGAAACGACCTACGACGCAGACATTGAGGAGTCCATTGTCGGACGGTCTTATGTCAATGAGTACGTGACGCAGGTCGGAACAATCTCGCTGAAGCCCGGAAAGAACATCGTCACATGTACTGCTCCGATTAAACTTACTCCGAGGTTTTTCGTAATATGATCCCGACACTTTATAATTCATCCGAGCAGGATTTTACATCGAATGGTATCGGCAAGATGCATGGCGTGACGGAATGTAAGGTCACAAAGGAGCGGAACGGAATATTTGACCTTGACATGAAGTACGCCACGAACAGCCCGCATTATGCTGACTTATACGAGGGATGCGTCATCGTATGCTCACACGATGACAGCGGAGACATTCAGCCGTTCCGAATCCAGAAAATCAAACGCGAAATAAAATACGCCAAGATTGAGGCAAGACACGATGCACAGGTACAGCTTGCGGGTTTGCCGGTATGGCCTTATCCGTCAGGAAGTAAGACGGTCACGCAGGTCATGGAGCATCTGACAACGCTCTCGGAAACATGGGCGCAGACATATCCGTCGGCAAATATCACGTTCGGGACGAATATCAGTAAGACCGTGAAATACAACAAGACACTGCCGAGATACTGCTCGGAATTTCTCGCAGGCAAGGAAGGCTCGCTTGTGGATTTGCTCGGCGGCGGGGAACTGTCCTACGACTGGCATAATGTGCAGTTGCTTAGCGCCATCGGGACAGACAAGCATATCCGTATATCGTACGGGAAAAATATCTCGGAGATAACCGGCGAGACTTCTATGGGCGAGTGCTATACGGGTGCATATATCTACTACACCAAAGACAGCGGTATTAAATATGCTTGTGTCTACAACTTTGACACGAAAAACTCCGTGACGAAGTATATGCCGAACCTGTATGAGCTCGACATAACAAGCGACTTCCAGACCGAACCGCAATCGGAAGCGGACTTCTATGCGGTAGCGGATGCAAGGGCGGCGGCACTGGAGAACAAGAAGCCGTGGACGAACATCTACGACAATATTTCAGTATCGTGGTATGAGCTTTCTCAGCTTTCCGAATACAGTCGACTACCGGAAAGGCATGTCTGTCTCGGGGATTATGTCGATGTGTACTATCCAACGTTCGGTATAGACAAGAAGGTTGAAATTGTAAAAACAGTCTGGGACCCGCTGAGAGAACGATACGACACGCTGGAGCTCAACTCGATGAAAAAATCACTGCATAACACGCTCACAAGCATGATGCAAAAACAAATAAGGAGAACATGACACATGCGGAGTTATACGATTAATATCATACCGGAATACACGGCAGACCCAGTCGTCCATATCAGCCAGTATGATAAGCATTACCCGATCTACTTCACTGTCATGGACGGAGATGCGGAAGCTGACTTGACAGGCGCGACGGCGCTCTTTTCCATGACGAAGCCTGACGGTACGAAAGCGTATGAGGAGTGCGCGATTTCCGATAACAAGGTCCTGCTCTTTGTGACTCCGCAGATGAGCGCGGCGGCGGGCAATGGAACGGCCAAAATCACGCTGACGAAGAACACGCGGAAGGAATCGACATCGGCATTTTCGTTTGTGGTCGATTCCGCAGCAGCTCCGGAGGACATGTGGTCGGAATATGAAATGTCGTATTATGAGTCTGTGCTTTCCAGACTTGACGATGCACTGATCGCGGCGGGAAGCGTGGCGGAATATGCGGAATCAGCGGAATCAGCGGCAAGCGCGGCGGCGGCAAGCGCAAGTCAGGCAAAGGCGATTGCCATGGCGGATGTGATCGCGTGCTATCCGGTGGGCTCGGTACTTATAACGACAACGGACACGAACCCCGGAACCATTATCGGCGGAACGTGGACGGCCATTGAAGGAAAGTTTCTGCTCGCACAGAGCAATAGCCATCCTGCGGGCGAGACTGGCGGAGCGGAAAAGGTAACACTGACCGTGAATCAGATTCCGGAGCACGTCCACAATCTGTCAAACCTGCTGAAGAATTCTGGTGGGACCGATAACATCGGCTGGACGGGCTACGCGTTCAAAAATTCGTCTGTGCATCCACTCGAAGATGTTATCAACACGAAGTCCGCAGGCGGCGGACAGGCACACAATAACATGCCACCATACGTTGCGGTTTATGTGTGGGAGCGGACGGCATAAGGAGGCAGAGAATGGCAAAATATAAGATTATACCGTCATCGAGGACAATCGTGCAGTTGCCTATCTCTATCGGGCACAAGGCAGAAAAAGGCGTTGAGGCTATCGAGTTTGATGTGACCGCATGGGTGGAGACTTACGGATCTGGAACGCTGACGGTCATCATGCGGAGATGGGGGGATGCAATTCCATATCCAATCGCACTGGAAATTGACGAGAATAACAAGGCAACGTGGACGCTCTCCGACACAGACACGGCAAAAGCGGGCATGGCATATGCTCAGCTCAGCTATATTGTCGGGGATGAGGTCGTTAAGAAGTCAGACATCTATACGTTCAGGGTCATGGACAGTCTGACCGGCGAGGGTGAGCCGCCCGAAGCTTATGAGTCATGGCTTGAGCATCTGACGCACCTTGCCGCTGAAGCGATGGCGGAAGTGCTTGACATTGAGGGTATTGTCACGGACAAGACGCTCTCGATCGAGGGCGGGATCGCGGATGCAAAGGCAACCGGAGAAGCGCTTGCTAAAAAAGTTGATGCGGCAGACTACAGTGAGCTGAGCAATCGGGTCGGAAGGAACACGATAGCCCTCGCAGAAAAGGCAGACCGGTCCACGACCTACACGAAGGAACAGGTCAACAAGATGATCTCTGACGTCGAGGTCGAGACGGACACGACGCTCGAGATCGCCGGAGCAGCGGCCGACGCAGCTGAGACCGGCCGGCAGATAGGGCTAATAAAGGCTGATTTAGGTGATGTAAATGAGTCTTTAAGCAACTTAGATGAAACGTATGCGTTGATTACTGGCACAAACACATTGTCTGAATCCGATTTTGTAAAGGGTGGCATCGGCAATTCCGGGGAAGATGGCACATACATGGCACTGGCAAGGGCAAGGAACGTCATAGTCAGATACACAGCCGAAAAACTCACTTTTAACTCCGTCACGGGATATAAAATCTACATAGCGACATACGCAAACACAAATATATCGTCTTGGATTTCATCAACTACTTTAGGGTATAATCGAGAAGTTCCAGCAAATACATACTACAGACTGTGCATTAGTAAAGTAGACGGCACGGAAGCCACTATAAGCGAGCTTCTTTCTCAGGTGACTGTAACAAGAGATAGCGTCATTAAGTCGATAGAAAGCGACATTGTAGCTGTTAACTCGGACGTGGTAGCGGGCAGAAGTCTTTTAGCTGCCAATGGAGGAATGATTTTATATTTCGAACACGGTTCAATTGGAAGTAACGGTGCAGATAGTGATTATAACAGTGCTTCAAGAATGAGAACCGCCCTGCTTGCATTTGGTGCCGATCTTGAGTTTAAAGCCAAAGACACAACGCAGACAAACGCCTTTGTGGTGGTGACTTATGATTCTAACGGAACATTCGTTGCCACTACGGGATGGATTAAGACTTATAAAGTTCCTAAAGGTACAAAGTTTCGCATCATTGCGAGTCTGACCCCTAATGCCAATACGCCCGCAAGTGTGTCGGATATTATTAGTGCATTTTCATACACATTCGACTTCGCACCGTCAGACTCGAAAGAACTTCCCACCTATTATTTCGAAAATGATTATATTGACGGGAAAATAGAGACGCTCATATCCTACTACTCACTTGCACCTGACATTGTGACTTTTGGCTTTGTCACGGACACGCACATGCTTGTCAATGCAGGACAGACCTTTAAGCTGTTTAAATACATTGACGAACACACAAATTCAGTGCCTTTTGTTATTTTCGGTGGGGACTGCATTGGTCACACACAGTCTAAGGATGATGTCTACGCACAGGCAGGTGCGTGGATAGATTACATGGACGATTATGATAAGAGACGAGTGTTGCAGTGCAGGGGCAATCATGACCTTCTGGGAGATCAGGATGATTCACTTCTGACCCGTGCGGAACGGTATATGTATCTTGTGAGGAATCAGGATTTAGTACATCCGTCCGTCAATAATTTTTATTATTACTACGACATTCCGTACACGAACACACGGCTTATTGTAGTAGATGACTATGACGGAGCTGCTTCAGGCGGCGCTCCGAAGTTTACGCAAACACAGCTCGATTGGATACTTGGTACGGCGCTTAATGCGGAAAATAAAAATATTATTTTTGTCACGCATAATACATCAGATCCCGATGTTGGGTGGTATTCCAGCAAAATGGAGCCGTTACAGCTTATTATGGATGCGCTCAAAACAAAGGCTAATCTTAATACAGTATCGGACGGCTTGACGCTGACAAAGGATTTTACTGACGATACAAACACTCTGATTTGCTGTTTATGCGGACACGGACACGATGACGAATCCCATACGGATGCAAGCGGTGTTCTCACCATAATGACAAATTGTGACGGCAACGCAAAATCCACTTCTGGATACGACCGCACAGTAGGGACGGTCAATGAACAGTGCTTTGAGGTCGTTACGATTGACATCACAAATAAACATATTTATTTAACCCGTATCGGTGCGGGTGCTGACAGGGATTTTGTTTATTCGTAAGCGATACTGAATTAAACGCCCATTTAGAGGCCGACATAAATGTCGGTCACAAATATAACATTGGCGGTCCCACTGGATGCAAGTCGGAAGACCCGCAGATCTGCGGAGCGTCGCCGGACGAAGATGGTTAATTGTCGGATAAAAAGGAGGTAGCGCATCCCGACAGCCGCCTAAAATAGTTCAAGATCCAGCTCCGGCCGTGCCGGTTCTCAGGGTCTTAGGGGAAGCCCTAACAAGCGCAAAATGGCAGCGGGAGCCCACCGGCGCCCTGCTCCCGAATTTGCAAACCGCTAGCGGTTTACAGTGCGTGCCAGGTTATTAAGATCTAAAAAAGCGCACCTTCGGGCGCGCTTTTCCTTTTCGAACGGTTGTTTTGCGAACGGATGTTTGCTATAATGTGGGTACAGAAAAGAACCATAAAAAACGGAGCCAGGAGG
>ODAI011634684.1_pt1 | contig 10045 bp, 11 predicted proteins | sample 1539321 | NCBI WGS metagenome assembly ODAI01 (sample SAMN02144231, study PRJEB22623) | gut metagenome | biome: sheep rumen | host: Ovis aries | place: New Zealand | reverse complement strand
TCGATATGGTATCCGTGGATGTCGCGGAATATGCAAAAGAGCATTTCGAGAAATCTGTCCGGAAGACCCTCACCATTCCATCTTGGTTGAATGTTGCTGCTCAAGAAAAGAAGATCAACTTCTCGCAAACCCTGCAGGAAGCTCTACTCGCAAAGATCCGCGCATAAAATAGCATAGAAATCAGACTCATACAAAAAGGCGGTGGTCCATCATCATCGCCTTTTTTTGTAGGACTAGGCTTGCCGGCCCCAGTCACCTCTTGCTTACACATGCAATTCTACAGAACTCCATGTAAAAAGTCGTTCCATAGGATTTCGAACTTTGGGGTTCGACATTTTCTAACATAAAAAGACGCCTGCATTCTCTGCAAGCGCCTATCATCGTCGTACAATTAAAAAGCTTTGCTGTTCTCTAAATTTGTTCACGGTGTCAAGCACCTTATCTCAAAATTTCCGGCAGACGAATCACGAAGGATTTTCAGGAGATGATCAAAATCCTCAGGTTCAATATAAACGGATACGACAAAACCATTTTTTTCCTTTGATTTCCTGTATTCTGTCTTATGATCATATGCAGATAATATATTTAAAAGTCTTGCTGAAGCGATCGGCAAAAAAGGCAACAGTTCCTCGCCGGCTGTCCAGTTAATATAGAGAGTGTGACAAATGACCCTTCGTTTTAAATCCTCTTCAAGATTTCCCATCCCGACAGCTCTGCGTCCTGTAGATATGCCGGTATCCGGCACCTGCGACAATCCGATATAATAAAACCGTTCCGAGCCTTTCTGATCTGACACCAGAAGCCTCCACTCATCTTTATATATTAAATATTCAATTCTTACCGGTTCAATCGTGATATTATTTTTCAGATTTATGAATTCACCTCTTTTTATGCACTTCAGTAGCATTTCGACTTTACCGCATTTCGGTGAATCACCGATTCCGTTTTTCTTTCCCTTAATCTCAATATCAGAAATGTCCCATGAGCTTTCATAGTTTTTTAATTTATTGCTGATTTTTTCCATAAGCTCATCTTCAAGAAAAACAGATGCATACTCTGATTTCACCATATTTTTCAGCGCTTCTTTTTCAATCCTTGCAGGTAAAACAGGCAGTTTCCCCATATCAAGCACTCTGACAGGATTTTCCGTGTTTTCCCGATACTCAACCAGATTAAGCAGTTTTTCAACCTCACACCTGTCAATCTTCCAGTCAATCGAAAATCGCTCCAAGATTGTTTTTCTCCTATCTCCTGTATTGCCTTTTGTATCAAGCATATTCCATTCTCTGAGCAGTTCCTCCGTAAATTCACCTGTAACAGGAGATAACAGGCTTTGGAATTTTTCTTTTAATGCAAGGTATTCTTTTGCTGTTTTTTGTTTTTCTCCGGATAATCTCTCTATATATCTTTCAAAGCAATTCCTTTTTTCGGTTTCGTTCGGAAGCCTGATATCCGAAATTAAGCCCGTAAAAACTTCACCGTCCAGTCCGTCTACAGAAACCGTTATCTCACCTGTACCGCAGTCATAAATGATACTTTTTACAAATCCGATCTCCGGAGAATATGTATAATAAGGCTGCTTTGTCTTTTTATTCCATTTCTCCCCGGGCTGCAATGCATAGTTATTGATATCCCACAAAAATCCGATCAACTCTCCCGATTTCTTTGCCTTGAGAAAAGCATATAATACATCACTCGACAAAACAGTGGTCGGAAAATGGTTTCTGCATACTACAAAGGGCATATCAGATTTATTGTTTTTATACACTGTTTCAAGCAACAGGCGAATGCGTTTTGCCAAAAAGAAATACGGAAGCTCAAACGGGGAGGTATTTTGCATAAATTCCGCAAGGGTACATATTTTTTCAAGCTCCCTCTCAGAGAAATCCCCGAACAAGTCGTCCGCCGTTATAAACCGGCTTCCGGCTCCCGTACCTTTTTTCTCCACAAATCCTTCAGAGACGAGTACCTCAAGTCTGTTTCTTATCATTTTATCCGAAAGATAATCCTCCGCTTCCTCATGTCCAAGAGGATTATCAGTCATCTGATCCAGCATGTTTTTTACACCGTCTCTTAATGATGCAAAGCTCTTCGGTTTCTTTCCCGGTCCAATGACATTCATTATCAAAAGCCACAAAACCACGTCTGTCACAGATACCTCTGCTGTTCTCCATGTATAATCTACAGGATTGCACGGCATACATGCCGGATCATAATTCATACATATATATTTGTATCCGCCTTTACCCGAATTACCGGTCAGAATTTCCTTTTCTCCCGAAAGTTCGAGATACATTCTAAGCCTCGGAAGGAGTTTCTCCGTATTATCTTCCCCGTACATCAGTTCATTATATTCACTTTTACTTTTATATCCACGAAGTGAAATATCATACAAAAGTCTCCTGATTATATCAAAGTCAGACAAAAGTATTTTACTTATATTTTTTTCAGACGCCATATCCTTACCTTATATCCTTAATACATCAGCCTTACATTTTTAAGAGTTTGGGATTTTTCAGCTATTTCGTTCTTTATATCCATCATCATATCATGAAGGAGTTTTATAAGCTCTACTGCTGCCTTTGCATCCTCTGTCCTGAAATAAAAGCCGTATTCTTTCCGTTCATCATACCTCTGTGTTTTGAAATAATACATTCCTTCCCTGACCGCATCACTTCCGTTTTTTATCTTTTCAAGAAATTCTTCATAACATTCTTTAATCTTATCCTTTATTTCAGGTTCATTCTCCGTTGCATTATGGTAAATATATAATGTATCCAAAGAAAAGAGGATTTCAAGATATTCCCTGTTTTTTTGCTTATATATCTGAAAATCCATCCCTTCGGATAAATGATACAATAAGTAATCATAATCCGTATCATCACATATATTTGTTGCCGGATAATACTCGGTTGTAAACATATTGGAATCGTATTTCCTACCGGGAAAGAGCTTATTAAGCGTCTCCCATACTTTTGCCGTAAAATTATCGCTTTCTAATCTTTCATATTCTATGCTTTTTCTTCCGGCTTTAAATAAGGCCAGCTCATTCAAAAAAATTTCAGCTGTTTCTCTGTATCTGATAAAAACCGAATCAAATCTAAGGAACTCACCAACAAAAGTATTATATGTCTGGTTAAGTCCTAAACGATTCCCCCTGCGTTTAACACTTCCCGGCTCGAGTTCCTCTATCTTCTGCGCAATCTCCCGGCGCATCATAACCGGTCCTCTTGTATATAGCATTACACAGTTCAGATCATCTTTTCTTAATATATTCAGTTTGCACCCCACTCCCACACTATATACATCGGGTATGAAAAAACTTCTTTCTTTATCATATATGGGTATGGATATTCCTTCAAAAAGCCGGTATAAAATGCTATTTACATCACCCGGCTGAAGCTCCTTTGGTCTGTTTTGCCATTTTTCCTTTATTCTCTGAATATCTGCAACCTTGCCCTCGTAGGATTCTGCCATTTCCGCGTTTTCATTATAATCGTCTATATTTATCATAAAAAACCTCCTGTGTATCTGATAATATTGTTTTCTTGTGATCACACTATTATCATACCCCACACAGGAGGCCTGTCTTTCCCTTAAAAGTAGATGTTGCTAAAAATTTTATGTTTTTTTACCATTCGACTCCCTTAGCAGTTGCAGGCGCCTTTAAGAGCATTATCGAAGGTCCTATACTGCTCTCCAGCCATTTTTCGGATTCGTTTGACATTTTTCGGCAATATGTCTTAAACAGATCAAAGCAATCCTGCTCAGAAAGCACAAAAGAATTTAACATAAAAGCATCTACGCCTTCTTCATCTGAACTGCGCCTTAATTCCATTATAGTTTTACCGCCTGCCATATATTTGACACAGTCGTAATCTCCCCCGATACTTGTCTTTATTTCTTTTGTAATTTCGTCACCTGACTGCTCATATATCTTCATCAGATCATCTGACAGTTTGCGGGTCTCGATAAAGCCAACCCTACCGCGTTCAAAACGTTTTGCATAAACCAGACACATACTGGAAATAAAATATTTATTATCTGATGTTTTTTGAATTTCAAAAACAAAGTCATCGGTCTTATCATTTCCGAGCGCAAAATGATCCTGTCTTTTTTCTATAAACCCATAATTTAACAGATCATCCTTTAATCCTTTGATCAATTCTTCACTGTTTATAACCACTTTTTTTGGCTTTACTTCAGGCAGTTCAAATGTTTCATTTAAATATTTTAATTCTTCAACAGCTTTATTTGTAGCCCTTATCAGGGATTCCTCTCTCGTTAAATTCTTTATATCCCTAACCATCGCTTGAAACACTGTATTTAACGCTGTGCATACATCATTACTGTATTCATACAGAAAATCTACTTTTTTTCGCAGCTCACTTAATCCGGATATATTGGAATCTATTTCATTTCTTATAAAAATTAATGACTGTTCCACCTCTTTTTTATAAGTAGCCATCGCTTCTTCATCAGTTGCAATATTTTTTATAACCTCTGATAAAACCTCATATTCTTTATCGTTCACTTTGCTTTACCTCCTTTTTTTTATCACATTGCATCATCTATTCCGTTCATATTTATTATGCCGCAAAGCAATTTCAGTGATTCTTCCTCTGTTTTACCCTCTGCTTTTCTATAGTGTGAGATTATATCCGCGACAATAGTTATAAAACCAGATATCACCTCCCATATCTTTTCACTTTCGATTGGTTCATCAAATGCAAATCCTCTTTTTTCAAGCTCTGCGATCTGCTCTTCTCTCGTTTCTTTATTTGCTTTTCTTCTTGTCCAAACATCCTTTCTCGCTAACAGAAAATCAATATCCTGTGCAAGGGTGCCATAATCCTTTAATAAACTGTTATATAAGCTTTCCTCCGATATCTGCATACATGATAAAGTTAAAATCATTTTCCGGATCAATCTGCTTTTTTCAGGTGAGCCTACATACATCCCCTTTTTTTCTGTTACCTTATCAATCAGACAATAGCTGTTTATCAACCTTTTTATTGCCCTTGGATTTTTTGATGTAGTATTTGTTATCAGCTTTATCAACTGCTTATCTTCCGATGCTGCCGGATCAAGGAAATCCAATTTTTCAGATATCATTTTGTCCAGCTTGTAATAGTTGATTGGCATTTTAAAAGGAAGCTGAATTAATTTGTCAAAAAAGCTTTGTGCCTTGCTTTCAGAAATATCATGCCCGTATTTCTCTCTGATACCCTGAAAGACAACTGATGTATCAATAGCCAACACAAACACACAATTTCTGCAATCCAAAAAAAGCTTTAAAACCTCCAGCAACTCAATTGAACGAACCGGATGCAACCTGTCCAGATCATCAACAAATATTACCACTCTCTTATTCTTTTCTTTACATGCAGCCTGAATTAAATCGTTAAATGAATTTTTTAATTCCAGCAACATATCCGATGATGTTTTGTCTTCGACCTCTACACCGTTTTTTATAAGGCCGGCCGCTTCCCCACCTATAAAATGCTCTGCAGCTGCAGCCATGACTGATACACATGTCTTCTTTACTTTTTCAGCAATTACTTTGCTCTCTTCATCTGAAACAGTGCTTCTGAGTTCTTTTTCCAATCTGCTTAAAAAAGTTAACACCAGCCGGTCGTCAAGATTAAACTGCGAGAATTGCCATGTATTAAACCAAACAGGTATAATGACATCTTTTTCAACAAGGATATCCTTTACCATTTGCATCATACTTGTTTTGCCGCAACCCCAGTCACCTTGAACGGCAATCGTCATAGGTGTATCACATTCTCCGATAAATTCAGAAAGTCCCTCAATGTAGGGTCCTATCTTAAATTCGTCCTCATCAAATTTACTTATCGGAATATCTATAATGCTTCTCATAACTTGTACCTCGTTTTGTTAATTATTGAATTTCCCAACACACTCTCCGGCCAGCATATGCTTCTTTAATTCCGTGACCGGCTCAAAATCTGCTTTTTTCTCAAAAACAATTACAATATCACTTCCGCCAAAATAAAAGCAGCCTAACGGATCACCCTTTTCTACATGGATGCCCACAGATAGCTGCGGTTCAATATATACAGATGAAACCTGACACATTCCGACAGGAAGAATTGCGACCTTACCATGATCTCCTGTATCGACCAAAATCAAGCCTCTGGTCTCTATTGCCTGCCAACTGAAGCTTTCAGATAAATATTCAACATACAGATGACGGTTTTCATCCCATTTCATCACGCCTCCGGGTGCCGTGATTCCTTCTATTTTTTTTATTTCGATTATTTCCCCGGAAACAGGGAAATGGTATCGGTGATAATCATTGATATCAAGCATCATATGTATCAACTTTCCACCATAAAAATCCCGGGAATATTGATCGTTTGCGAGCAGATCCTCTATCCTTCTGTATTGCCCTGTCTTAATCTGTAGTTCATCAATGATACCCTCATCGCCGCCCATCAAAACATTTCCCCGGTCATCTATATCCCAGACGCCGTACACAACTGCATCTGCAGGCATTACTACATTTTTACTTCCGGATGCAACCGGTCTCCTGCCAGGAGATGAGAGATGTCTGGCAAAGAAATCATTAAAAGTATGCCAGTTCTCCGGATTTTCGTAGGTACCGTCTTTTAAGTGAAAATCGTTCTGACTCAAAGCAAATTCGAGACATTTTTCATTCCATGATTCCGGTGAATCAAGAAAATCTCCATTCACCTTCAGAAAAAGATCAAACCATTCCGCAAATGGCGGATAATACATTAAAGAATTATGATAATAGTCCTTCTCCGATAAACGATCCAATGGCTGATCCGTCACAAAATACAACGCACCCATTCCCTGATTGATTCTTTCATACAGAGACGGATAATTATGCTGACTGCATATTTCCCATGGATATGACATTAGTGCACGGGATATGAATTTAATATAATCATCGATGTTTCTGATAGGATTCCATTCCGGATCTGAAACTGTTCCATATGCCTTGATAATAGATTCTTCAAGACATGACCTGAAAAAATCATCCTCATCTATCAGTAACCTTAACCTGTCAATCACCTTATTTTGAAGATCAATTATTTTTTCATTTTTATCCATATCAGTATTATCAATATCTTTTCTTTACATTCTGATTACCCGAATTTCCCTTTTTTGCTGCATGATCAAGGTCATTTTTTGAATATACAGTCGGCTTTCCCGAGCCTCCCGATCTTTTACCACTTCCGTTTCCTTTGCCTTTGGGTCCGAGCGACATGATCCATACAAAGAAAATAATCACCGCAACCACCCCGATAATGGTCTTGGTCTTGTCTCCGCTTAATATCATCATTGATAAAGCATTTTCAAATTCCTGTCCGTTAAACATTACAATCCTCCTCTTTTTTTATCATTTGAAATTATATTCAGCTGTCTCTTAAAGACTACTTTATTAAGAAATACACTATGACTCCGAGAGCTATCCAAATAAGAGCTGCTCCCGCTATTCCCTTGTTTTGTTCTATTTTTCTGTTGTTTTCTCCATCTCCCCGGATTGCCGCATTTTGCAATGCATTACTGCCTCTCCTTGTTTTACCTCCACCCTGCAATCCACCAAATCCAATAAGGACAATTGCCACGATTATTATCAATTTCCAGTTCATATCTTTTTCTCCTCTCAAGTTCCTTTGCAACTGTAATTAAAGAGTAGCAAAACATATGATCAAATCTTTCCCTTAAAAGTAGATGCATATCTTTTTTGTTTTTCTATGCAAAGCCACACTAATAAAAATAACATAATGTGATTTTACGCACAACGGCTATATACACAATATTGTTAAACAATACTAAAAATTATAATTACGATATAGTTATTTTTTATTTTTTATGGGAGATAATCTGATGTTTGATTACAGTCCGCTATGGAAAACCTTGGAAGAAAAAGGAATCTCACAATACCATCTGATCAAATGCGGCATTGATAACAAGACCCTTGATTCTCTTAAGAAAAATAAGAATGTGACTGTTCAGACCATTGACCGGCTTTGTAATATCATTAACTGTACGCCAAATGATATTATACGGATCACCTTTACTGATTCAAATGTCAACCTACTTTTAAAAACTGCAAAGGGCTGATTTCTATATATTCAAAATTCATTGTATATTCTCCGTTATTCTCCATTTACAATTCTTTCATACAAATCATCTGCATATTCTCCCGAAAGTATGGTACATATTCTTATTCTTTCCTCAACTATCGGTAGCATAGCATGTGCTTTGGCATCCGCAACCTGTAAGAGCATAAGTTTTTTAAATTCCTCAAGCCCGATTCCTAAGTTCAAATGTCTGCGCAAATGCTTCAATCGAAGACTTACCCTGTCATCATGATATTCGACATAATATAAAAGCCTTCGTTTATCATCATCGGACAGTATCTCACCTTTCTCTCCAAGTTTCGGGATAATTCTGTCCCTGACTATTTCCATGCTTCTCCTTGGGTGACCGTAATAATGAATATTTGTATCATCCGGTTTGGTACCGGCAATACGACAATCCGGCTTTCCTATATCGTGCAAAAGCGCCGCCAGATACAGCATATCATCGTCGATATGCTTTTCAAGGTTTAATGCGGTTTGCACCGAATGCTCCCAAAGATCATATGGATGAGCATAATTGCTTTGATCGTATCCAAACATCCGACTTATATCAGGAATTAGTTCAGCGATTTCATTTCTTTTATAATTGATTTCTTCAAAATTTTTTGCAGCCTTAAGCATACCGATTACTTCTGCCAATTTCATATCATGCTCCATCAAATAACCATGGTACAATTATATAAAGTTATCATACACGACTTCACCCATAAACAGTGTTTAGACAACTGCCTTCCCAAATTGTCTAGTCATTACCGCAAGACCTGCCTTATGCATCTTCTCACCACCAGATGACCAAATAAGATTTGTAAGAAGTCTCATATTACATCCGGTCTCAAATAAGTGAAAGGCAGCACTAAGAACACATGCGTCTGTATCAAATCCAATTATATCAACCTGATCAACATTCCTTACTTTAGGATATTCAGATATAGAGTAGCCAGAGTGGAATTGAACTTTATCCGGAATAAAGTCTAATGGTGCAATATCTCTACACTCATTATAATCAACAAATCTCTGTAGGACAGAATTATTCTCATTCTTGTATACAGCCGCAAGAACGTAATTATATTCGCCTCTATACTGGTTAATATAATCTATACAGTTAGTATAGACTTTCTTGCCAGTCATATCTTTTACAAATTCGGGTTGAACATCAACCGCAAATAATACTTTCATACGTATCTCTCCAATCTACATCTACAACTTACATGTATATATTCTGCGTGGCCAACCTTGACTTGTAATATAGTCACTAGTATATTTCATTCCAGACTTCTCAATATTATGAGTAGAGTAAATATTATCTGGATGCACTCTACACCAGCATCCTTTATATCTTTTTCCTCTTGCGATTGCCATGGCTCTAATCATTAAGTCGTACTGTAAACCATTTCCTCTAAACTGAGAACTCACACACACAAGACTAAGATATAAAAATTTATTACTTGGAAGTTTAGCTCCTCCCTCTTTAGCCTGTTCGTAGTGATTATCATCACGACCTGCAGAAATAACACCTGCAACTCTATAATCGGATACGGCAACAATGACAATACCATTTTTATTATTTATATAATCGTAGAACTCTTCCTTATCGCTAGGTATATACCAACTATCCTCAGGAAGACCTTTATCACAAGCATCCTGCAATGCTAAAATATCATCAATGAATATATTCAATTGTGATTCACTGGTTATTTCTATAAACTCAAAAGTCATATTATCATCCTCTATCATTTCACCAAGTATCTGTCCAATCCCTTCATATCCTGCATATATCCGCTCATTCGCAAATGATCTCTCACCATCGTAATTTTCAGCAACAACACCCAATCAGAAAAAAGATACCCGCCAAAAAGATATTGTAGTTACACTCCCTGCAATGCCTTATAAAATCTCTCCCTGCC
>ODAI011382115.1_pt1 | contig 10045 bp, 9 predicted proteins | sample 1539321 | NCBI WGS metagenome assembly ODAI01 (sample SAMN02144231, study PRJEB22623) | gut metagenome | biome: sheep rumen | host: Ovis aries | place: New Zealand | reverse complement strand
GCAAGGTGAGGAGACTTGACGAAATATTCGACGCGGATGACTCGTTTTCTCTCAAATGGGTTTTTAGAGGTTCCCTATTATAAGCACAAATGTCCCCGCAGCCATACTGCGGGGACATAACTATAGGGTACCTCTAAAAACTGCTTTGAAAAGAGAAAATGGGTTTTTAGAGGTTCCCTATATATTCAGATATATTTTAACAGGGTGCTTCTGATGCCGTCCAGTCTGCTGTCTGAAAGCCCGAAATCCATTTCTTTATAGCTCCATGCACAGCGGCCGATATTGTGCTTCTCAAATACCGAGTTGATCGACTTGTACCATTCAAGGACTTCCTCGGCAGGCACCTTGTCGATAACACCGTATTCTCCGCAGTAAAGGACAGTGTTGTTCTCATCTGCGGTCTTTATTGCTTCTGCAAAAAGCTGCTCAAAATACTCCGGCGTTGCTCCGCTTTCTGCATAGGTCATATCCTTGTTCACGTCGAACCTTTCGGGATCGACCCACGGTGCGTGCTGATGCGTGAACTCCAGCGGGTCGTAACAGTGGAAATTATATACCACCCTGTCATCATAGGGTGCGTCAAGATCTTTCACAGCATTGACGCTGTTGTTCCAATAACTTCCGACAAGTATCACGGTGTCGGGAGCGATCTTGCGGATACGCCCGATGCAGGTCTTTACCACCTTGTTCCATACAGTTATAAAGCTCTTATCGGTGACCTCGTTCAGCAGCTCAAACGCGATATGCTCGCTGTCAAAACAGAATCTGCGCGCGATCTCTTCCCAGAGCCTGTAAAAGCGTTCCTGAAGCTCGGCGCTGTCAAAGAATCCTGTCTCACATTCACCCTTGTCAAATGAAAAACCGGCAGTCTTATGTAGATCGATCACTATATTCAGACCGTTTCTCATGCACATATCAACGGCATTCTTCACATATCCGAATCCGATATCGCTGTATCCGCCGTTGTTATCCTCAAGAACATTGAAATCTATCGGGATCCTCACATGATCCGCTCCCCACGATGCTATTGTCTTTATATCATCTTCTTTTATGAAGCCTTCAAGTCTTTCCTTGCTGTAGTCACACTGTGACAGCCAGCCGCCAAGATCTATTCCCTTTTTGAATCCTTTGAATTCTTTCATAATATGTACCGCCTTTCGCTGTTTTCCTCATTTTATCATATTTACGGAAAATGTAATATCGTTTTATTGGTGTATATATCGAAAATTTAACCCACGTTACAACAAGTTTTCGATACTCAGAACAATTTTCCGGTATTTATCGCTTCAAAACTGTGTTATAATAACATCAACAAAACCAAATGGAGGAACAATACCATGAAAAAAGCATTCAGATTTATACCCGCATTACTTGCTGCCGCTCTTCTCTGCTCCTGCGGACAAAATAATTCCGGCACATCATCAGCTCCGGAAACTACGGCTGCAACTACTGCCAGCACAACAGCAGCAGAAACGGCTGCTCCGGAATCTGCTGTCGCTGCAGACGGCTCAATGTACGCGCTGCTGTCTGAGGGAATGCCCTCATTCTTTGAAGCATCTGACGGCTGGTCAAACGGAAGTATGTTCAACGTAACATGGAGAGCCGACAATGTTACTTTCAAGGACGGGAATATGCAGCTCGTGATCGACAAAGAGGCTGTTCCGAAAAAGGGAGTCCCATATTCCGGCGGAGAGTTCAGAAGCAAGGATTTCTACGGCTACGGACTGTATGAAGTCAGTATGAAAGCGATCAAAAATGACGGTGTAGTGTCTTCATTCTTCACATACACCGGTCCGTCCGACAACAATCCGTGGGACGAGATAGATGTTGAGATTCTCGGCAAGGACACTACAAAGGTGCAGTTCAACTACTTCACCGACAGCAGAGGCGGTCACGAGTATATGCATGAACTCGGATTCGATGCGGCGGAAGGATTCCACACATACGGGTTTGAATGGCTCGAAGACAGCATCACATGGTACGTTGACGGAGTTGAAGTCCACAAGGCTGAAAAGAAGCTTCCCACAACACCCGGCAAGATAATGATGAACGCATGGTGCGGAATAGATGTTGACGGCTGGCTGAACGCGTTCGTTGACACAAACTGCCCGCTAACTGCTGAATACGAGTGGGTAAGATTCACACCGGCAAAATAAGAAGCCGCTGAAAAGTGATGCAGATCCGGGAAGATATTCCCCGGTTCTATCCGATTTAACGTAATATGATAACTCCCCTGACACTAATATCAGGGGAGTTAATGTTATTGTTACTATTATTCTTCGTCTTCTGCCTCGTCAGAATCAGCAGCTTCTTCGCCGTCGTCCTCAAGCAGCGCCTTCATTGAAAGACTTACTCTCGACTTCTCCTCATCTATTTCGGTGATCTTCGCTTCTACGATCTGACCGACTGAAAGTACCTGAGCCACGTTTGTAACTCTCTCTTTGGAGATCTGAGAGATGTGGATAAGTCCGTCAACACCCGGAATGATCTGCGCAAATGCACCAAAAGGTGTTATCGAAACTATCTGTACCTTTACTATATCGCCTACAGCAAATTCTGTAGTGAACTTTGTCCACGGATTGTCCTCCGGCTTCTTTGCGGTAAGAGATACTCTCTTCTTCTCGGGATCGTAGCTCTTTACGGTAACTTCAAGCTTGTCGCCGATAGAAACGACCTCTTTCGGGTGCTTTACTCTGTTCCATGTAAGCTCGGTAAGATGTACCATTCCGTCAACTCCGCCGAGATCAACGAATACACCGTAGCTCTCCATTGACTTAACTTCACCGACGAACTTCTTGCCCACTTCGAGTTCTTCCCAGAACTTTGCTTTTACTGCATCGGAAGCTTCTTTCTCGGCAGCCTTGATAGAACCTACAACTCTGCCTCTGCCTTCGTTCACTTCTATTACCTTGAAGCCTACAGCCTTGCCCTGGAGGTCTTCAAGCTTGCCGTTTCTCGGAACACCCGACTGAGATGCGGGAACGAATACTCTTGCTCCGTCCTTTGATGTTACCATAACGCCGCCCTTGACGATGTTTGTAACAGTTCCTTCAACTGTAGCATTCTCTTCCTTAGCCTGAAGAACTTTTTCCATGCCCTGCTGAGCATCGACCTGCTTCTTTGAAAGATACACATAGCCTTCTGCATCGTTTATCTTTGTTACAACGCAGTCGATAACATCTCCGACCTTTACTACCTCATCGGGTGCAAGTGCAGGATTATTTGAAAGCTCCTCGGCCGGTATGTAGCCGGAGTGCTTTGTTCCGATATCTACAACAGCTTCCGTCTTATTTACAGCAACTACGGTAGCCTTTACCCTCTGCCCTGTATATACTCTGACCCTCTCCATTTGATCGATGGCAGCCGCAAACTCTGCATCAACGGCTTCATCTTTGATGATCTCGCTCATAGTTCTATGAACCTCCTTAATTATATACGCAGGGGTAGATGCTCCTGCTGTAATTCCTATTTTAACATCATTTGATGATGATAAAAGGCTTAATAACCTTTCTCTGTTTCCGCCCTCAAGATCGTCGGAATTTTCGATAAAGAACGTGGTACACTTTGACCCGCATATCTCTGCGAGCTTACGGGAGTTGCTGCTGTGTGCGCCGCCTATGACTATCATGGCATCGCAGCGCGACGACATTTCCGACGCCTCGTTCTGACGTTCAGCAGTAGCCCTACATATTGTATCAAAAAAATGTGGATTTGTATAGTGTTTTTTTATATTTTTTTGCAAATCCGTCCATTTGCACATATCAAATGTAGTCTGAGCTACGACGATTAGCGATTTTGCACCAAACTTTTTATCCGAATCAGCAAGTTTTTCGAGTTCCTCATTGTTACCGACTACTTCTGCTCTGCCATTGGCAGACCCGAGTATCCCGATCACCTCGGGGTGGTTTCTGTCTCCGACAATAAGTACGTCATATCCCTCGGAAGAATATCTGCGAACCGTATTATGGATCCTCTCCACATACGGGCAGGTAGCGTCTATACACTCAATACCGAGGGCTTCTATCTCACGGTATGTGCTGTCCGGTACCCCGTGACTCCTGATGATTATGCACTTTTCAGCCTGCGACGGTTCATCAGCGGGGATTATCCCCTTGCCGCGCAGATCGTCTATGACGTCATTGTTATGTATCAGCGGACCGAGTGTATATACAATCCCGTGCTGTGCGGCAGCTTTCAGAGCCATATCGACAGCTCGCCTTACACCGAAGCAGAACCCTGCTTTTTCACCGACGATCAGCTGTTTCATTCGCTGTCACCGGCACTTCCGGGCTTTTCCTTTCCGTCTGTCGGAACAGGCAGTCCCGCAGTATCGTATATCTCTTTCTGGAGCGAATGGAGCGCTTCTCCTATCACTTTTGCGGATCTTCTCATACTGTGTCTGTCGTTCGGATCTATTTTCACGCTTTCTGCCGGAAGCATCTCACCGATATCCATTGTTACGTGCTTCTTCTCGTCATATCTTATGCACACAGGCAGTACGGGAACATCGGCTTCCGAAGCGATCAGTACGACTCCGGACTTCACCCTTCCGATAACGCCTGTTTTCGACCGCGTTCCTTCCGGGAAGATCACAAGTATGCGGTTCTTTTTTACCGCCTCTATCGACATCTGTATCGGAGCATCGTCTCCGGCTCCTCTTGCTATCGGAAACGCTCCGCAGTGTTTTATAACAAATGTTACGAACCCGTTTATATGGAAGAGCTCCTCCTTAGCCATGAAAGAGAACTTTCCTTTAATCACGGCTGCGACCATAGGCGGGTCAAGGTTGCTCTGATGGTTGCAGGCGATTATATAGCCGCCTTTCAGTTTAGGGATCCTCTCAGGGTGCAGGACTTTTATCCTGTACTTTATATAAAATACTATTGAAAGCAGCTTTCTTAAAAGCAGATACATTTTTATATGCCTGTCCTTATTTATCGTATTCGGTAAGACTGCCGATAAGTTCTATCATACCTTCGACAGTCTCCTCGAAAGTAAGCTCCGAGGTATCGAGAAGTATGGCATCGGGAGCCTGAACAAGCGGAGCCTCCTTACGGTGCGTATCATTAAAATCACGCTTGTTCACTTCGACCAGTATCTCTCCGAGCGTAACATCGTGTCCCTTTGCCTTCAGCTCATCATAGCGCCTTTTTGCGCGTATCTCCGGTCTTGCTGTAATAAATATCTTTATATCCGCGTTTGGAAGAATGACTGTTCCGATATCTCTGCCGTCCATAATGACATTATTCTTTGCGGCAATCTCTCTCTGCCTGTCCAACAGAAATCTGCGCACAGACGGAAGTGCTGAAATATCGCTTGCCGCCTTGCTTATCTCACGGGTACGGATCTGATCGGAAACATCTTCACCGTTCACATAGACATGCTGAATCCCGTCAACTATATCAAATTCGAGATCGAGATCTGAATTAAGTATCTCCGATATTTTTTCCTCATTTCCGGGATCTATCTCAACATTGTTTCTTATGCAGAAAAGAGCGCACGAACGATACAGTGCGCCGGTATCGACATATACAAAGCCGAGCCTTTTTGCACATTCACGTGCAACTGTACTTTTTCCGGCTCCCACCGGACCGTCCAATGCAACGTTGATCATATTTTCCACCTTTTATCCCATAATAATTTTAGTTATTATATCACAATTATTTAAAAATATCAACACTTTTCACGAAATTTTCACGGAAAAGCCTTTCTTATGCACAAAAAATCCCGCCGTCATAAACTGACGGCGGGATCCTGATATCTGTCTGTAATATCAAAGTCCGCAAAGAGCCTTTGTATCTCTTGCGATGAGGAGTTCCTCATTTGTGGGGATCACCCATACCTCGGTCTTGCTGTCGGGAGTAGAGATCTTGCAGAGCTTTCCGTGGATAGTCTCGTTGAGAGCTTCGTCGATCTTTATTCCGAAGTAGTCCATATCGCGGCATACATCGCGTCTTACCTTATCTGCGTTCTCGCCGATACCGCCGGTGAAGATCACAACATCGAGCCCGTTCATTGCGGCAGCATAAGCGCCGATGTACTTCTTTATACCGTATCTGAGTATGTCACCTGCAAGTATGGCTCTCTTGTTGCCCTTCTCGGCAGCAGCCTCAACATCTCTGTTGTCGCTGGAGATTCCTGAAACTCCGAGGAATCCCGACTTCTTGTTAAGATACTCAGCCATTTCGGGAGCAGAAAGGCCAAGCTTGTCAGCTACGAATGTTACAGCGGACGGATCAACGCAGCCCGAGCGTGTTCCCATAAGCACACCGTCAAGAGGAGTGAATCCCATAGATGTATCTACCGACTTTCCGCCGTCAACCGCAGTTATGGACGAACCGTTTCCGAGGTGGCATGAAACTATCTTGAGGTTTGAAAGATCCTTGCCTGTTTCAAGGGCATACTTCATTGTAACGAAGCGGTGCGATGTGCCGTGGAAGCCGTACTTTCTGACAGCGTATTTCTCATATACCTCGTAGGGCATACCGAACATATATGCCTTTTCGGGCATTGTCTGGTGGAATGCGGTATCAAAGATAACAGCCTGCGGAACAGATGCCGGAACTACCTTTTTGCACGCTCTGAGTGCAAGTGCGTGACCGTGGTTGTGAACAGGAGCGAGCTCTCTGAGATCGTCGATCTTGTCGATGACTTCATCTGTAACAAGCACAGACTTCGGGAATACTTCGGCACCCTGGACTATGCGGTGACCTACCGCTGCGATCTCGGACATACTTCCGATAACAGCGGCATCGCCTGTGGTAAGGACTTCAACGACTTTTTCAAAAGCCTCTGTATGTGTAGGGAACTCGCAGTCCGATTCATAAGTTCTTCCGTCATGGGTGGTATGCTTTATGTGACCGCCGATACCGATTCTTTCACAATTTCCCTTTGCAATTACTTTTTCGTCTGTCATCTCTATGAGCTGATACTTCAGAGACGAGCTTCCTGCATTGATTACGAGAATGTTCATTTTCAAATATCCTTTCAAAGTTACTTTGTGCCTTGACAGGCAATATTACCTATTAATTTTACACTATTTTGCAGGAAAAATCAAGAGTTTTATATATATTTTTTTATTATTGCTCCTCCTGATCTTTATCCGCCTGATCGTCCGGTAAACAAAAATATCCCGCAGACATAATACTGCTGCGGGATCGGTCTGTTCATATCTTATCAATCGCTTACGTGTACTTCGATATAATCCGTATGTGCTTTCATCGAAACAGTTATGTCCTGACCGTCCGAATTCAGGTAGAATGTAGCTTCACCATTTACTGAGCTGTTACCGTTTTTCTCTGCTCTGACAACATAAGTTCCGGGATTATTTTTAAAGGTGTATTTTTTTGAGTCCCCATTTCCGATAGTATCCACCTTTTCTCCGCCAATGTACACATCAACATTGTACTTTGCCATGAACAGATTATCTTCCAGCTCGACCTCGATCGACGCTGTCACACGCCCATCCCGTGCCGTAGTGGTCTGTGCCGGAGCCGCTCCGCCTGTGCTGTCGTCACGAAATACTGCCTGTGTCTGAGGTGCTGTATCTGCACGTGCTACACTTCCTCCCGAACTGCCGCAGGCTGAAATTCCCGTTACTATTGCAGCGGCTGCAAGCAGGGCTACGATCCCATTTCTGAATCTCTTCATCTCGTTTCCTCTTTTCGCATTGTAATATAGCAGTGAATTAAAATCCACGCATATATTATATCACAGCCCGGAATAAAAGTCAATATAATATGTAAATAATTGTCGATATTTAGCGAAACTAAATTTGCGCAAGAATTATTTTATAGTTCCCTTTATATTCATTCCCTTATCATAGTCATCGAGAAAATGATGATAATCCTTTCCGATATGATAGGAGATAAGCGTCTGGAGATTTACGTTTTCGACGCTGCGGAAGATATGCATATCGACTGACTCATCGACAGCGCGGAGCTGCTTCAGCAGATTCTTTATTTCCTGACGCTTCGAGCCGCCGTTTCCGTTTACATCTATGTTTGCAGTAACACTGCACGCGCAGTTGAGGAATGACAGGCCGTTAAAGTCCCTCCATTTTATGATCTCTTCCTCACGTATCATATACATCGGGCGGATAAGCTGCATACCGGGAAAATTCTCGCTGTGAAGCTTCGGCATCATCGTCTGCATCTGCGAGCCATACAGCATTCCCATAAGTATAGTTTCAATAACGTCATCGAAATGGTGTCCGAGGGCTATCTTGTTGCAGCCAAGCTCCTGTGCGTTCTTATACAGATATCCTCTGCGCATTCTGGCACACATATAGCATGGATTTTTCCCGATGATCTCAACAGCATCGAAAATGCGCGCATCGAATACTTTTATTGGGATATCGAGTATCTGCGCGTTGTCGATTATTTTCTGACGGTTCTCAGGAGCATATCCCGGATCCATAACAAGATATTCCGCCTCAAACGGTACCTTGCTGTATTTCTGGAGCTGCTTCATACAAGCCGCCATGAGCATCGAGTCCTTACCGCCGGAGATGCACACGGCTATCCTGTCATTTTCCTGTATCAGCTCGTAATTCTTTATTCCTTCGAGGAACCTCCCCCAGATAGGCTTACGGTATTTTCGCACTATTGAACGGGTTATCTCCTCTGCTCTTGTAATTTCTTCCATTTATACTATATTATATAGAACCAGCTGTTGTCCGGATCCTGCTGCTGATTGACAGGCTTCGACTCGCCGAAGTTGTATTTCAGTTCCTGATTTACTACGCTGACTTTTGCACCGGCGGGAACAGATTTGGTGATGAAAGCATTGCCCCCGATGACAGCACCCTTGCCGATGACGGTATTTCCGCCGAGAATTGAAGCTCCGGAATAAATCGTCACATTATCCTCGATAGTCGGGTGACGCTTCTTGCTGCGCAGATTCTGTCCGCCTCTTGTAGAAAGCGCACCCAGCGTTACTCCCTGATAGATCTTTACATTATCTCCGATCTCGGTAGTCTCACCGATAACAATACCGGTGCCGTGGTCAATAAAGAAATATTTTCCGATCGACGCACCCGGGTGAATATCTATTCCGGTCTGGCTGTGCGCATACTCGGTCATCATTCTCGGGATAAGCGGAACTTTCAGCAGAAAAAGCTCGTGAGCTATACGGTTTACAAGTATCGCGAAAAGTCCCGGATATGAGTAAATGATCTCGTCCTTGTTATATGCCGCGGGGTCGCCGTCAAACGATGCCTGAACGTCCATTTCGATGTATTCTCTTATCTTCGGAAGCTTTCCGAGGAACTCGAATGTTATGTCCTCCGCACGTTTCGCCAGCTCCATTTCGTCCGTATCGTGAAGCTCTTCGTCATACCGCAGAACTATGGATATCTGACGTATAAGCTTGAAGATCACGTCTTCGAGAAGCATCGAGATGTTGTTGCGGACGGTATAGACCCGGTATGATCTGTTGCGGAAATATCCCGGAAAGATTATCCTTCTTATGCTGTATATTATTTCGACTATCACCTCTCTGTCCGGGTGATCGAAGCTTTTTACCTCATCAATGACACGGCCGCATTCATAGTCGCATAGCAGTTCTTTCACAAGTCCGTTTATTCTGTCTTCAATCTGCTGTTTCATAGCGTCCTCCGGTGATTTATATGTCAGGACAATACCATACAAAGAGCGCACAGACTTTTACTGTGCTCTGCAAGGTATTGCCTTCACGGTTTTCCTATAAATATTATATGCATACTGAAGCTTCAAGTCAATGACAGAGATATAAATTTGTTTCTTTTGCCAAAACATCGTTTTTTATACGTCAGCCTTTTGTTACTAATAGATAATAGGGCACCTCTAAAAACCGCTTTGAAAAGAGAAAATGAGATAGCTGCGTCGGATACAAGGAAAGCCGACGAAGCCGGGCTGGCGCAGGGTTCGGAGGTTTGACGCAGTAGCCGGCGTGGATAGCTCTTTTTCTCTCAAATTGGGTTTTTAGAGATTCCCTAAAGATCTCCCTGTCGGAGACAAACGACGGCGGGATCCGTACCCGCCAATTAATCAGCTCTGTAACCGTC
>ODAI013997006.1_pt1 | contig 10046 bp, 11 predicted proteins | sample 1539321 | NCBI WGS metagenome assembly ODAI01 (sample SAMN02144231, study PRJEB22623) | gut metagenome | biome: sheep rumen | host: Ovis aries | place: New Zealand | reverse complement strand
TTCGTCAGGCCAAGGGTTCGCCTACAGCTTCCTTCAGATTCCACCTCGCGATGGACACCCTTGCTGTTCAGCTATGTACTTCGTCGTTGCCTACGCGTACTCGGGACTTTCACCCGTTAGAGCGCGCCCATGGCGCGCAAACTCAAAAAAGGATGATCGAAACGATCATCCTTTTTTCATTATCTCATTCATCTTGTCGAGATTGCCCTTTATATCACCTTTAAACACTGCCGATCCTGCGACTATGACATTGGTTCCGTACGAGATGCATTCGGCAAGGTTGTCTATCGTCACTCCGCCGTCTATCTCTATATCAAGATCCAGGCCTTTCTCATCGACCATAGCCCGCACTTCCTTTACCTTATCAAGGCAGGACGGAATGAGTTTCTGTCCTCCGAATCCCGGTTCCACCGTCATGATAAGGACCATATCGACTTTATCCAAGAATGGCTCTAACTCTTTTGCAGGAGTGTTCGGCTTGATCGTGATGCCGACCTTCTTGCCGAGATCCTTGACCTTACTGATGCACCCTTCCGGATCATCCGTCGCCTCAAGATGGAAATTGATTATGTCGGCTCCGGCCTTGGCGAACTCCTCGAGATATCTCTCGGGACGCTCTATCATGAGATGTACGTCAAATACCAGCTTCGTATGTTTGCGAAGTGTCTCTATAACAGGCATACCGAACGAGATGGACGGAACAAACATTCCGTCCATCACATCGATGTGCAGATACTCTGTGCCCGACTCCTCGACCGCTGAAACCTGTCTTTCGAGATCCCAGAAATCAGCGGAAAGGATCGAGGGCGATAGGATCATTTTCACTTTAAGAACTCCTTAACGGACTTGTAAACGCCCTCTGCATCAAGTCCGTACTTCTTGATAAGATCTGCAGCGGATCCGGACTCGCCGAATACGTCCTGCATACCGAGCTTCTTAACTCTGGTGGGAAGCTTCTCGGAGAGGCAGTCACAAACAGCACTTCCGAGTCCGCCGATAACAGAATGCTCCTCAACGGTTACAACCCTGCCGGTCTTCTTAGCGCTGGCAATGATGAGTTCCTCATCGAGGGGCTTGATGGTGCAGATGTTGATGACCTCTGCGCTCACGCCATCCTTCTCGAGAAGCTCTGCTGCTCCGATCGCCGCATCTACGCCGATACCGGTCGCAACGATCGTAACATCCTTGCCCTCGCGGACAACGGTTCCCTTGCCCATCTCAAGCTTGTAGTCGGGACGGTCATTGATAACGGTGCATGCCGCACGTCCGAAGCGGATATATACAGGCCCCTCATACTCGAGAGCCGCTCTTACAGCAGCCTTAGCTTCTACATCATCTGCAGGACACATAACTACCATGCCGGGGATGGAACGCATAAGTGCGATATCCTCGTTACACTGGTGGGAAGCTCCGTCCTCTCCTACAGAGATACCTGCGTGGGTAGCTCCTATCTTAACATTGAGATGGGGATATCCGATGGAGTTTCTTACCTGCTCGAATGCACGTCCTGCTGCGAACATTGCAAATGAGCTTACGAAGGGGATCTTGCCCGTAAGGGAAAGTCCTGCTGCCACACCCATCATGTTGTCCTCTGCGACACCGCAGTCGATATGTCTGTCGGGATATGCTTTCTTGAAGATACCGGTCTTGGTTGCTGCCGCAAGATCCGCATCAAGTACAACGAGATCGGGGAATTCTTCGGCGAGTTCCTTAAGTGCATTTCCGTAACTCTCACGAGTTGCTATCTTTTTTACATCAGCCATTTTCTTACCTCCCCAATTCCTTGTCTATCTTCTCGAGATCTGCCATAGCGATGGCATACTCTTCATCATTAGGTGCCTTGCCGTGCCACTCAACGCTTCCCTCCATGAAGGATACGCCCTTGCCCTTAATGCTGTGCATTACGATGCAGGTAGGCATTCCCTTGGTAGCCTTTGCCTCGTTAAATGCGGAACGGATCTGATCGAAGTCATGTGCATCGATCTCGATCACATGGAAGTTGAAAGCTTTGAACTTGTCTACGATAGGATAGGGTGAGCATACCTGATCGATGGGTCCGTCGATCTGCAGTCCGTTGTTGTCTACGATCACGCAGAGGTTGTCGAGCTTTCTGAAGCCTGCGAACATAGCAGCTTCCCATACCTGACCTTCCTCGATCTCACCGTCTCCGAGGAGAGTGTATACTCTGAAGTCCTTATTTCCGAGCTTAGCTCCGAGAGCCATTCCTGCTGCTGCGCTTATGCCCTGTCCGAGAGATCCGGATGCCATGTCGACTCCGGGAATATGCATATTGGGATGTCCCTGGAGATATGATCCGAGCTTACGAAGAGTGGTAAGATCCTCGACGGGGAAAAATCCGCGATAAGCGAGAGCTGCATACAGTCCGGGTGCGGTGTGGCCCTTTGAGAGTACGAATCTGTCTCTGTCCTCCTTCTGCGGATTCTTGGGATCGATATTCATCTCCTCAAAATAAAGGAATGTAAAAAGATCCGCAGCCGAGAGCGATCCTCCCGGATGTCCTGCCTTTGCACTGTGCGTAGAGGTTACTATTCCCTTGCGCACATCATTGGCATGCTTTTTCAGTTCAAGATTGTCCATATGCTCCTCCTTTGATATTTGCCGGTAGGTCTCCTGCCATTATGACTTATTTACTCTGACCGTAGTACGCATTTGCTCCGTGCTTACGGTAGTAGTGCTTATCCTGAAGTTCCTGCGGTGCGGGCTGCACCTTGGGATTGATGCTCTCTGTGCGAAGTGCCATCTTTGCGACTTCCTCAACAACGACTGCATTGTGAACGGCTTCATTTGCATCCTTGCCCCAGGTGAATACACCGTGGTTCTTGCAGAGAGCCGCAGGTACAGCAGTCACATCCCTTCCGCTGTTTTTGAAATAATCCACGATCAGGTGTCCGGTGTTCTCCTCATATGCAGACTCTATCTCCGCCTTGGAGAGACATCGGAGGCAGGGAACCGGACCGTAGATATAGTCGGCATGCGTCGTGCCGTAGCAGGGAATGTCCCTTCCTGCCTGCGCCCAGCTCGTAGCAAAAGACGAATGAGTATGTACGACTCCTCCTATCTCGGGGAATGCTTTGTAAAGTTCCAGGTGCGTAGCGGTATCGGAAGAAGGATTGAGCCTGCCTTCCACCTTGTTGCCGTTGAGGTCCATTACGACCATATCATCGGGTGTAAGTTCATCATATTCCACTCCGCTCGGCTTTATTACGAACAGTCCGCTCTCCTGATCTATCTGGCTGACGTTTCCCCAGGTAAAGGTGACCAGATCATACTTCGGAAGAAGCTTGTTTGCATCGCATACTTTGATCTTTAATTCTTCCAGCATACAGCCTCCTTCTCGGCAGCAAGCGCGCTGCGGAAATTTTCAGTGTATTTATCGAATCCTTTTACAAGATTTGCATCCGGAGATATCGTGCTGCTCTTCGTTCCTGCGAAGATCCTGCTGTCAAGGAACACCGGAAGAGTCTCTCCCTCTGCTTTGTTTATCATATATGATGCGAGGATCGCCATGCCCCAGGGACCGCCCTCTCCCGCATTCTCCATCACGGTAACGGGAGCGTTCATCGCAGCTGCCAGGAAACTCTGTCCGACAACAGGAGTCTTGAAATATCCGCCGTGTCCCATGAGCCTGTCGATCGGTACATTCTCCTCCTTGGTGAGGATATCCATTCCTATCTTCAGCGATGCAAGTGCTGAATAGAGATTGCTCCTCATAAAGTTGGCAAGATTAAATGCCGCATCGGGCTGTCTTACAGCGAGAGGTCTGCCCTCCTCAAATCCGGTAACGGGCTCACCTGAAAGGTAAGGTACGGTAACAACTCCACCGCAATCAGCATCTCCGGTCGCAGCCTTTTCAAAGAGCTTGGTGAATATTTCACCTTTATCTGTCTTACTTCCAAAAAGCTCAAGTGCTTCCGTGATGATACCTACCCATGCATTGATATCGGAAGTGCAGTTATTGCAATGCACCATCGCTACGGGATATCCGTCGGGAGTAGTGACCATATCAAGTTCCTCGTGAAGCCTCTTAAGGGGCTTCTCGAGCACGATCATCGAAAAGATCGAAGTACCTGCAGATACATTTCCGGTCTTTGCTGCTACGGCATTGGTGGCTACCATTCCCGTTCCCGCATCTCCTTCGGGAGGAGCTACGGGAGTTCCTGCCTGAAGAATGCCTGAAGGATCGAGGAATGCCGCTCCTTCCGCCGTAAGCTTTCCTGCACACTCTCCTGCGGGAAGAACCTTTGGAAGTACGTCGCGGAGCTTTCTTCCGAAACCATGTGAAGACGAGAGCTTGTCAAACCTCTCAGCCATGGCCTCATCATAATCACACTTTGATGAGTCGATGGGGAACATTCCCGATGCTTCGCCTACACCGAGCACACTCTCTCCGGTCAGTCTGAAATGTACATAACCCGCAAGAGTCGTGATGTGATCTATATTGGGTACGTGACTCTCTTTCTTAATGATCGCATTGTAGAGATGCGCAATGCTCCATCTCTGAGGAATGTTAAAATCAAATTCCTTGGTAAGCTCAGCCGCAGCCTCACCTGTTATCGTATTTCTCCAGGTCCTGAAGGGAACAAGGAGATTCTCGTCCTTATCAAATGCAAGATATCCGTGCATCATTGCAGAGATGCCGAGTGCAGCGAGATTCTTTATCTCAGTGCCGTACTTAGTCTTAACATCCTTAGCAAGATCGCTGTAGCAGTCTCTGAGGCCCGCATGTATATCATCCATGCTGTAAGTCCAGATGCCGTTCTCAAGTTTATTCTCCCAATCGTGCGCTCCCATCGCGATCACATTGCTGTCGCTGTCTGTGAGCACCGCTTTTATCCTTGTCGATCCGAACTCTATACCGAGTATCGCTTTCCCCTGCTCGATTATTTCCTTTGCGCTCATTTCCCCTCCTTTGGATTCATAGGGACTTCGGGCTCCAAGAGCTTTCTGTATATGTCCCTCTTTCCTACACCTCTGTCTCTTGCCACCTTCTTGATAGCTTCCATGTGATCATATCCCGCACTCTCGTACTTATTCATATGATCCTTGATCGAGAGATCCCTCCATTCCTCAGCCTTCTCTCTGAGGAGCTGTTCGCGGCTCTTTCCCTCGACCACTATCACATACTCTCCGCGGGGCTCATTCGTCTCAAAGTAATCCAGCGTCGCTTCGAATGTCGTTCTTTCTATCTCTTCAAATTTCTTGGTGAGTTCTCTGCAAAGAGTGATATTTCTCTCTCCGAGGACTTTGTACAATTCTCCCAGCGTCCTTACGAGATGGTGGGGAGCTTCGTAAAAGATCATCGTACGCTTCTCTCCCGCTATTTCCGTGAGGATCTCTTTTCTCTCCTTCTTATCCGTCGGGAGGAATCCCTCAAAGCAGAATCTCCTCGTCGAAAGTCCTGACAGGATGAGTGCTGCGATACATGCACACGGACCCGGAAGTGATGTGACGGTTATGCCCGCATTTGCGCACATCTTTACGAGTACCTCTCCCGGATCGGATATCGCAGGCGTTCCGGCATCCGTGATCAGTGCGATGTTCTTTCCCTCCTCCAGCATTGCAAGGAGTTCCTCAGCCTTTTCGTATTTATTGAATTCGTGATAACTGGTAAGCTCTGTGTGAATGTCAAAATGATTGATGAGTTTAAGAGAGTTGCGGGTATCCTCCGCAGCGATAATATCAACCTCACGCAGAGTCTCTATCGCTCTCTGCGTCATATCTCCGAGATTTCCTATGGGAGTTGCTACCAAGTACAACATTCCCGCCATTTTAAAAACCGTATTCCTCTCTGAGTTCTTCGGTATATCTGCCGTCTTCGCCGTTAATGATGAGCGGCTTTTCGACTTTGATACCGGGGTTTCCTCCTCTTACGGATTCGAGGAGTATCATATTCGGTGCGTGCTGCGTATCAGGATAAACTATGCGCAGTCTCTTGGGTTCCAGCTTTATCTCAGACAGCAGAGTAAGTATCTCTGTCAGTCTCTCCGGTCTGTGCACGAGGAAAAACTTTCCTCCTGTCTTGAGAAGTTTTGCGCTTATCCTTGCCACATCTTCGAAAGTAAGAGTGGATTCGTGCCGTGCCAGCGCTTTGGTATCCGAAGGATTGACTATTCCCGTTCCCGTCTTGATATACGGCGGGTTGGAAGTTATCACATCAAACGATGATGCGGCAAAATATCTGTCCCATTCCCTTACATCCCCGCATACGATATCTATCCTGTCATCCAGACCGTTCATGCTTACGCTTCGCGCTGCCATATCAGCACTCCCGGGCTGTATCTCTATTCCGGTCAGATGGCCTGCCGGTGTCTTGGCTGAGAGAAGAAGGGGCAATATGCCTGTTCCCGTTCCGATATCGAGGAGCTTTCCTCCCTCAGGCGAATATGCAAATCCGGATAAAAGGACCGCATCCATTCCGAAACAGAATCTCTCCGGATCCTGGATGATCTTAAGTCCGCATCTCTGGAGATCGTCGATCCTCTCCGCATCCTTTATCTCTACCGCGGAGTCCTTCGGCATATCGGGATCCTCAGCCATTGTTTCCGCCGCCGTTAGCACCGCCCTGTCCGCCGGGATTATTTCCACCGCCCTGGTTGTTGCCGTTTCCGCGGTTCTGGTTATTTCCGTGTCCGTGGTGCTTTCCGTGATAGTTACCGTGCTTTCCGCGATTTCCGTCTCCGCCCTGTCTGTCGCGGTTTGTGTGCTGTCCATCGCTGCGCTGATCGCGGCCCCGTCCTTCTGATCTGTCGCGGCCTTCACCACGGTCATGGTTTCTGTCGCGGCCGCCTCTTCTGTCCTGTCCCTGTCTGTTACCGCCCTGATGCTTCTTATCAGCGGTCATATCCTCATCAACGGATGATTTCTCGTTACTCTCAGCTTCAAGCTTTGCAAGTTCTGCTTCGCTGACATCCGCCGGTTCTACTGCCATGGCAGCTGCTGCCTGCTGATCGTTCTTCTTTCCCTTCTTGTGGCGTATGAAGGTCATCTCTTCCGCAGTCGCATCCACCAGTTCTTTGTCATCTCCGACTTCTACCAGCACCTTGGCAGTCTGGCGAAGTACGTTCACACTCTGTATCTCGCCCTCTCTTCCGTCGGCAGTCCTTACGATATCACCGACTCCCGGCATGGAGCGATTGAGTTCCTCATAAGTCTCTTCTTCATTCTTGAGACAGCACATGAGCCTTCCGCACACTCCCGATATCTTGGTCGGGTTGAGTGAGAGATTCTGCTCCTTCGCCATCTTGATAGATACGGGAGCGAAATCCGAAAGGAATGTGGCACAGCAAAGAGGTCTGCCGCACCCGCCGTATCCGCCTATCGCTCTCGCTTCATCGCGCACTCCGATCTGACGGAGCTCTATCCTGGTCCTGAATACGGATGCGAGATCCTTTACGAGCTCACGGAAATCAACTCTTCCGTCAGCAGTGAAATAAAAGAGGATCTTGCTTCCGTCAAAAGCATACTCGACATCCGTGAGTTTCATCTCCAGTTCGCGCGCAGCGATCTTTTCGAGGCAGATGCCAAAAGCTTCTTTTTCTTTGGAAAGATTGTCTTTTACTTTTTGTCTGTCTTCATCCGTTGCAAGGCGGAGCACACTCTTTAATGGTGCTACTATCTTTTCCTCGTCAACTTCGGTTATCTCGGTCGATGCGATACCGTACTCTATACCCTTTGCCGTCTCGACTACGACGTAATTGCCTTTCTTTATCTCAAGGCCTGCAGGATCGAAAAAGTATGTCTTGCAGGTATTCCTGAATTTAACGCCGACTATACGTACCATCTAAAAAAATCCTTTATCCTTTCTCTCTTATCGTGGAGAGTAAAAGCTCCATCGTGAGTTCAAAATTAACATTCGCATCCAGTCTCATCTTGGCTTTCTGGATAGCGTTCAATACATCCTGTATTCCTTCATAGCTGCTGCGTCCCGCAACCTTTCTGATGACCGGGAGTTCATCGCGATAGATGAGTATGTCGGTCTCTCCCGTAGCCTTGAAAAGAAGTACATCGCGATACCATACGGAGAGAATGTCCAGATACTCCTTTGGATCCACCTTGTACTCTGACATGCTCCTGATGAGTTCTATCTGCTCACCGAGCGAAATATCCTTAAGCGTGCGAAGAAGTGAGAGTGCCGAATTCTGCACTGCGGAGAAATCATCGCTTCCCGCCATCTCACGCGCCTTGCCGATATTCCCCTGTGCATATGCGATACATACATCCGCACGGTAATCGGGTATCTCCACTTCGTTCATGAGATACTTCTTCATCAGATCCGCGGGAACGGGCTTCATCTCCAGCTCAACACAACGACTCCTTACCGTCGGAAGGAGGCTTTCAACATTCGATGTGAGCAGAATGATCACTGCATATGCAGGCGGCTCCTCGAGTGTCTTTAAGAGTGCGTTCTGCGCCTGCGGTGTGAGTTTCTCCGCTTCACAGATGATATATACCTTATATGGTGCGCTGTAAGGTTTGATCGATATGTTATCGGTCACCTTCTCTCTGATCTCTTCCACACCTACCGAAGGATGATCACGCATTACAAAGATGATATCGGGGTGATTTCTCGTCTCAGCCTTTTTGCATGCTGGACATTCTCCGCAGGGATCATCGCCGCCCTTTTCGCAGACGAGCGCCTGTGAGAATACCTTGGCGACGAACTCTTTTCCCGAGCCCTTCTCTCCGCTGATGATATATGCATGTCCTACATGGCCGCTCTTAAGCGCACCCTGCAAGTGTTCTTTTATATGCTGTTGTCCGATAATGTCTGTAAACCTTGGCATAGCGGCCTCCGATTCAGGTAAATATATCGAGTAGCAATCCTTTGATCTCACCGATCCTGTTCAGGATCTCGAGATTGTCCTTTTCGTCTTTTACAAGTTCTCTCGCCAACGCATCGAGATTCTCATCGACCATACGGATTATCCCGTATACTCTGTGCCGTCCCTTCCTGTCGAGGAAGTTCTCTCTGGAAAACTCATGTGAGTGGGTGACGACTTCGTTCAGGAATTCCTTTACCAAGCTCCTGTAATGCCGCATATCCTTGACATCACGCTTCTTGTAGAGCTTATCTCCCTCTGAGCTGATCTGCTCCATGAGAGCACTGAGTCTGCTCTGAAGCTCCGACTCGCCGATATTGCTGGCAAGCATGAACTTAAATGTTCCGTCGGCTTCGCGGACCTGTTGTGGTGCTTCTGAACTTGTCACCGGCGCAGCGGCATTTACTTTTATGTCCATCCGCATTCCTTCCCGATAAACTCAGTCACTTCGGCAATGCAGCTTTCCAGATCTTCGTTTTGGAAGAGGTTCTTAATGCCTGCTTCCGCGATTTTTTCATCCGAGAAATCCTCGCTGTCCGCAAGGAATCTCCTGCACATCTCTTCGTACTTGGGATGTTCCTGCTTCCTCTCTCGCTTAAGAGCTCTCGCGAGTCTGTCGCCGTCATCGACTACTATCATCACAGGGATGACATTCTCCTCGCCGTAATAGTCTCTCAGTTTTGCGTATGCAGGGATCGTTCCCGCTGCAGCGAGATAATTGTCCTTCCCTTTGATGTCGATATCGTCGACCGTAAAATATGTCCAAGGCCCGTGGATCGTATTGTATACTCTCGATTCGATGACGCGTCCCTTTGCCTGCAGGTCCTCAAATCCTTCCTGTGTGACAAAGTGGTACTCCTTGCCATCCGTCTCTCCGAATCTGATCGGTCTCGTCGTATACGTGACGAAAGGTTTCAGATCCGTTCTCTCGAGAAGTTTCCTGTATATCGTGTCTTTGCCGGTCGAGCTCTTGCCGAGGAGGCATATAAGCTTACCCATATGACCTCCTAAAGCCTGATCGCGTTTATCAGAAGTGTGTTTTCATCATCGGGAGATCTGTGCACTCCCTGTGGCAGTATCCCTGCCGCATCGCAGCTTCGTATATACTCTGCCGCCTGCTCATCTATCATCTCTCCGGGCAGGACTATCGCATTGCCCGGCGGATATATACCTATCATCTCGGAAGCGACCTGTGTGCTATCGTCA
>ODAI012533499.1_pt1 | contig 10046 bp, 8 predicted proteins | sample 1539321 | NCBI WGS metagenome assembly ODAI01 (sample SAMN02144231, study PRJEB22623) | gut metagenome | biome: sheep rumen | host: Ovis aries | place: New Zealand | reverse complement strand
TCAGCCAGGCAGGTGTCCAGATCCTTTTCACCCTTGGTGTAAGGAGTGGTCACATAGTCGTTCCACAGACCGTTGATGGTGTCGTCATATTCGCTCATCAGAGAGCCGTTGGCCAGAGCCGCGGCGGAAGCGAAGATGGCATAGTGATCCTGGCCGCCCAGGAAGGGGTTGGGAGTGCCGCCGTTGGCCAGGATGGTTTCCACAGCCTTGGCAGAACCAACGAAGTCACCGGAATCCTTGGCGTACTGCACCAGCCAGTCTTCGTTCAGGGAGAAGAAGTAAATCAGGTCATGCATAGCAGCCTTCTTGGCGTCGTCCGCAACAGCGGCCTTGGCAGCATTGATGCCCATCCAGGTGCCGCCCCAGGAATAAGCCACAGGGCCATCCACCAGGCGCCAGTCGCCGTAGGTGCCGTTTTCGGTAGCGTTCTTGATGTTTTCTTCGGAATCGGGGTTCTCAGCATCCCAGCCAGCCACGCAGTTGGGCTTCAGGGTGTAATGCAGGCCCCAGGTGGGCAGGAAGTAGCACAGGGTTTCCAGCTCGCCGCGCATACCGGCAAACCAAACTTCGCTCCAAGCGCCGCCCTTGTGGGTCAGATCATCCTGCTCCAGGGTCTTGCACAGTTCTTCGAAGTCCAGCAGTTCATCGTCGATGACCAGCTTGCCATCCACAACCCAGCCTTCGCTGCGCTGATACTGATAAGCGTTCCAGATGTCGCCGGAGCCGATGACCATCTTGCAGGCGCCTTCAGACTTTTCCTTCAGTTCTTCAGCGGTTTCGAGGAAGGTGTCCCAATCCTTGACCTTTTCCTGGAATTCTTCGGGGGTCTTGATGCCCAGGTACTTGTCAGCCAGGGAAGCGCGATACATCAGAACACCGGGGGTAGACTGCCAGGACAGGCCCTTCTGGACGCCGGCAGCATTCTGGCCGATCTGAGCCATCACGGGGAAAGCGGTGGCCAGCTCTTCATCGGTGAAGCCGATGGACTTGAGGTCGCCGGTCCAATCCATTTCCACATAATGCTTCACGAAGGCAGCTTCCAGAGTGAAGATGTCGGGAGCTTCTTCGCTGGTGGGGTTGGCGCCCAGCAGGTTGTCCACCTTGGTGGTGTAAGCGTTGCCGTCGGTGGGATAGATCTGGAATTCGATGTCCAGTTCAGGATGCTGGGGCAGATAATACTTTTCGATCATGCCCTGCAGTTCGTTGGTGAAGGACCAAACGACCAGTTTGATCTTGGCGTCTTCAGCGCTGGCGAAGCTGACGCAGCCAAGCACCATCATGACGGCCATAACCAGAGCGAGAACCTTCTTCATGACAAGAATCCTCCTTTTTATTTTGCGGCATTGCCGCATTTCTCAAGCAGCGGTTTCCGCTGCCAAGATACGTTTGGCGCAAGGGCAAAGCAAGAAAAGCATGGTGGAAAAACCACCAATCTTTCCTTTCTGTCGCTTCCGTCGATGGTGATATCTTAGCACAATCGCTGAAAAAAGTAAACAGAATTTTTTCTTAACTTTGTAAAATCACAAAAAATGAGATGTTTAAAACAAAAACTGACACAATATTGACCAATTTATACATGCTTCCCCAATTTATACATAGTTCTAAGCTGTAAGTTCCAAGTTCCAAGTTCCAAGCTGGGTTTTGTCAAGCGCAATAGGGTGTGCTGCTATTTACAGACGTTTGTGCTTAGAACTTGGAACTTTGAACTTAGAACTTTGATATTGGATTCTGGCCAGCAAAAACGCCCCGGTGAAACCCGGGGCGATACGAAGCATATCACGGATTGACGTTGGTCCTGCCGCCCAGCCAGGCGGGCAGCGCGCCGAAATAGGTGAACTGGTTCAGGGGCCACACCCGCAGGAACACCTTGCCCACCGTTTCCTCGATGTTCACGCAGCCATAGTCGGTGCTGCGGCTGTCCACGGAAAGGGGGCGGTTGTCCCCCAGCACGAACAGGCTGTCCTGGGGCACGGTGAAGGGAAATTCCAGGTCGCACAGGCCCAGGGCGAATTCATCCACATAGGATTCCGTCAGGGCCCGTCCGTCCACGGTGACGCGGCCTTCTTCATCTATTTCCACCGTTTCCCCGCCCAAAGCGATCACGCGCTTGATGATCAGCTTATTATTATAGTAAAAGCTCACCACGTCGCCGCGCTCATAGGTGTTCGTCCGGTAAGCCACCAGGATATCGCCGGGCTGGAACCCCGGCTGCATGGAGGTGCCGGTGATCCGCAGCACAGGCAGCAGCAGCGCCGCCACCAGCACCGCCAGGGCCGCCACCACCACGATGGTGCCCAGGGTGCCCTTCAATGCCTGATGATACCGGCCCCGGCTCTGCTCCCGGGTCATTTCCTGCTGGATCTCCTCCAGGGAAGGAATGGTGATTTTTTTTTGTCTGCTTCTCGCCATGGCTCATTCCCCAGTCTTCCAGAGGATGGGCGCGGGCGGGGCGGGGGGCGTATTCTCCGTCTGGGCCTGGGGCTGCTGCTGATACATGTTCAGCTGCTGCTCGATGGATTTCAGGCGCTCCTGCAGCTGGGCGGAGGAATTGTTTTGCCTGAGTTCCTCCAGCTGCTTTTCATATTCGGCCCGCACCGCTTCCACCCGCTGATCCAGCGTCGCCTGGATCTCGTCGGCGCGTTTTCTTGTTTCTTTCACGATCTGGGTCATTTCCAGGTTTTTCTTGCGCATCTCATACAGCATTTCCAGCAATTCAAACCGGCCCATGCGTTTCAGGTTGATTTTCGCCACTGCGGCAACCTCCGATGCATGATGATTTCAGGCGCGGTCAATCATCCAGGATGATTTCGCCGTCGTCCAGGGTTTCTTCCCCTTCCAGGCCGCCCGTGGCGGCCGCCTCGTCCTCCTCCGTCCATTCAGAGAAGCGCGCGGGCACGATGGCTTCGCCCCAGGTGACATATTTGGTGATTTCGTAGTTATGCAGCTCTTTGGTATAGAAGTCAAAGTACAGATCGTCGTACACGGGAATCATGGGCAAAAGATCGGAGAACACTTCCTGGAACACGACCCACTTTTCCACGAAGGTCACCGGGTCATAGGGCTCGGTGCGGCACATTTCTTCGGCCAGGTCATACATTTTTGCGTGAACCCAGGCAAGGTTATCCTTTTCCGGGTCGCTGGCGTCGCCAGGCAGGAACCACAGGGTGGGGTCGAATTCGATATTGAAGTCGTCGCCCAGGTAGAACATCTCCACGTCGTCCGCGTCCCTGAAATCATAGCGGATATGCAGATCCTTCATTTCCATGGGCACCAGCTCCACCCGGATGCCCGCCTTGAGCAGGTTGGGCAGGTGCAGCTCCTCCAGGGAGGGGGCGATAATGTTGGTGTAGGGATAGCCCATCTTAAAGTCCAGACCGGTCAACTCCCCGTCCAGCAGCTTATATCGCACCGTGTCCCTGCCCCGCACATAGGGCTCGCCGTTTTCGTTCAGCGTCCAGCCGTTTTTCTCCAGCAGCTCAATGGCGGTTTCCACGCTCGGCTCGTAATGGACCAGGTTGTCCAGGCTCAGGGCGTCCACCCGCTGGAGCAGCGCTTCCACGGCGGCCTCGTCCTCCGGGGTGGGCTGTTCGGGCAGCGGCGGCGCATAGGTCAGGGTGCCGGTGGTCAGGCCGTACATCCACTGGCCGATGCCGTAGAATCCATCCACAGGCACGCCGTATTCGCCCACGTAGCGCTCCACCACCTCATCCTTTTCCAGGCAATGGGCGATGGCCTTGCGCACGTTCTTTTCCTGCAGGGCGGGCACGTCGGGAACAAACGTGATAAAGGACAGGCCGATGCGGGGATAGCTGTCATACCGGAACTGATCCCCGGACAGGGCGATGCCCGCTTCAATGGCGTCCTTGCGCAGCACCTTGTTAAGCAATGCGAATTTGCCTTCCGCCAGCTCGTCGATCATGGTTTCGTTCACGCCCAGGCGGAAGCAGATGCGTTTGATGGCAGGCAGGTCGCCATGCTCGTCGCCCTTAAAGTAAGGATTGATTTCAAACACGGCGATGATATCCGCCCCATGGTCCAGGCCTGGCACTTCTTCCCACAGCTTTTCCCTGGGCTCGGCTTCCGGCGCTTCTGTGGGAACCGCTTCTTCGGGAGTCTCTTCTTCGGGAACGCTTTCTTCCGCAGGCGTTTCTTCCGCTTCGTCCGTCGGCTTCACATACCCGTCCCGGGGCCCGTAATAGGTGAGCACATAGGGGCCGCAGTTCACGGAGGGATGGGTCAGGTAACCGGTGTCGGGGTCCATGATGGTCTGCTCCAGCAGCGCCGTGGTGAAGATGGGTTCTTCGATGGTGCGGTCCTCATTGGCGATATAGACGCCCTCGCCGTCATCATACACCTTGCAGCCCGGAGCAATCACATGAATGGGATAGGGCGTCAGGCCCAGGCGGTAGAGCTCGAAGAAATATGGCAGGTATTCATGCTTCACGGGGAAGGTCATGAAATAGTCCGTCAGCACCCGCAGGCCGGACAGATACGGAACCTCTCCGCCGATATATTCGTCGTACCCCTCCAGGAAGGGCATTTTGGCGGCCTGGCCAAAGCCCAGCTCGTTGATCTTGGGGTCGATCATCAGCAGCAGGGAAAAGGCGTAGTCCCAGGCGGTGATGGGGGTGCCGTCGGAAAAGAACAGATCCTTGTACAGCGCCAGGTAATAGGTGCGGTCCCCCGCTTCGTTTTCGGTGATGGCGGAGCCGCTGACCACGGTGTGGTTAAAGGAAAACATTCCCAGGTTTCCGTCCCATACCACTGTCAGGTAACGGTGCAGCAGGGTGCGCACGTCAATGTCTGTGGTGGCGTTGCCCCAGCAGCCGGTGAAGAATTTGCCGTCGGTGACGGTGGGGTTGCCCACCTCCAGCCAATCAAAGTCATACTCCGCCCAGGGAATCAGCTCTTCCTCTTCTTCGGGGGCCGCTTCCCCGTCGGCGGCCTCCTCTTCCAGAACCACGTCCTCATCCAGAATGATTTCGTCCGTTCCTTCGCCCAGGGCCGCCCCACAGGGGATCAGCAGCAGAACGGCCAGCAGCATGGCAATCAATCTTTTCATCATGGCTTTTCCTTTCCGCAGCGGGTCACTCATAGCATACGCCCACATGCATGATGATCTCGCCCAGCCCCAAGGGCGTTTCATATTCATTAATATCAATCACTTCCGGATTGTCGCCGCCCTGAGGGAAATAAATAACGGTTTCTGTCCAGTCATGCGGCGGCATGGTGCCCCGCACCACGGGCCGGTTGGGCTCATACCCGGGAAGGGACGGTGACGGCACATAATAAGGCGTGCCCGGAGAGAGCTGCTCGATATGCGGCGGAGGCGGCGGCACTAAGCCATCAATTACGATATACTCAACGGTCAGCGTAGGAATGCCGGGCGTGGGCGTAGGAATCGGAGGCGTAGGCCGGGGCGTGGGCAGCGGCGTAGGCGTGGGGCCTCCGGGGCCCGGAATGATGGGCGGCTCCGTCGTCACATTGGGGGTAGATGTCGGTTCCAGATGCTCCACCTTGGGCTTCACATCGATCTCATAAATCAGTTCATCCGTTTCGCCGGTGGGGTCACGCATGGGCAAGACAGTGAGGAAGTTCACCACATTGATGTCCCCAACGCCCTCCAGCAGATTGCCGAAATAAATGCCGGGCTGCAGATTGCGGAATTGCAGAATACCGTTTTCATCTGCGATAGCGACGCCGTCATTCGGAATATCGCCCTCTTTAATGGTGTGAATCAGCTCCTCATATGCGTCGTCAAATTCCTTGGCGACCATATGCTCCAGCTTTTCAGCAATGTTTTCGTATTGCACGCCGTGCACATTCAGGTTCAGGAATTCCAGATACTGATACATGACATCGATCTTCCAGCCCCCCTGAACTGTGGGATCGGGCGTAGCTACTCGATAAATTGCCACCTTCAGTCCTTCGTAAGTGTCCACTTTTTCAGGCGCGATCTGAATTTTAATGGAGCCCAGCTGCTCCGCCGCGGCAAAGGACGCAGTCAGCAGGCTCATCAAGGCCAGCGCAATCAGTGCCAAGCTCCATGCTTTTTTCATCTTTTTCGGCATACCCATCATCCTTTTTTATGAACGTTCCGCATCAGCGGGCAATTGATAACGCTTCTTTTTGACCATCTCCGTGATGCCCATGACCACCAGGCCGATCAGCAGCACCGGCGAGCCCAGCAGCATCACGGTGGCCCAGCCCGGCAGGTTCCGCACCTTTTCGGCATCTGCCATCGCCCTGGCAGCTTCCTGCTCCGTCATTCGCTCCGCCCGCACCAGCAGCCGCTGGTTCCCGGGGTTGGAAATCAAGGTGAGCCGGTCCCCGGTCAGGGACCAATCCGTGCTGTTCAGCCGGGACGCGGAAACCGTTTCCGTTCCCGTCACCTTGTACAGCCAGGTTTCGTTCAGCACATTCAGGGTGATCAGGTCGCCCTGCTGCAGACTGCCCAAATATTTAAACAGGAAACCATCCTGCAGGCCGATCTCTCCCGGAAAGCCCGCAGCCTGATGTCCGCTCTCCCCCGCCAGCACCACATGGCCACCGGTTCCGGTGGGGGCCGATGCGCCGGGCACCAGGATCACGCCCGAAGCCATCGCGTCCGGCGCATCCGCCGGGTAAATGGGCAACTGGGCCCGCAGGGAGGGAATTTCCAGCACCCCGATCAGGCCGCTGCCCGATACCTGGAGCACGTTTTGCCCCCGAACATCGCCGCTATAATCCGGAAACATATCCCGAATGATCGGGTTGGGAAGGCTTCCATTATAGATTCTGGCCATCAGCAGCAGGTTTTCCTTCTCCGCTTCCGTCAAGTTCCTGCACAAATGGCGGTATTCCCGGATCAGCGCCGCGTTGCGATATTGCAGCCGCTGGTCGCTGACGAAGGGAAACAGCAAATACGCCAGCCCCGCCAGGATCAGCAGGAAAAGCAGCAAACGCCGCAAAAATTTGATCATGCCATACAATCCTCCGAAAAGGTTTATGGAGCTTTAATGAAACAGCTTCAGCACCGGCTGAATCACATGCTGGTTAAAGGCGTCGGCCATCTGATAAGGGGGCCAGACTACCGCCGTCAGCCTTCCGATCACCTGCTCGCGCTTCACAGTGCCATAGCTGCCGCTGCGGCTGTCCACAGCCAGTTCCGGGCTGTCCCCCAGCACGAAATACTCTCCTTCAGGCACCGTGACCGGACGGTACAGCATATCTCCCGCCGCGCTCATATCGGCGGCGTCCGCCGGGTACTGAAGCCCATTGATCCATAAATTGCCCTGGGCGCTGAGCATCAGCTGATCCCCGCCGTGGGCCGCCACGCGCCGAAGCGACATATGGTCGCCCTTGCTGATCAGGATCACATCCCCGTTTTGGGGATCAAAGCCGTCGTCCCGGCGGCACAGCACCACGCTGTTGCTCTGCACTGTGTCCTCCATGGAAGGGCCCCGGACCACGGCCAGAATAAAATATCTGTCGAAGATAAACCAGCCCGCCGCGGCAGCCAGCGCCGCCCAAATCAGCAGGCCCCACAGCAGCCGCTTTCTTTTCATCTGGCCGCGCACGCGGCGCATTTCCCAAAGCAGCTCCTGCTCCGTTACCGGATCATACTCCACAGTCTTCCTCCTTCTTTCCATCCTGGACGCTTCTTACGCTTCCCCTGCGCCTTCTCTGACGCGCCGGACGGATTCAGGCCAATGCCTACAACTGTCCATTTTTTCATATATATTATAGCATAAAGCCATTGTGGAAACAAGAGTGTTTCTGAAAGAATCAATAACAGGAGCAGGGATGAACCATAGGTATGCAGGGATCGAAAGAAGAAAACCGACGTTCCGGACGCAAAAAATGACAAAAGGGAAATTGTCCCTTGACGGCAACTGGGGAACATGCTATCATTTTTCCTGCGCAAAAGGGCAATGAATCATTCCTTGATGAAAGGAAGAAAGGGGTTTCTGAAAATGCTTGTACCCGTTTTGCTGTTTCTGCTGGGCTTTCTGCTGCTGATCAAGGGCGGCGATTGGTTCGTGGACGGGGCCACAGGGCTGGCCCACCGGTTCCATCTGCCCGAGCTGCTGATCGGGGCTACCGTGGTCTCCATCGGCACCACCCTGCCCGAGGTGATGGTGTCCGCTCAGGCGGCCTTCCAGCACAACAGCGGGATTTCTTACGGCAACGCCATCGGCTCCATCATCTGCAACACCAGCCTGATCGCCGCCCTGACCGTTGCCATCCGGCCCGGCCTGGTAAACAAAAAAAGCCTGCGGCTGCCGGTCGTCTCCTTCTTTATCGCGGCGGCGGTGTATGCCTTCATCGCCTACAGCAGCGGCCAGTTCCAGCGCTGGCAGGGCTTTATACTGCTGGGCATGTTCCTTGTGTACATGATCGTCACGGTGCTGGACATGAAAAAGCACCCGGAGGATCAGGCGGCGGAAAACGAGAGCGAAGAAAAGCCCAAGGAAACGGCCCTTTGGCAGGAGCTGCTGGGCCTGATCGCAGGCGCTGCCGCCATTGCGGTGGGCGCGCGGCTGCTGGTGGACAACGGCACCCTAATCGCTCAGGCCCTGGGCGTGCCGAATTCCGTGATCGGCCTGACCATGGTGGCCCTGGGCACTTCCCTGCCCGAACTGGTCACCGCCATCACCTCCCTGGTCAAGGGCCACAGCGCCCTGAGCCTGGGCAATGTGATCGGCGCGAACCTGTTCAATATCGTGCTGGTCAGCGGCGCGGCCACCGCCATTTCTCCCTTCGCCATCCCCATGGAAAAAACCATTGCCGGGATGAACGCTTCCCTGGTGGTGGACTTGCCCGTGATGTTCGCCGTGATGCTGATTTTGTGCGTGCCCGCTATGCTCAAGGGAAAGCTCAGCCGGTGGCAGGGCGTGCTGCTGCTGTGCATGTACGTGGGCTTCACCGCGTTCCAATTCCTGTTCTGATTTTCCATCGTTATAAAAAGCTCTGGCTTCCGCCAGGGCTTTTTTCTTTCATCCGCTGTGTCTTTTCAATTATATATTGAACACTTTAAATCACCAAGTGAGGAGTGAGGAATGAGGAGTGAGGAGTTGAAAATTGTGTATGCGCGAAGCGCAAACTGTTAACTCCTCACTCCTAACTGATTTAAAGCGCTCTTTACTTTTTCTTTTGCCTCTCCATCTGATAGCGCAGCTCCCGCATCACCGTGTCCGGGTGGATATGGAAGGGCACGGCAGGACCCATTCCCCAGATATAATCGTTTACAGCAGAGGCTTTCCCTGTTTTCCCATCCACCTGTGCTACATACCAGCAGGATTTCACGCCCCATTCCAGGTCGTGGGGATGATAAAGGGAAACCACAAACGCGCCCATCCAGGCTTCATACATTCCCTGGGGCACCATCAGATCAGGCGCCAGTTCCTCTTCCCCGTATTCATTCAGATACATGATGTAACTGTCATGGTATTCTGATTTCAGATTTTCAAAGTCTTTCTTATAAGCGTCCTTTGCCGCGGCAAAGGCTTCCTTTGCGCTGATTCCGGCGTTATAGCGGCGGATGGTTTCTCTTTTTTCTTCCGTCCATTCCTCTTTTTTCACCACTTCACCAGTAGCGCCGATCATTTCAAAGGAAAGCTCCAGTTCACAGTTGCTGCTTTCCACCCCGTCATACAGCATCCGCACGATATAAATATCGCTGGACAGGGGCAGCTTAGGGCGGCAGCTGGCAATTGCATACCGTTCCCGGATTTCCCACGGAATGTCCTGATAAGCGTCATAGAATATTTGCAGCATCGTATTATGGGCCGCATCCAGCTTTTCTTGGGAAAGGCGTTCCTCCGCCGTTCCCCCGGCTGACGTGGCAATCAGAATCATTGCCGCTAAAAAGCACAGCATTGCGCTGAATTTTCCTTTCATATCTCCATCACCCGCCCTATTATAGCAAGCACCGGATTCTTCTGTCAATTCTTTGCGTCGGAATTTCCAAGAACAAAAAAGAAGCTAACCGTATAGATTAGCTTCTTCAATGGAATCCGGCGGCGACCTACTCTCCCGGGCCGTGTCCAGCCAAGTACCATCGG